>Ga0123354_10015030_pt1 | contig 12071 bp, 5 predicted proteins | sample TergutLab28metaG_2_FD_97872 | JGI IMG/M metagenome (GOLD analysis project Ga0123354, IMG submission 97872) | Labiotermes labralis P4 segment gut microbial communities from Petit-Saut dam, French Guiana - Lab288 P4 | ecosystem: Host-associated > Arthropoda: Insects > Digestive system > Gut ... | reverse complement strand
CCCCCCCCCCCCCCCAGTAGATACCTCTCGTACTCCCCAGGGCCTTAATGCGCCCGAAGGATTAAGTTAATGAAAAATCCCAATGACCCCTTCGGGAAATGAAACTGGTACCTTCCGGCTTGTAGCGAAGTGCCTCAACCAACTGCGTCACCGCATACTTGTGTATGTATATTTGTACGTGTGTATGTATGTATGTATATATATATATGTATATGCACATATATATATATATATATATATATATATATAATCTAGTACGTCCTATTAATCACCTTCCGCTGTATCATTAATCACCGCATTGTCCGTTTTCCAGGGAACATCATATTGACGAAAAAAGGAAGCAGTGCCCCGTTAGACTACGGTAATGAACCAGTACATGTACAATTTTTAAAATAGCAAGATATATTAAGCTCGGAACCCAAACATCCCAACCAATGCCACCAAAAGAGCTTCATTCAACAGTGCGTACTATGTGAGCCGACACACAGCTGCAGTATCATCTCCGTGTACGGAACAGCACGGATTTTGTGCGTGCTTTTGAAGCATCTCATAGAGAGTGCGGCTACACCATGGAATTAAAACCACGACATTGATGTTGGATACAGAACACTGACGCAGTTGCCTACCCTCAAATCTGTGATCGATATGATGCGATAGCCACAATACACTATATCGAGAGCTCATCTTAAACGCATTCTAATTTTTTTATACTATGAGAATTTATAAGAATCCATTTCTTTCAAACTGTGACTCCGTGTTGCTGGGTAAGTGTTTCCTGACGGTTCGAACCCAGCGACACGGCGTTGCATGCCAGAACAACTGGACCCCCAACCACAGCGCTACGAAAGCCTCAAATGTAAGTTCATATTTACAACAAACAGCCTCGAACTGATATTCACCTACAAAATCCGTTTTCACTTCATTTACACCAACATACACTTCGTTATGGGACTAATGTTGTGTGGTTATATTTCCTAGTCTCATGTTTAGCACATTTCACCGTGTATTTCAGGCCTGTTTTATGATGTAACCAATCAAGTACAAAATAATAATAATAATAATAAGTAGCATCTAGGATAGTTCCCTGAAGATGGCCCGGTAAGGTAGAAACCTGCATGAATTTAAACACAAACTTGCTTACAGACTTTTGTTTAAGGATGAACATTGGGTTGTATTTCAAATGAATAATTGCCTCATAACAGTCGACACAGCAGAGTATGTAAGTGTTCAGTGGAGCAACATGTTTCGGCCTTATGTATAGGTCATCATCACACTGGACATATTTTGTATAATAAACAGAAATTCATTTCTCTTTAGACAAAACCATATTTTCCTTATTTCATTACAAGTATGGGTTAAAAACAATGGCCAAAATAACAGTTAAAACGGATATTGTTGAAGTGGTGTCGACGGTGAAGATGTAGACGATTCAGTCTCTTATTTCGTCTTTATATGTGTTATGATTTTGATCGTTCCAGGTGGAAAGGGTTTTCCTATAATCGAGCTGGGCTGAACCGTTTTCATGTGTTCGGTGCCGTTACTACTGACCTATTAAGAAGTTCAAAACCTTTTGCACCATTAAACACTTCCATACTTAGTTGCGTCGACTGTTGTCGCCTATATACAAACGTCTGAAATAGAGGGTTATTAAGCGTCGAATGAAATGACATTGATGATTTCTTACTTATAATAAAACCAACTAGATACACTAATTTATCAAATTTATTTTTGGAATAAAAATCTACATGTTTCGGACAGTTCCTCTGTCCATCGTCAGGAGTTTTTCACTTTACACACAGCAGTGGTATATGTCATACAAATTTGTTGACAGCTTGCGAGCTGGATCAGGACGGAACTTTGTCCTGATCCTGCTCGCAAGCTGTCAGGAAACCTGTATGACATATACCATTGTTGTGTGTGTGTGTGTGTACAGTAAAAAAACTCCTGATGATGGACAGAGGAACTGTCCGAAACATGTAGAATTTTATTCCAAAAATAAAACTGAGATATTAGTGCATCTAGTTGGTTTTGTTATAAGAATATATCACGATGCACGGTCACCTGAACGTCAAATTCGACAATGATGATATTGGGACAAGGAATGGCAAAGAGATGTTCCAGACATATAAAATGCTGCTTCCATTGGTTTCGTTTATAATTACTCAATGTAACTATTAGCAGTAAGTCTATGTAACCAGTACACTTGTTGAGACTGAAGTCCACAAACACCACTTACAGTTCTGAAGAGTTACTGACGCAGCAGCGTGCTCGGCGAGGCTATAGTGATAAGTAATTACTACATTCAGCAAAGAATGTAATAATATAAACCGCGCCAAATTACGTGTCTGTACTAATTTGAACGTACGAAATGAAGTGGATATTGCTAATCACAAGTGCCTGTTGACATTAACTTAAACGTCTGCCATGTATGTGTCAACACTCGCAAGTGATTGTCAACAAACGAAATGTTTCAGACATTTAGAGTATATATATATATATATATATATATATATATATATATATATATATATACACACACACACACATACACACACACATGTAGCTGGCAACATCGTTCGGTTCTTTCGCCACCGTGCTCACCCCTAGCCGGCTCCAGCCACTATAGATGATCACACTTAACTCCCCTCAGTTTCATTTCCACCTTTTTGATGTATTGACGAGCAGCAAATCTCTTTTCTTCCAACGCTCCTACCAAATTCAGTCAGCATTTTTTTTATTTTAGACATGCATGCTACATGCTCCACACGGATTGAGTGTTTATAATAGCTTAATCGTTTTATCAATACTAAATTAATACTACAAATTACTAAAACACTCATAATGCATCTCTATCATCTAAGTTTTTAAGTTTCAAGTCTCCTTAGGTCCAACTACACTTTGAAAAGCTTTATTCTCAAACGCCCACAACCTTCGTCCTTCTATTAAAATGAAAAACTAAATTTCTAATCATAAATACATTTATTCCAAATTACGAAATTAGAAAGCCTGGGCCTGAAGTACGTAAAATAAACTTATAATGGAAATTTCGCTTTTTCCACTCTCTCCTTTTGCGCATTTCACTCCGAACTTACACAGATGGTAATCTTCGGAAGCCGTTCCGTAGCCTCGCTGTTAGCTGCCGGACTTTCATTGTGGAGGTCGGGTTCAATCACAGGTCAGTCCATGTTGGATTAGCGGTGGTAAAAGAGGCAATGTAAACGGTTTTTATTCGAGCGCTTCGGTTTCCGTCTGTCATTACCATTCCATCACCGTTCGTACTCATTTACTAATTAACGGCGCTACTGACTCTGTCGTTACAGAACGCTCAAAACGCACGGATAAATTTCGCCATTCTGCTCTATGTTAAAGGCATCAGTGTAAAGGCGGTTTTGATTAATGTAATTTCATTTCAAATCCCCAATTTTTCCCAAAGATCAGAAATTAATTGAAAGAAATTAGTAAAGGTAAATCAGTCCCGTTACAGGCCTGGATTGGCCCAGAAGGTTCCAGGAAGTTAAGGTTCCCAGATTACATGACAACGGCACAAGATGGTGGTAAGGTTTTCAGCCTTACACACCGGCCACCTTTACCCTCAGGAAATGCTTCTGGTACTCATTTCTGTTAGAGGATGAGTCGACCCCAGGGCCATAGTACGATCGGAACGATTGTATGTCAAGGAAAAATTCCAATGGCACCATCTGGAATCGAACCAGCGACCTTCCGATTTGTAGCACAGCACCTTAACCACTGTGCTACCGCTGAAAGAAATAGTAAATATGATAAAATACAGACGTCCCTGAAAAGAACTTCACATTACGAGAATCTAGGTTACCATGACGGCGTTGATAAACAGCCCGGTTTCCTTGGAACCAACACCTTTTCGACTGGTAGGTACAGACGTTTCGGGAAAGCTTGCTACGTCGAAATACAGAGGCCTAGCATTCCAGTACTTCGACATGGCGTCACATCTCAGAAAACTATAATTTGCGTCTCATAACACGCATAATTTCCGGAAATATTAGATATTCTAAACATATTTGAAGTAATAAACAGTAGTATATAATGCAAGGAACAAGTGCAGTATGACAACATGATGTCGTTCATTTGCCAAATGAAAATCAGTCCACAAGTGAACGCCTTTCAAATATTTGTGTCCATCACCTTTCCATTTATGTTAAACTTAGGGGGAAATTTCGTTTTCATGAAAGATATTCAGCAGTATTTTTTTTTTTTTTTTACAGACAGTATGAGAGCCCGCCATCTGGCCATCAGAGTTGTGGCTGCTATTTGAATAGCCAGCCTCGCGCTCCCAGCTACTTGTTTAAATAATTTAGGTTCTGCGCCTCTGTTACTCCCGCTGCTATTGGACAGGTTTCATTAATTCCTATGATTAGTTTTGCCGTCACGGCCTGAAGCTTATTGGACATGCCATGACAGTGACGTAGTAGGAACTATGAATAACAGAATTGTTTGAATTTCGTAACACAAGTTAATGGAATGCTACTACAACTGAACGAACGACATTATCATTACAATTAACAGGTATGCAGACTAGATGTCGCAGGTCAGTAATAATGCATAAAATGATGTGGTCATATAAGAGCTGCCAAGAGACTGCTGCTTTGATATTTCGAAACCATTTCTAGTAACAAACTTATCAATTCAGTGAAGAGGTAAAGAGCTTTTATTACAGAGATGACTTGTTCTGTAACCCGAATTGTGTTATTGGAAATCCTGAGATAAATTAAAAGTGAAGTGGCTCCCGTGCATGCCATGACGACGTATAGAGGAGTGGAGATAGAGCTCCACTTATTCTGAAACTCGAAACTATATGAGGGTGTGTGGTCAGCTTAATATCCCGGCTTCGTTACCCCCAAGGAACGAGTTAACGTTAACCACTGTATAGGAGATTGGGTGAGTCCTGGAGCCGTTGTGGACATTTACCGAAAAAAGAAAAAAACAATTCAAAACACAATTCCTCGGTTGTTCACTCGTTTCCTAGTTGCTGCATTGACAGAGCTATCTCGACTCCAGTCTGAACTCAAGAGTTTCATAATTTGCACCCTTCAACAGATGTCTTTTACGTAATCATACGAAGGGTTAAGTGAGGTGAAGTAAGATACAAGACAGGCATATAACGTAACACGGAGTTGCGTTCATGCAACCATTGTTGCAGTGGCAATGCAAAATGCACTTCACTTTCTGAGATTGTGTTTGTAGCCTTAGATATGCAGCACGCAAAGCGCATGCGCCGTAGTTTACTGACATCTGTGGCATGTCCGGCTGTACCATAATCTTCACATTATCTGAAACAAGGAACGATTTGCGGGAAAAAGATTATTGAATATAAAATCCGCGTTTTGACTTTCTCTGTAACTTCTCTGAAAACTTTCTCATTCTAAGAAGAAATCAGCCAGATACTCTCATAAGTACATCGGTCTTCATGTAAAGTACTCCTTATTCCTGTCACATTTCAATTAAAGAAACTTAGAATTCCTCGACAGATTTTCGGAAAATAGTAAAATATAAAATTTCACGAAAATACGTCCATAGGGAACCTAGTTGTATCAGGCAGGCAGAGAGACAGACAGATATGACGAAGCTAAGAGACGCTTTTCGCAATTTTGCGAACGCGCCTAAACAGCATATTCCAAGTGAGATTGAAATAAGTATATTGTAGGACAATTCATCCGAAATCCTGACAGGAAGGGACAGAGTATTGGTTAGAAGCAGAGGCGGTTAGGAGCATAATATTAAAAGTGATCTCATAGGAATACGACGCTAAAACGCTAGCAGAAATCGTGTGGCTCAAAACAGTGGCGTACGGCGGGGGGAGGGGGGGGGAGGGTGGTTGGGTTGTTCAAACCTCCCCCGAAATTCTGAAGGCAGGCCCTCAAAAGTCGTGCCAAACTCAACCCGATTGTGAAAACTGTTAAAAAGTGCTGAATTTAGGAAGCCAACGCTCCAAGATGTTCAGAAAAAAAAGCAGCAAAATTCTAAAACTACCGCCGGTTCGCAATTGTGTACATTTGCAACGACAAATAAATTGGTTGTCATCATAAAGTCTTAAAGTACCAAAAATTAAGAAACTTTTAGTATATGAAATGAAATTTCTTGTACCAAATTACAGCTGCCTCCAGAACCCTTGACTAGGGGGTAGGGGGCTACCGCCCCCAGATCTCCGTTCTCTGTCCTCTGCCCTCAACTGAATTTGTTGAACCCCATTCGAACCAAATTCCTGGGTACGCCACTGACTCAGGACAGGTTTCACTGTAGGGCACGTTTTGAGAAAACAACGAAAAGCGCAAGGCTTTCTTGGCCAATTGAGTGACCATCGGGTAAAGAAGAGAGCCTGTGTTGTTTCAAAAAAGTTTTGAAAAAAGGGTTCGTGCTGCGGACTTATTTCATAATGTGACAAATCTAATAATAAGTGACAGCAAGGAAATACTGTGTAATATTGCATAGCCATAGGTCAGTCTGAAGTTACAGGAGGTATAATTTTATGAATGTGGGTTTATGGGACAGTGAACAATGCCTGTTGTTACAATGCCTAATGAAATACCACTGAACTGACCTATTGGTACGCTAGACGGGCAAGGACGTGGAAAGGGAGCGTCAATAATCTGTGTCTGTACAAAACCTAAGGGCCGGCAACCCCCACACTGACTCCTAACCTTTACAACAGGAAAATACCTAACTTCCCACACTAAAGCCCCTTTTTTCTTGTGCGCAACGGTAAAAGACGAACACAGAAAGCTTTGTGTTTTCACCCCGAGGGTAATAATTTTGATCGAAACTGTTCCACAGATATACGAGATGTATTCCGTCACAGAGAAAACCAACAAAAATTTCCTGTGCCTCTCCGCGTATGTGTGCCCTTTTTTTTTATTTTTTTGATGGAAAGTTCTTTGGGCGATCATTAAATCTGTATTTGCAGTAGTTGGGAGCGACGTCAGCAGAACAGCACTGCTTACTAAACGCGTGCTGCCAGGTTTTTACTGCGTCTACTATGTTGTATTGAGATTGATTGTTGGATCCATTTCAAGAGGAACCGGAAGATGGACTGAGATGCGACACGACAAGCCGAGAACCGTTGAAATGCGAATGGTAGCAGAAGACAGAGAGACGTAATTGTGCAGTCAGCGCAAATCGAAATATGGCCCGTGACATAAGCGAAAGAAGCAAGTACTCTGTTGCGAACTACCAGGCAGATTGGGTAACCCTCTGTCTTCGTATTCGGGAGATTAGGGGTTCAAATCGGGACTACCTATCCTCACCGAAGTTCCATTGCTTCATTATCGCTAGGCAAATGCTGGGATGCGAAATACAGCGGTGTCGAAGTCGAAATTCTTCTGGAATGTTACACACTGTGTTGCATGACAAAGGGTTACCGACGTTACGAGGGGATCGTAGGGCTTTTATCTTTGACCATGAAGGTGAAGATATTATTATCCTTCGAAACACCTGTGACTGTTCAGCAATCGACACGGCGTAACACACCAGTGAGACAATCTCACGTTGTTGCGATCGCACCTAAAATTCGGCCAAGACCGCCGCTTCACAAATCCTTTTTAGGTGCGTTCGCAAAATTGCGAAAAGCGACTATTAGCTTCGTCATGTCTGTCCGTCTGTCCGCATGGAACAACTCGGCTTCCACCGGAAGGATTTTCATAAAATTTGATATTTGAGCATTTTTTTGAAAATATGTCAAGAAAATTCAAGTTTCATTAAAATCTGACAAGAATAACGGGTAGTTTACATGAAGACCGATACACATTTATGATATTATCTCGCTGAATTCTTATTAGAATCAGAAATGTTTCAGACCAAGCTTGTAGAGAAAATCAAAACACATTCTATGTTCAACATCTTCTCTTTCCGGACAGTGTACCCTTTATGAGATAATGTGTAAAAATATTGTGGATTTTTTAAAGTTGGACATCCCAGTTGTGTTGAATATGCTAAAATATAGTATAAATAAATAAATATAATAGAGCCATACACAACTTTATATTTTATTAGATTATATTAGGTTGTAATTGCAGCTACATGTTTCGGCCCAATTTTAGAGCCATCTCAGTCTCACCTACTCAAAGATGAGCCTGAAGATGGCCCTAGAATTGGGCCGAAACATGTAGCTGGAATTGTAACCTAATATAATCTAATAAAATATAAATTTGTGTATGACTATTATATATATTTTATATTATATATTAGCATTGTTGACCCTGGTCGACCTTAGATGACAATAGGGTGCATGTGCGTGGCACGCTGAATACTAAGGCTACAAACACACATTCAGAATATGTAACATTTCTTGCTTTTCCACGGCAACAATGGTTACACGAACGTGCCTCAGATTATGTTATAATACATGGTCTGTCTTGGTAATCAATTGTTTTATCACCACCCACTCGATGAAAGATAAAGAGGCTTGAGTTAACAGTGCCGGTATTTCTGTGGTATTTAGGTACGAAGTTTGATACCTTAGCTCCCTAACACTGCACACACCTGCAGCCAGAACTGACCGGCCACAGCTTGACAGATGTCGGAATGGCCAGGCAACGTTCCTCCCTTTCCTAACACATTTACTGTGTTCTTCATGGTAACGTTCTATTACGCTTCTAATAATTTCTCTTTCTGCCTCTCTCTCGTTTCTGTGAATTAATTTGTTAGAATTTACTGAAACTCCACTTCTTTCAATGTTGAAAACCATCTGAAGAGACCTGTGAGCTTTTGAAGTTGAGAGAAAACGGATGGAGATTTGTGCTGTGTGCTACCCAACTTACCAGCTTGACTCTTCAACACTGCACAAACAGGTGTCAGTTTACCTGTTCATAAGATTACGAATTCTGAATCGAGACCGTCACACGGTTGTATCATATCGTCCATGATTACCGCTAAAAAAAAAAAAGGCGATAGATGCGCATGTGCAGGATGGCACGGTGGCGAATGAATTGCTACCACCCGAATCGAAAGCACGCGCAGTGTGCTTGCGCTTAGCAACGCTACGCGAAATGCTTCTGCGCAGTAGCAGAAATGTCTGTCGCTCACACAAATAGCAGTACTCCTAGTCCATCCTATAGTCAACAGCCCCCGCGCCGCGCCAGACACCCCCAACCACTTGGGGATCATCTCTTGCTCTCCCACCTACACGTTACTCCCTTCTGAGACGTACCTTAGAATGGCGAGTTAATATTTTGGATAACTTGTCAATCTGTATGTTGTACCCTGATGATGGAAGCAACAGGTTTCTCCTAAACACTGGCAACTTTCTACCAGACCCCACGCCGTCACGTTCCAGAAAACAACAAATTCAATAACACAATTAAGGGGGTTTCTGTACTTAAGACAAATATATTTACTTTATAAAAAAATTCGGCTGCTGTCATGTACAATAACTCATGGTACGATGTAATTCAGGAATGCGTGCGTAGTGAATCCTTTCGTGGATACTTCAGATGTTTCATGTTTTCTCCATATTATACCAGTGTCTCTTATTCGAGAGTCTTGGGACATAAATTTGTTACAACATGACAACGTACGAAATGGCAGTTCGTGCCTACTCGCACCTTAGCTTCAGTACCCTGAAATTCTACAGTACGTGTACCTTCCTCTAAACTTTTATCATATTATTAATTTTATGGGCACCGTTACAGATCATTATTACATAACCAAGCAATGTAATAAAATCTTTACACTTTTCAAACTGCAGTTCACTGTGCCATATCAGTACTAATTAGAAAGTTTCTCCCATGATTTTTTAAATCTAACATGTTCCCACTCCTCGTTCATTGGTAAATAAATATGTTTCGATTCATGATTTTAAAATGCAAAAATAGGAAATGAAGGATAAAAAGCAGGAGACGATATTTAATCGGCCCTAGATATCTTCCCCCACCTGTAAAAGAGTATTTCTTAAAGTGGCAAAGAATTACATGTGATGTGGCCCAACACTAATTCTAAAGTGTGTCATCCCCGTTGTGTGTTGAAAGACTAATGGTGAGTTAATTTCAGTCAGAAAACACAATTATAATTGTATGCTAAATGATGGTATTTATTAGCAAAGTAAATAACTACAAGTTTCGGCCTAAAGTGGCCATATTCAGGTTATCACAATTACAATTTTGCTAAAAAAGAGTCATATATATATATATATATATATATATATGTCTATATTGCATAGTGATGTTCATATCTCTTCATCATATTACACTTATGTGCTACAGCTTGAAAACCATAGACACTACACCTATATCACGGCCCCCCATAAACTACCCCTCCCCCAATACATACCCAACCAAGGAGATCCACACCCCTCCACTCATTGACCCACTAAACATCCCACTAGATAAACTGACTTGTAACACTTAATACGATGATGAAATCTGAACATCACTATGCAATAGAGACATATATATGACACTCTTTGAGCAAAATTGTAATTGTGATAACCTGAAGATGGCCGCTTTAGGCCGAAACATGTAGCTATTTACTTTGCTAATAAATACCATCATCTAGCATACAATTAGAGTTATGTTTTCTGACTGAATTTAACTCACCATTAGTGATCCAACACTCTTAACATATTTAGAAGCTGAGACCTGCAGGGTAAAGGAGAGAAGAAACTACCCCTCGGCAAAGTAAATCACAGTCAACAAGTTCAAACCCTCCCACTGTGACGTAACTAAGCTATAATATTATTAGGGTTATGATGTTCTTGGTGTGGTGTCTCAAATTTACGTTATTATGTGATAGGACTTCGTGTAGTTTGGCCGGAAGTTACAAACGTTTCGGAGCAGACTGTTGTCTCTGTATTGAGGACAAAAGATTGGTGATGAAGGCAGCAAGTTACTCTGAAAATCGACACCCACTTTGCAAGCCACAAGATATCACTTCCAAGAAAACTGTAATCTGTAAAGCATCACTTGCTTGCTACGCATATTTTACCCATGCATGTCTTTGACATAACACGTTTTTTGCAACGCAAAAATAGTCTGTTGTTAACGTGGTATTAATTTGGTGGCGATAAACGAGCAGTTCGGTCAGACCACCAAGAAATAATCTCATGTATTAGTGAATTACAAATGTGTTCTGTTTTGATTACAGCAGACGTCACCTCGCTGGAATCTACTAAAACTCATCTTAGAAGAGGCCATGAAGTCCCGGCGGGAACTAAAAGTGTTGCTGTACACTTTCTTTAACCTCGGCGCTAGATGGCAGCGGGTTGTCAACACCACGCCCTAACAACTTCACCCCCGGAATGAGACACGGTACCCATCGTGCAGTTGGATTTTTGGGCCCCTCTTCCTGTCTAGATAACTGCAGAAAATCTCGTCACCACCGTGAATCGAACACCAGACCGTCCAGCCCGTAGCACATCGCTATACCGTGTACGTTAGCCCAGCCCACAGTACTGTCTGTTTTACTGGACACGCCATGCTGTATGTACGTACTCAGAAAAATATTACCTTATAGAATTTTCAGCACGTAATCAACGTAAATAATGTACGCTATCGATTAGAATGGCTCATTCATATGTGCTTTTACGAGTATTGTAATAGGATAACACATGAATGAAGCACAAATCAGAGCTTGTGGTTCTATTAACAGTTACATCGAATCTGAAGTGCCTGGCTACTGAGAGCTTTCAATGTACAAATAATGCACAAATCCGACGACGTGGCCTGAAGTACAGGTAGAATTGGTATTTTCTCATTGTGTAAATGAATTTTGCCTGTCAGTTGAAGTGGATATGCCTTATGGAAAGCATGTCATTTTGTAATCATATCTACCTAATTTTAGCCTGTGTGTTCTGTTATCATATATGTAGACTAGTTTCATCATTGCAAAAATTGCTACAGGATGTTTGAAATGTACAGGGCACACCGAGTGGTTTGTCTATACGAGTCTCTTATTTGATAACTGAAGAATAAAAAACCAACTAGTTGCCACTTATTATTTTATCGTACTTCTTATAGGCTCAACATGTTTCGGGCATTACTATGCCCATCATCAGGAGCTCGTTACTATGATGTTGATTACCACATTGGTCGTTTCGTTCTTGGTTT
>Ga0123354_10015028_pt1 | contig 12071 bp, 10 predicted proteins | sample TergutLab28metaG_2_FD_97872 | JGI IMG/M metagenome (GOLD analysis project Ga0123354, IMG submission 97872) | Labiotermes labralis P4 segment gut microbial communities from Petit-Saut dam, French Guiana - Lab288 P4 | ecosystem: Host-associated > Arthropoda: Insects > Digestive system > Gut ... | reverse complement strand
TTCGAAGCTTGACAGTTCGACGGCGAGCACGTCGTAACCCACCGGGTCGTGCAGAGCCTCGATGATTGGCCAGCCGATGTTGCCGACGGCGGCGCTGGTGTGGCCGTCGGCCCGCAGCATGGCGTCAAGCATCAAAGTGGTGGTCGTCTTGCCGTTTGTGCCGGTGACGCCGATCCAGTCGATGACACGGTCCGGGTGCATGAGACGCCAGGCCAGCTCGACGTCGCCCCAGATCGGGGTGCCGGCGGCTTCGGCGAGCCGGAACAGCGGCGCGTCCGGGTGCCAGCCGGGCGAAGCGATCACCAGGTCTGCCTCGCCGAGGTGCTTGCCCGCCGATGGGCCGAGCTCGACCGAGGCGCCGAGCACAGACAGCAGGTTGGCGCGGTCGGTGACGTCATCGGACTGCGATTGGTCGACGACCAGCACCTGGGCGCCAAGCCCGAGCAGCGCGTCCGCGGCCGCGAAGCCGGCCTGCCCGCACCCGGCGACCACAACGCGCGCCTGGGGCCACGGGCCGAGACGGTCGGCGAGCCGCAGTGGAGAACTCATCGTGACAGCACCACCCATTCGGCGTAGAAAAGCCCGAAACCGATGCCGACGGCGATGCCGCACAGAATCCAGAAGCGCACCACCACCGTTTCTTCCTTCCACCCGAGTAACTCGAAGTGGTGGTGCAGCGGCGCCATCTTGAAGATGCGCTTGCCCTTCGTCAGCTTGAAATATCCGACCTGCATCGCCACGCTGGCAGCTTCGATGACGAACAGGGCGCCAAGCACCACGAGCAGCAGTTCCGTGCGGGTGTTGATGGCCATCGCCGCCAACGCCCCGCCAAGCCCGAGCGCCCCCGTGTCACCGACGTAGATCCGGGCCGGGCGGGCGTTCCACCACAGGAAGCCGAAGCAGCCCGCCGCGAAGCACACGGCGACCATCGCCAGGTCGTAAGGGTCGCGCACCTGGTAACACAGCGCTGTGTGCTCGGGCCGGGCGCACGACTGGTTGCTTTGCCAGATATTTATCAGGGCATACGCCCCGAACACCACCCCGACGGACCCGACCGCCAGGCCGTCGACCCCGTCGGTCAGGTTCACGGCGTTGGAAAACGCCGTGATCAAGAACGTCATCCAAATGATCGCCAGTATCAGCGGCAGCCGCAGCCACGAGATGTCACGGGTGAACGAGACCGCCTGCGACGCCGGCGTCACGCCGTACGAGTCGGGGAACTGCAGCGCCAGGTACCCGAACACGACACCTGTCAGCGCCTGCCCGATCAGCTTGGTGCGCGGCCTGATGCCAAGCGAGCGCTTCTGCCGGATCTTCGACCAGTCGTCGAGCCAGCCGATGAAGCCGGTGGCGATGAACACACCTATCACCAGCAGCCCGCTGGCGGAAAGCGACCGGCGCATGATCAGGTGCGCCCCGAGGTACGCCAGTATGACGGCCACCATGATGGCGAGGCCGCCCATGGTCGGGGTGCCCTGCTTCACCAGGTGGGTGGCGGGGCCGTCGTCGCGCACCTGCTGCCCGAAGTGGCGACGCGTCAGGTAGGTGATCAGCAGCCGCGTGCCGATGAGAGTCACCACCAACGCGATCAGCGCTGCTATCAGAATGGCTCTCATCAGGACTCCTCACCGCGCGCTTCGATCAGCCGCGCCACAACGGATTCCATGCCGATCCCGCGCGAGCCCTTGATCAAAACGATGTCGAATGTTTGGTGCATCAGCCAATCTGCCACATCGTCTATGCCCAAAGCCTCACCAACCCCCCCGGCACGCCGCGCGCCGGCCAAAATCTGCGGTGCAAACTGCCCCACCGCCACCACGTGCGCGCCGATGGCGCCCGCCTGCTCGCCGATCGCTTCGTGCGCGGCCGGCGCGGCGTCGCCCAGTTCGAGCATGTCTGCCAGCACGGCGACGGCCCTCGACCCCGGACGGACAGCCATGAGGCGGGCCAGCGACTGCAGCGCCATGTCAACCGAATCAGGGTTCGCGTTGTAGGCGTCGTTCAGCAGCAGGGTGCCGTCGCCCAGCTGGTGCGGCTCCATGCGCCAGTGCGAACGGGCGACGGCCAGGTTCAACCCGTCCGCCGCTTGCTTGGGCGACGCCCCAGAGCAGATGGCCAGCGCCGCCGCCGCACATGCGTTGGCCACCTGGTGGGCGCCCATCGTGCGCAAGCGCACAGTCTGATTGAAATCACCCGCCAGCCCTGTGCCGACGAGAGAAAAGCTGGCCCTGTCTTGGATGTCCAGCACCACGTCACGCGCGCCAACCCAGCAGCGCGCCCCCGCCGGCGGTTGGCCGGACGGGCAGAACCACGCCACCTGGGCCCCGGTGCGCGACGCCATGGCCGAAACCAGAGGGTCGTCGGCGTTGAGCACGGCCCAGCCACCCGAAGGCAAACCCTCGACGATCTCGCCCTTGGCCTGCGCGATCGCGGCCTGCGACCCGAACTCACCGATGTGCGCGTGCCCGACGTTCAGCACCGCCGCCACGGAGGGCTGGGCGATCCCGCACAGCCAGGCGATATGACCGATTTTCGACGCCCCCATCTCGGCCACCAGGAACCGCGTGTCGTCGTCAATCGCTGTCACGGTCACCGGCAAGCCCAGTTTGCTGTTGTACGAGCCGCGCGCCGACACCGTCGGGCCAACGGTCTCGAGTATCTGGGCCACCATGTCCTTCGTCGTGGTCTTGCCGGACGACCCGGTGAGCGCCGCGCACACGACACCCCGCGCCGCGGCTTGCGTCGCGATGTGGCGCGCCAGATTGCTGAGGGCGTCTGGCACATCGTCGCACAGTATCTGCTCAAGGGGCGCGTCGACGGGGTGCGCCACCAGCGCGGCGGCCGCTCCCCTGCCGGCGGCAGCGGCGGCGAAGTCGTGCCCGTCGACCCGCTCGCCGTCTATCGCCACGAAAAGCGCGCCCGGGCTCGCCTGCCGAGAGTCGAGCACGACATCAGGGCCGACCAGCGCCGTGCCTGGCCCAAGCGCGCGCCCGCCGGCCATGGCTGCGACCTGTGATGCGGTGACAGGCTTCATGATGCCTCCCCCGCCAGTTCCGCCCAGGCGGCACGCACGACTGAGGCGTCGTGGAACGGCTCCAGGCGGTTATCAACCTCCTGGAACTGCAGGTCGCCGCGCCCCAGCACAGCCACCGTCCAGCCCGGCCTGTCCTTCGCCAGGCTCAGCGCCAGCTTGATCGCCTGCGTCCGGTCGCCGCCGTCGACGACCGACACGTCATGGTCGGTGGTCGCGGCCTGCTGCACCGCCCCGGCCTTCACGGCGGCCCTGATTGCCAGCGGATCCTCGGTGCGGGGGTTGTCGTCTGTGATCACGACGATGTCGCACTGACGGGCTGCGGCTGCCCCCATCATGGGCCGCTTGCCGGTGTCGCGGTCGCCGCCGGCGCCAAGCACCGCGATGCTCGGCCGGGGCACCGCCTTAAGGGCCGTCTCGGTCGCCTCCGGTGTGTGGCCGAAGTCGACGTACACCAGCGGCGCGTTCTCGCCGAGGTCGATGCGCTCCATACGTCCGGGCGCGACGGCGTGGGCCAAGCCCTGAAGCGTTTGCTGCTGGTCGAAGCCGGCTGCCGCCATCATCGCCACAGCGATCAGCGCGTTGCGGGCGTTGAACTCGCCGGGCATGTCGAGGGGAAATGTGGTGACGGCGCTATCGTGGCTGAACGTCACCTGCTGGGAGCCGGCGACGACGCGGCCGAGCATCCGGAAATCGGCCGCCTCCGATGTGCCAACCGTGATCACCGCCGGATCACCGGGGTTGATCATGCCGATAAGGCGCTGGCCGGCGGCGTCGTCAATGTTGATCACTGCCTGCCGGGCCCAGCCGGCGCGGAACAGCCTGGCCTTCGCCATGAAGTAGGCCTCCATGGTGCGGTGGAAATCGAGGTGGTCGCGCCCCAGGTTCGAGAAGCCGACGATGTCGAAGTCGATGGCCTCAAGGCGGTCGAGCGCCAGGCCGCCGGATGACGCCTCCATGACGAAGCAGTCGGCGCCCCGCTGCCCCATCAGTGCCAGCGCCGCTTGGAGGTCGACGGATTCAGGGGTCGTTGACGTGGTTCGCCGCACCGGTATGGGCACGCCGTCGAGGGTGAACCCGATGGTGCCCACGTAGCCGACGTGCAGCCCGTGTGCCAGTAACGCGGCGCCAAGCATGTAACTGATGGTCGACTTGCCGGTGGTGCCGGTGATGCCGAACGTCAGCTTGCCCTTGGTGGGGTCACCGAACAGGCGGGCCGCCAGGTGGGCCATCGCGGGGCGCGGCTCCGCGGCCACCAGCACGGGAAGCCCGCAGCCTTCCGCCAGCTGCGCCCCAGCCTGATCTGTGACCATGGCGACGGCCCCGGCAGCGGCCGCCTGGGCGGCGAACGACGCGCCGTGCGTCTTCGCCCCGGCCAGCCCGATATAAAGGCAACCGGGGGTGACCCGCCGCGAGTCGTAGGCGATGTCGCGCACCAGCAGTTCGCTGACCGGCGGCGCGACGGCAGCGATACCGTCCGCCAACTGGCCAAGCGGCATAGGCACGACCCCTTGGGGACGCAGGGTGTCTGGGCACTGATCGGTCATGGTTAGTATGTCTGCGGGTCCTTGTCGAGCTTGGGGCTAGTTGGCTGAACCCCGTACCGGGGTAATGCTACCTGCATCAAATCCCGGGCCACCGGCATGGCCCCGCTTGAGCCACTGACGTTGCCCTGCACGTTGTCCAGCACGACGTAAACCAAGATTTGCGGGTCATCGGTCGGCCCGACACCCATGAAAGATACCGTGTCGCCCTTGTACCGCTGCGCCGTCTCGTCATAGCGCTGCGCGGTGCCCGTCTTGCCGGCCCAGCAGTAACCGTTCAGCGAGCGCAGGTTGAAGTACGACGGTGCCTGCGTGACAGCCTGCATCATGTTCAGCACCTCTTTGGACGTCTGCGCGCTGACCACCTGGCGCGAGTCGCGCGCCGGCTGCGGCACCGGGTTGCCGTTCGCATCGGTGACAGAGGCGATGATCGTCGGCTGATTGTAGACGCCGCCGTTCACGATGCCGGCGACGGCCGCGGCCTCCTGTATCGCCGTGACAGACAGCGACTGCCCGAAAGCCATGCGGTCACGCTTGTAGTCCGGTGGGTTTGTGTCCAATATGCCCGACGACTCACCGGGAAGCTGGATGCCCGTCGGCGAGCCGAGCCCGAACGATTGCAGGTAGCCGATCAGCGCCGACTTGGTCGACAGTCGGGACAGCAGCAGCGTGCCGATGTTCGACGATTGCGCCAGCACCCCGCGGGCCGTCATGTTCAAGGTGCCGTGCTTCCACGAGTCCGTGACCGTGTCGGCACCGGACTTGACGCTCGGCGGCACCACGATGCGCGTGTCAGGGGTGATCAGGCCCTGGTCGATCAGCGCGGCCATTGTCAGGATCTTCTCCACGGAACCAGGCTCGTAGACGGACCTGATGGCGCGGTTGCCGAGGTCGGCCTGCGGCGCCTGGCCGAAGTTGTTGCTGTCGAAGGTCGGGGCGTTCGCCATGGCCAGCACCTCGCCGGTCTTGACGTTCATGACCACGACGGTGCCGTAATCCGAGCCAGTGTTCGCGACCGCCTGCAGGATCTCCTGCTGAGCGGCGGCCTGCAGCACCGCGTCGATGGTCAGCTGGTACGAGTCGCCGTTCACCGGCGGCACCAGCGTGCTGTCGCCGAGCGGGATGCGCCCGTACTTGCTCCACTCATAGCTCGTCTCGCCGTCGACACCCTTCAACCCGGCGTTCTGCGACGCCTCAAAGCCTTCGAGGCCGTCGCCGTCGGTGCCGACGAAGCCGAGCACGCCAGATAACAGGGTGCCGTCGGGGTAAACCCGCAGGGGCGTCTGCTCGACGTCCAGCCCGTACCAGCCGCCGGCGTCGGCGTCAGCTTTGATTTTCGCCCAAGTGTAGGCCGGCACATTCGCCGCTATCCGCTCGTACTGGTTATCGCTGCCATTCGGCTGCTTGGTATTCGTCAGGTGCCCCAGGTAGTCGTCGACGGAGCCCCCCAGGTACTGCATCAGTATGTTGGCCAGTGCCAGCGGGGTCGCCGCCGCCTGGGCCAGTTGCTTGGCGGTCAGCTTTGACGGGTCTTTCATGGTGCCGTCAGTCGTGATGCCGTAGGGGTCGGCGATGATGCGAACGTACGGCAGCGTCTGCGCCAGCACGATGCCGTTGCGGTCGGTGATGGTGCCGCGCGTGGCCGGCACCACCTTCGGGTCGATTTTCAGACGCTCCACGGCATTGGCCGCCGCGCCCTTGGCGTCGATACCCTGCACCCAGACCGCCCATACGGCGATCAAGCTGATCACCACAGCGATCACCTTGATGGTGAGTATCAGGCGCTTGGCCGAACGTTGCGCCGAAATTGGAACCTCGCCGGCCATGTCAGTCACCCCCGCCATCGCTTGTCGCCGGCGGCGGGTACAGCTTGGTCTGCACTGGTGGCGGCACCGGATCCGTCGATGACGGCACCAGCTTCGGCAGCTCGTTGCCGGTCACCTTTTTCATGTCACCGGTGACCTTGCCGGTGCCGAGGTCGACGAACGCCCCGTACGGGTTCGGGCACATGCCAAGTCCGGCGGCCTGCTGCTCGAGGTTCGTCACGGAACCGACCCGGTCGGCCTCGGCGCGCAGGGCAGCGGCCTCGTTCGTCAACGCGGCGCCCTGCGTTTGCGCCTGGCGCAGTTCGACGGACCCATTCTGGATCTTGATGCTGAGCACCAGCAGGCCCACCATGCCGGCGATCAGAATCACCGCCAGTCCCATGATGAACGGCACCTGACCCAGCTTCTTTGACCGCTTGTCAACGGCAGCCAGCTCAACATTGGTCATGATTTGTCTCCTTCATTGGCACCAGGCAGCGGATGATGCGCAGCCGCGCGGACGCCGCCCGCGGATTGATTTCCATCTCGCCGGGTTGCGGGCGCACGGCGCCCTTTGTCACCAGCGAAAAGCCTGACCGCAGATGCTGCGGCACCACCGGCAACCCCCGCGGCGCCGCGTCCTCGCAAGCCCGCCGGAACGTCTGCTTGACAAGACGGTCGTCCAACGAGTGGTACGACAACACCGCCAGCCGCCCATCCGGTGCCAGCCGCCCGAGCGCCAGCGGCAATACGGCATCAAGCGCCGGCAGTTCATCGTTGACTGCCATGCGAAGGGCCTGGAACACGCGCTTCGCCGGATGCCCGCCGGCCCCGAAGCGCACCTTGGCCGGCATCGCCCCGACCACGATGGCGGCCAACTGGGCAGTCGTCGCGATGGGTTCTTGCTGACGGGCGGCCACGATGGCGCGCGCCACGCGCGCGGCATGCGGCTCTTCGCCGAATTCGCGCAGCACGCGCTCCAGCGAATCGGCCGGCCAGGTATTGACCATCTGGGCGGCGTCGACCTCCAGCCGGTCGTCCATGCGCATGTCAAGGGGGCCATCGTGAGTGTAGGCGAAGCCCCGGCTAGCCTGGTCTATCTGCAGGCTCGACAGCCCGAGGTCGAGCAACACCGCCGCCACTGCCCCGATGCCAAGATCGTCAAGGATATGGCCCATCTCGTCGAAGCGCGCCCGGTGCAAACTGAAACGGCCCTTAAATGGCGCCAGCCTGGCGGTTGCCATCTCGATGGCTTCGCCGTCCCGGTCGATGCCGACCAACCGCGCCTGGGGGCAGGCCTCAAGCAGCGCGGCTGAGTGGCCACCAAGCCCGACGGTACCGTCGACAAGCACGGCACCCTCGCGTTGCAGGCAAGGGGCAAGGGCGTCGATGACCTCGCGCGCCATTACTGGCACATGGGTCGGGGGGGCGGTCGCTGCAGTGGCAGACATCGGACACCCGGCCGTCACCCAAGCCTGGCGCCGAGGAAGAAGCGCCAGGATTGGGGGGAAGACGTGACGACAGGGATGCTCATTTCGCACCACCTTGTGGTTGTCCGATTTGCTTGTTGATCTTCGAGTACTGGGGCAGTTGGGCCGTGCGGTACTGCTCCCAGCGCTGCGGGTTCCAGATTTCGCCGTGGTCGATGGCGCCGGTGACGATGATGTCGCGATCGAGGCTGGCGTACTCGCGCAGCGCCGGCGGCACAATGACACGACCCTGGCCGTCAGCCTTGGCTTCGCTGGCATCGGCGCCGAGCATGCGCTGGTACGCGCGCACGTCCTCGAACGTCGTCGACTCGCTCTGCACCAGCGCGGCCAGCTTTTCGAAGCCGCTCTGCGAGTAGATAGCCACGCAGTCCTCGTGTCCCTGCACGAGATAGAAGCCGTCGGCCAGGTCGTCGCGCCACTTGGTTGGCAAGAAGAACCGCCATTTTTCATCGAACCGGAGAGGAAACGTCGCTACAAAAGTCACTGCGATCGCCTCCTACTCGCTTGACTGAATCGGCTGAAATGGTTGACCTAGCTGGGGTGAGGTGGAGCGGGGTGGGTTACGCCCATCCGGTTCACCTCCCCACAGTCCCCCACAGTACGCTCCCGACGGCCCATATGCAAAAAAAATGGCCCACCCGGGCCAATGTTTTTAGGAAAAGCGCGTCCAGCTGCTCATCAGGCGCTCAAAACGCTGTCTGCGGTCTATAACACACCCCTTTCAGCGGGCACGGCATCGCCGTAACCAAGGTCCCGCAGCGCCTGGCGCACGGCGTCGCAGGCCGCGTCAAGCTCATCCCCGTTTGCCGGGTGGGCGTTCGCGAAAGACATCTCGCCCTGGCCGCGCACCGCGAAGGCGTGCAGGTGCAGGTGGGGCACGTCGAAGCCGGCGATCATCAGCACGGCCCGCGTGCCGGGATAGGCGGCCTCCAGCGCCTGCCCGATGCGCTTGGCCACCACCGCCAGATGGGCCAGCAGGTCGTCCGGGGCCTCCGCGAACGAAGGCACCTCGGCGCGCGGCACCACCAGCATGTGACCGGGTGTGATGGGCTCGATGGTCGAAAACACGACGCAGGTTTCGTCGGCGTAAGCGAAGCGGCCGGGGATCTCACCGGCGATGATGCGGCTGAAGACGCTGGTCACCTGTCACCTACCATGGCGACGACGAGCTGTCCGCCGTCTCGGTTTTACTGTCGGCAGTCTTCTTGTGCGACGGATACAGCACCACGAAGATGACACTGCCGAACATCACGAGGAAGCCGACCACTGAAAGGGGCCACAAGAACAGCATGCCCAGCGCCAGCAGCACGACGCCGAGGCCGATCCCGGCACCCAGCACCCACCACGGGCGGCGCGCCGTCGCCTGCTCTGGCTCCACCTGGAACTTGGCCGCCAGGGCGGGGTCGTCGGCGCGTAAAGAGGCCTCGAGTTGGTCGAGCAACTTCTGTTCGTCAGCCGAAAGTGCCATGCTTCGCCTTTCTTGGTTTCACCCAGCTTACTCGTAAACCTAGGTGAATTGGATAAAGAAGACAACTGGTAGACTTGCTGGGTTGTGCCACATTGCGCACTCTAAGCGGCAAGGGAGACCATGTGAGCGGATCAGATGCCACTTCCCCGTTGGGCCAGGCAACCTTGGCCCAGGAGTTGGCAGCGGAACAGTCCATCGTCGACCGTGCCTACAGCTGTCTGCGCAGCGCCGCCGACTCGGCCCGTCTGATAGACACTGAGGCGCAGCGCCGCTACCAGACTGACCGGGCGGATTGGCACCGGGAAGAGGCCGCCACATCGCTGTTCGAACGCGACGCCTTCGCCTTCCAGTCGGCCCGCCGGCTGGCAATACTGTCCGCGGAGCACGAGGGCCTTGTTTTCGGACGCCTCGACCTGGCCGCCGACGAGATGCGGCACATCGGGCGATTGGGCGTTCGCGACGACGACTTCGAGCCGCTGGTCATCGACTGGCGGGCCCCGGCCGCCGAGCCGTTCTACCGCGCCACCTACACAGACCCGATGGGCGTCGTGCGCCGGCGGGTGCTGCACTGCCGCGGCGAGCAGGTGGTCGGCATTGAAGACGACCTGCTGGACGCCCAGCAATCTGGCACGCTGCCGGTGCTCGGCGAGGGCGCCCTGCTGGCGGCACTGACGCGGGCCCGCGGCACCACAATGCGCGACATCGTCACCACCATCCAGGCCGAACAGGACGAGGCCATCCGCGCGCCCCACACCGGCGTCACCATCATCTCCGGCGGCCCCGGCACCGGGAAGACGGTCGTCGCCCTGCACCGCGCCGCCTACCTGCTGTACACGCACCGGCGCCGGCTGTCGAACGGCGGGGTGCTGATCGTCGGCCCCTCCATGACGTTCATGCGCTACATCGAGCGGGTGCTGCCGGGTCTCGGCGAGGACTCCGTGACACTCAAGGCGCTCGGGCAGGTGGCTGACGATGTTCTGGCCGTCGACGGCGACTATTACGACGACCCCGGGGCGTCTGCCCTCAAGGGCAGCCTGCGCATGGCAACGCTGCTGCGCCGCCTGGTGGCCGACCCACTGGCCGAGGCGGCGGAGGCCCAACGGCTGACCGTCTCCGTCAAGGGTGAGGTGCTGACGCTGCAGGCGCCGGCGCTGGCCGCCATCCGTCGTAAAATCCTGGCCGGGCAGAAGTCGAACCAGGCGCGTGACGCCGCCTCGGCGGCGGCGGTCGAGGCGCTGTGGGCCGCCGCGTCGGAAGACACAAAGGAAGACCTCGAGCACGACACGTTCGTCGACCTGATCACCGGGCAGGCGCGCTGGCAGATGTTCCTGCAGGCGTGGTGGCCGGTGCTCGACCCGGAGCAGGCGCTGGCCCGCCTGGCGGAACCGCGCGTCGTCGCGCGCGTGGCCGATGGCATTCTGGACGCCCCGGAGCAGGCCCAACTGGTGGCCAGCCTCGCCCACGCTGCCGGCTACGCCCCCGGCCTCGGGCTGAAGCACCCCCGCTGGAGCATCGCCGACATCGCGCTGCTCGACGAGCTGGTGGCCCTGATCGGGCCGCCCCTGCCGGACGAGCCGGAAACCACAGAGGTGTTCATCGAATCCGACGTCGAGGAGCTGGTGACAACGACCGACCTGCTGGACGAGCGCCCGCCGGCCGACGCGGAAAGCGAAGCCGAGCCGCAGGTGACGTTCGCCCACATCCTGGTCGACGAGTCGCAGGACGTCACCCCGATGCAGTGGCGCATGCTGCGCCGGCGCGGGCCGCAGGCGTCATGGACCATCGTCGGCGACCCGGCGCAGAGCTCATTCCCCGACCCGGCGCAGGTCGATAAGGCTATCGCCGAACTGGTGGGCAGCGGGCCGCAGCGCACGTACCACCTGGGCACCAACTACCGCAGCCCGAAAGAGGTCTTCGAGCTGGCGGGTCACTACATTTTGCGCCTCGAACCGGACGCCGACCTGCCGCACGCCATCAGGGCCACCGGCGTGAAGCCTGACCTGCGCGTCGTGCCATCAAAGGGTTGGCAGCAAACCTTGCGTGACATCGTCGCCGAGTGCCTGCCAGCGGAGGGCACGACGGCCGTGATAGTGCCAGACGCCCTGATAGGTGAACTGGCCGGGCTGGACTGGCCGGAATCTGTCAGCTTGGTGACGCCGCTGGAAGCCAAGGGCATGGAATACGACGTCGTTGTGGTGGTGTGCCCAGACGACATCGTGGCCGCCATCGGCCCGCGGGTGCTGTACGTCGCGCTGACAAGGCCGACGCAGCGCCTGGTCACCGTCGATTTTGATGCGCCAGGAGCGTGGCGAGAATCTCTCGGGTAACACCCGAACGATTCTGTGTGAAAAAGTGCAGCCCGGGGGCGCCGGCGCCAAGCAGCGCCTCAGCCAGCTCAAGCCCGATCTGGGCACCCTCGTCGCGCACGGCGATGGCGTCAGCGCTTACCGCGGCCAGCCGCTCGACGATGGCCGGCGGCACCGGCGCGCCAGACAGCTCGGCGAAACGGGCCACCTGTGAGTACCGCGTGATGGGCATCAGGCCGGCAATGACCGGCAGGGTGGCGCCGGCCTCGGCTGACCGCCGCACCAGGGAGGTGTAGCGGTCGACGCTGAAAAACAGCTGCGTGATGGCAAACGACGCCCCCGCCGCCTGCTTATCGGCCAGCAGCTTGGCGTCCAACTCGAAACTGCCCGCCGGGTGACCGTCGGGAAAAGCGCCGACCCCGATCTC
>Ga0123354_10015026_pt1 | contig 12073 bp, 4 predicted proteins | sample TergutLab28metaG_2_FD_97872 | JGI IMG/M metagenome (GOLD analysis project Ga0123354, IMG submission 97872) | Labiotermes labralis P4 segment gut microbial communities from Petit-Saut dam, French Guiana - Lab288 P4 | ecosystem: Host-associated > Arthropoda: Insects > Digestive system > Gut ... | reverse complement strand
TTCGCTGGACTGTAGGAATCTTTGCCTTTTGCTTGGCTGGCTCATTTTACAACAACACACACACCCAAGCACGATCAAGTGGTTACTGGTAATGAAAAAATCTCTCTCTTCAAAACTGAGTCTGCGACTCAGCCAGAAGTGTGAGAAAAAAAACGCATGGGTCCATTCTATAGTTCTGTTTATTGTAGCCTGTCACCATGCCGCTATAAACCAAGTGGTGTGTAGTCACGTGCTCCAGACGATAAAGTAAGTCATTCATTAGCCAACCGAATGGAGCAAAAAAAATAAGCCATACATGGTCGCCACTACAAACTTACTGCCTGTGTACAAACAGCCTCATATAAAAAATGGATACATGTGGTTTTCTCTCAACCGGTAGATCAGGCGGAGCATGAAGCTGGAAAAACTTCTAGTGTGGTGCTAAGAATGAGTGAAATCTCCCTAAATATATTGAGAGTGAAATATTTAAATGGCTGAGGCTGTGGATGTCCTAGTGAATGGGACGGTCGAGCCTTAGGGTGCATGGAGGTATTTAAATGCCGTCCTAAACGGCTGGACTCAAGAGCTGTAAAGGTTAAACATAATTTATTTTACTTATACAGAACAATTGTAAAGTTGTTGTTGCAGTTATTCTTCTCATGTGTCTCAAGTGATCTCCCAAATATGTCCCGCAAACATTTGCATTTTTCAGCTTTTGTGTTACGGTTTGGAACGAAAAGCAAAATATGTAAATACATAAGATGTGCTGTGAAATATTTTTATTTCCATACTAACATTGCATTTTGTCAAAAAAAAATAGGATTCTTCTACATGCTTGAAACCATAGAACATCTCACCTGCATTGAAATTGCGATCCTTGTGGCAGTGCATAGCTTTCCCAAATGAAGAAGCAATGAGGTCACCAGGCAGTCCCAGCATTTTGTAGTCACCACCATATATGTCTCGCACCAGCATATCAACATTGCGATGGTCGCCATTTTCTGCCAATTCCAGTAACTCATCAAATCGCTGCAAAAAACAAGAAATCCATATTTCATTTTAATTAATGAAGGTAAAACTCTCTTTACATGTACTGTATGTCTTATATAACTGATTAATGATGACTGGCAAACATTCAGCATTTCAACTGAAGCAAGAAAAATACAAATGCCTTCAAAGAGTATAATAATGATACTAACAAGACAAACAGCAGCAAGTAGATTTTCAAATACATCTAAACCTGCAGTTCTTACAGCACCAGAATCCCATGTATTTAATTTAGGCAGCCCTAACTAATCTGATGGCATAAAGCTGGCTGTGAGACAAAAATGTTAGGAATAATGTGACAGAACTAATTATTCCATTTTACATTACACTAGTTCAACAATAACCAACTGAAGTTGCCATCTATTATACACTAAAGATTTCATAAATTACATATTGCACTATATAAGCTTTGTTTATGTTAATCAAGTTACTGCACACAAATAGAGTTGTCATGACCAGCCAGTGCAGTCAAGTCACAGCATTCCAGGTTTGTATTCAGGAGTTCTGCAGTTCAAATCTCAGCCTGGATACTGGCTACCTACACTGAGAACTTAGGTGGTTTCACACATACCCTCCAAGTAAATACCAGAACAGTATGGATTGAGAGAGAGATGTCCACCATTGCCCACACATTCTAACATATATATGGACATTACTGTAAGACAATGGCAAAATAAATTACAAAACAATTGCAGAATAAATCACAATACTCTATATAGATATATATATATTGGCTGGTAATCAGGGAGTAATAGCTAAAACCGAAAATGACCTATGGCAGGCATTATAAAAATTACACATAATTTGTAAGGAACACAACTTCAGAATTTGCTACTGTTATAACAAGTCATGGCATTTAAAGGAAGTCAGTACATTATCGTAAAAGCAGTTACTTCTGAAAAGTAAATAAACAAATAAAATAATTTAGCTATTTGGGATGTAGTGTAACATATAAAAAAATTACAGATGTTTCAATGCACACACACACACACACACACACACACATATATATATATATATATATATGGAATAACCTGACACAGATTTAAAACAACAAAAAAGGCAAAATTTTGAATTTTATCAGATAATGGCAGGATAACCCTCCTACATGGGGCATGAAAATTGGACTTCAAGAGAACAACATTGAAGAAGAACTGAAACAGCAAAACTGGAAAAAAAAATTTTGAGGTCAGCTGCAGGTATACCAGGAACAATCTCTAGACACAACTGAATGAAAAGTTCAATCTTAAACACATTCAATACTAATCTTTACAACACATTCACTGTTACTTATTATAAGACACTCAACATTCATCTTTATAATACACACAATACAATATTTATAACACATTCAATATTTACAACACATTCACCGTTACTCATTATAACTCATTTAGTACTAATCTTTATAACACATTCAATACTGATCTTGGTAACATATTTTAAACTAAACCTTGTTACACATGCCACACTAATTGTTAGTAAAATTTTGTACCTTGGCTTTTGTCAATAATGAGCCCAATCCCCAGAAAGTGCCTCCACCTGTCGCTGTGCCTCCAATCCTCTCATATGAATCCTCTGACTCAACCTACAATCAGAATGACAAACACAATTGTGCATGAAAGTACCCACACAACATACATAAACATACACACATATACATACTTATGTACACATGTAATTCAACAACAATTCCAAGGTGTTCAGAAAATATCCTTAAAGTTAGGTCAGCATGCCTTAGGACAAATAACATTGTTTTGCAATTTCCAAATTAAATAAAAAATCTCACTCTTCTGCCTGATTTCTAAAGGAGATTACAAACTTTGAAATACGTAGTTATGAAGTCCCTACAACAGAATAGAATACAAGTTTGAATATTCCTTGAAAGTATAGAGTGGTTATGCTTTATATCACTAAATATACAAGGACAATACTTTACTTCTACAGAGAATAGTGTTGGTACTCAAATGTAATGGGCCAAAACTACAAGACAACATTATAAATTAAAGAAGTATATTCCTTTGTACAGTGCGTTCGGAAATTTGCTGTGCACTTAGGCTACGGTAGAGTCCAGTTGAAATGCGATGGCACATGGTGGCGCACAGGAGAGGAAGTTCAGAATATCACTGTGCACTTATAAAAGGTGTTGGAAGTGATGTCCACGAGCATCTATGCCGGCCTGAACCCATTTAATTTTATTTGCAAACACTTTCTGCAGATTTGCTTGTGTCTAAGTGCGCAACGACTTTCTGAATGCGCGGTATTACCTAAGGTGGGGCAGTGCCCTTCTTGAAAAGCTAACAGTTTCCCAGCATGTCAAGAAATTGCACAGCCATTTTTAGAACTCAATGCACTGATCCAATGAAAACTGGTAGTCCATAAACAATCATAAACTCGTGTTGGGTTGAAATGGTTGCATCCAAAAGCATATGGCATGACAAAAGGTTTACCCATATTATTATGCTGAAATTACTCTGAAGAAAACTGTGAAACAGTCTAAAAGGTGCAAGAATACAACATGAATCTACTAAAAATAACCTTCATAATGCTGACACCAGATCCAATGTTCACTAGTAAGTATGGGAAAATATTAGGGTCAGCATTCTGAAACTTGTACTCGGGAGTCCCATGCCGCTGGTACACAAACGCTTCATCTGAGATGTTCTTTAGCAGGAAATTGCACCCTTTGATGAGGCAGCTGATTTCATCCTCCTTGTCAACTCTGCAGAAATGAAGCAAACAACAGTGCCAACAGTGCACTGGAGTAGGTATCACACCTTTCCTCTGCTAAGTAAAAGTAAATCCTGTAATTCTATTCCCCATTACACTACAGTCAATGTCTACTGTCTTACATTTCTTGTTTGTATGTAACTCTTCCCTTATCCAAATCACTTATGCTATTCAAGAATAATACTTTCACACTCAATTTCAGTTACCCCTAGTCAATAACCAGAGTGTTAAATTTTCTCCATTTAACAATATTTTAGTGCTCATATCTGGTGCTCTCCAAAAAAAACCTTAACAGGAGATTATACTCTACACAGTACCTTCAAAACAATAAGAAATGAAGATGAACTGGAAAAGTGTCTCAGGTTTTAGAAAACTGGTTTAAAAAAATTTCATTTGTTCCTACCACTACAATCACATTTCCTCACAAAGAATTTTTTTGGGGGGTAAGGGGGGGTGGGGAGGTGGGTAGTGTCACAGTCCTACAGAGTCCAGAAAAGTCTGATAGATATAATATAATACTGAGGTCAGTTGTGTTCTTATACAAGGTTTGAGCAACTGCACACATTAAAAAAACAACAGGCAATATCTAGTGGACATGACAAATGACAAAAACACAGGCAATTCAACACAAACATCCTTACAAAAGAACTTGAACATTAGTGGAACCAACATGGATGTGAATCAATTTTATCTTAAACAAGAGGATTCTTCAAGAAGAGAAGCAAATTTAATACATGGACACCTGTACAAAGATATGAATTCCACTTAGTTGCTGCTAGAAACCATGACACTGTCCTGATTTTTAAAGATTTTTGCTACAAGGCCTATCAGTAATCAGCAAATTCTTGCATTTTGTGAATAATTCAAATACACCTCTTAGGTATAACAGTGGCAAAACAAACAACTTTCAACACTTTCTACAATGAAATTCAAATTAGGGTTCATATAACATGCACGCAAACTGCTGTACACATTAATTCTTTATGGAGATGCAGTGTGCCAAATCTTGTTAGGATAACAGAATGACATTGTAGAAAATATATGCCTCCCCCCAACACCGGAAAAAAAAAAACCATTCTACTAAGATTGCACAGTTTATCAAAGTAAATATCACATGATCAGTCTACTGGGAATTAACTAGGATTGTGATAGCTCCATAGTACAGTATAATCATATTAAGATGAATATAAAACTGTCATGTAACTAAACACATGTGCATACAACAGAACACAAGCATAGTTTATTACCAAAGAACAGAGATAAGATATTAAAAAAAATGTCTGTCATTACTAACTTACTTACTTACTCCATGGAGCAGAGTCCTTCTTGAGAAGCTGTCCGGTTCTCAGCTAGTCAAGAAATTCCCTGCATTTTATGGAACCCAAAGGTTCATTACAGCATTCACACATGCCCACCACCTGTCCCTATCCTCAGCCAGCTCAATCCAGTCCATACTCCCACATTCCACTTCCTGAAGATCCATCTTAATATTATCCTCCCATCTAACCTTCGGCTTTCCAAGTGGTCTCCTTCCCCTCACATTTCCCAACCAAAACCCTGTATATGCCTCTCCTCTCCCCTATACGTGCTACATGCCCCACCCATCTCATTCTTCTAGATTTAATCACCTGAATAATACTGAATGAGAAGTACAGATCATTAAGCTCCTCATTATGTAATTTTCTCCACTCCCTTGTTATCTCATCCCTCTTAGGCCCAAATTTCTCCTCAACACCCTATTCTTATACACCCTCAGCTTAAGTTCCTCCCTTAATGTGAGTGACCAAGTTTCACACCCATACAAAACAACAGGAAAAATTAAAGTTCTTTAAATTTTTGGATAGCAAAATGCAAGACTAAAGATTCTGCACTGAATGATAAAAAGCATTACCTGACTTCAAACTGCTCTTAATTTCTTCCTGAATAGAATTTTGATTTGTCAAGGTTGTTCCCAAATATTTGAACTCTTCCACCCTTTCAGAGGAACTATTATCAGTCTTTATACTATGGCTTTCTCCTGCATCCTGATCTCAAGACATGACCACATACTTAGTTTTTATCAGCAATTACTTCTACTACAGTCTCCTTACTAGCAACTACTAAGGCTTCTGTGTGTTTCATTATAGTATGCATGCTTCCACCCAATACATTAACATCATCACCATAAACAAGGTGTTGACGTGTATCATTTAATTTCAAGCCCTCCTGGTTTACCTGAACCCTCCTAACTACATACTCTAAAGCAAAGTTGAAAAGCAATGGCAATAGAGCATCTCCTTGTTCCAAACCATTCCTAATAGGAACACGTCAGACAAATTCTGCTAGCCCCTTCCAAATTCTATGTCCTGGAAGGGAAATATGAATAAAGGTTCCTACTGAGGATACAAAATTCTGGAATGACTTGTGTGCCTCACTGTCATCTTCCACTTTCTGCTACATGCATGTGAAATGATACACACTTTTGTATGTGAGGAAAAGAAATGCAATGATTATGCTGAAAATATTTTGTGTTACTGTACAAAATTTAGTCATCTGATGACCAGGCACTTGGGATTTGAGCAGCCCTAGTAAAGGGCAAGGTAGTGATAATATGTTGCCTGAAAAAAGGAGAACTGATAAAGTTATCCCAAACTGAAATCCCATCTAAATAAATGCCTCAGTATTACAAAATTATACCAGCTGAATAATTCAACTGCACTCTCAAGTCTGTCCTTATGCTTTGCCTGTCTGAACTGAAACAACAGAAAGTCATGTTATTTCTCTATTAGTAACTGTAGTGTTAATGTTTAAGACACCTCACTCTCTGCTAACTTCACAAACTTAGAGCACAATTAACAACATATTGATAATCAACAGTAAATAAAAACTTAATGTTTGACTGCATCTAGTCCATTCACGTACTACCACATGGCTCATATTCAAGGGATCGTTTAGCTGAGAGAGTGAATTATGTACTACGGCCATTGAGCTTGATTTTGAATCCTCTATGTGGTACACTTCATAAAATGATTTAATGACAAAACAGGCCTAACCAATGTACAGACTGGGCTGCTCTCAGAGTGGATATACATGTCACAATAATCATGGCACATAACTAACAGCAACACTAAGGTTGGATATGCACCTGCATTCCAACTCCCAGTTAATTCAGATGTGCACCAAAAGTATGTCTATTCAACCTTATATCACTCCAACTGATGAGAAATTAAGCTTACGAGAGTCCAAGCTTCTGTTGCAGCAGTTCAGTGTATTTGTATGCTCCACCACCTGTTGCCTTGATACTCTTGCCTATCATCTTGTCTCGGGTGTTAACTAAATTCACTTGAACGAAGTCCAAACAACTCTCGATATACTTTGTTTCAAACTTGACAAAATGCAACCTTGCACCTTCTGAGACCTCATAAACACAATGATCCTGCACAATAAATACAGTTGGAGTTAGAAAGTTTTATCATATAACTTATGAGCTATCACAATATAAACAGCTAACCTGAATGAAAACAGCTATGTATCATACCCAAAAGACAATTAAAATCATGCTTCTTCACAAAATAAAAAACCCTACTGGAGAATGCAGTAAATGGCACTGTTTGTAGTTACTGTTAAGGCAGTGTCATCTTAGATCTTGGAACAGAAAATGAATATAAGTAACTGCAATTTTTGAAAAACTGCATGGTCATACTGAACAGATTCAAAATACAATTACATCAACCTATTCTTCAAATTCTAAACAGAGTTCGGTGAGCACATTTTGAAAACACACTAAAAAGACAAGGAGTAATATGTTACATTTATGATGTAATAACAGAAAGTCAGTAATAACTGTACTGTCAAATGCTCATATTTCAATACATGCAGCAGAAATTTAACACAAAAACCACTCACCATTGGGAAGGCAAAGGCCTCCACTGCCTGGCACCCAGCCTGTAGAACTAAAGTAATGATAAAACTGTCCATCTGGTTAAGCACCAGTACATTAAGATATATAGCTGAGTGGGTGAAAAACCTTCACATACTCTTAACATCAGCAATTGATGGGAGAAGTTGCTTTCACACTCCAGCAAACCTTCAGTAAAAAGAGCCACAGTATTGAAGGGATAAAAGGCTGGGTGAACCCTAGACTGGTTTGGACATGCTGGCAAAGAGAGAATTCCTGTCTCTGCTGGGAAAAAAAAAAAATCACCTATGCCCCATCTATTGAGATGCCTGGCAGCTTGCCTGTACAACAGTAAACACACGTCACATAACATACAAAACAGTAATGAAATTAACATACCTCATCAGCAGATTGTGAAGACTTTCCATCTTCTTTCTCAGCTTCATACAGGACTCGACGATGAGATACTGTTGAGTAATATGCAATCTTAGTGAGGGATCCACCTGAAAGAGAAATTATGTGCATAATTATGCTAATAAAGATCACAAACCAGTTTAAGTCATTACAGCCTTAATATTATGTCTCAACAATAACCCAGTTCCATTAACCCCTAAATTTTCTGTTGCCTTCAAACAAATACACACACAACAGAGCACAATCCCCCATGAGAAGTTAACAGCTGCTCAGCTAAGCAAGAAATTTGCCACAATTTATGGAAACCAAATGTACCTTATTGTATACACAAGAGGTCACTATCCTGTGCCATATACATTAACTCCACACTCATCTATCCCATTTCTTACGATAGTTCTTATGCAATAATATTCCATGAAATAGATCTTATGCATAAGGAAGAGGCAAAAGGGGGGGGGATGGAAATGAAGAGACATGGAGGCATTTCATCCAATGACTAAACCCATTGAGAAAAAAATGCCTGAAGGAGGAAAACACAGCCTAAAGATATGCACAAAATTGGATAAGACAATTTGTACTTTCAGCAAGAAAAACTATAATAGGCCTACATATAAAATAAAAATACAGCAAAGACTATGTCCATGAAGTGGTTACACACTTCAGCGTGGCTGTGTGGTGAAGAGGCACAGTTCGTTATAATGCAACTCTGCATAGGTCACAAATGTTCAGTCACAAACCCAGGAAAAGGAAAAGGGATGGACTGGGGCTAACATCTCTACTCCGTAAAAAATGAACTGTTCAGAAGATTCATGAGAAGCCTTTCCTAAGGTTGGAAAAATTATGATGGAGGAGAGCTGCAGGGGCCAGGGCTATCTGGAGGTACACTACTGAAGAGGCCACAGCCTGATGTGGGCTTTAGTACCATTGAAGAAGATATGTTACAAGGCAGCCAAAATACCATGTTAATGATGAGGTGTTCCTCACAGCATTCTCTACCTTCATCAATACCAAAATGGTACTCAGGGATGACAACACTGTACAAACAACACCACAACTAATTCTGATCATAAAAAGTGCTTCTTACTAGGAAGAATAAATTCATAACCCACTATATGGTGATATGTTATGTTAGGTTCAGGCAGCATAGTATATTTTAATCTACTAGACTTTTCATAAGCTTTTAATTTTACCACAATCATGTCAAGTATGGCATGGCAAGAGAAAGCAGTAAAATAATCTGTACCTCTATTATTTGATCAAATTCAGTAACCAAAAACAGAAAAAAATTTCATTGACAAAAAGGCGACTAAGAATAGTTAGCACCAAACCTCTGTCCTTCACAAAAGCCATCACTCCAGTCCATCGTTCTCATTTCAAATTTGTCCCTATAAGCTTTATCCACTCTCCAAATTAAATGAAAGTGTGAGTCTTCTGGGTCTCACAGCAATGGATATTGAGATTATAGAATGGTACATTTCATACTTTGGTAGACACATATCAACATTTGGGAGTAACCTGCTTCCTCCATTTCAGGGTAATTCTACCCAGCAGGTCACAGCAGCACATCCCAAAGACCATAATCTTGCGGTCAGTTTCTACACTATGTGCTATCACAATGGGCAGGCACACCTGACAAAACATTTGTCTTACATTATCTCCATCGATTTCAAATCCATTTCCTTCAAGTTGAAAATGTTTCCACCAATTGTCCTTGTCTTCCTTACATATATTCCATAAAACATATTATCCTGATTTTGAGCTTAATTATCCTTCATATATTAATGTAAATTACACCTTAAAAAAAGTTCCAATAACCATAAGGTCTATCATCAACACATTAGAGGCTTAAAGGGAAAAATAGGCCAGTTAACAAATATACTATATTCTGAGCTCCCACATTTACTATGTATAAATGTGCATCACCTCAAAGATTTGGAAATAGTCATGATGTCAAATGTCAAGTAGTAACTCAATAACAATATTTCATCAGAATATCTGTGGTTTGAAAGGAAAACAGATGAGTTGATAAGTTCTATGTCCTCAAATTTTTCTCACATCTTGTGTTTTTCTGAACACCACCTCAAAAAACCTGAACGTGATCAAATTAATGTTGATGGCTACAGACTTCGTGCTGCATACTGTAGACAACTTGTAACAAGAGGTGGTGTTTGTATATTTGTAAAAAAAAAAAAACCTGAAGTATTCAAATACTGATTTGGATAAATATTGTAAAGATCAAGACATAGAAGTTTGTGTGTTAAAACTAAAATCATCCATCTTCAATATTTGTATAATGGCAGTCTATTAGGCACCCAATGGAAAGTTTAACTTGTTTTTTAATAAGAATCTTGGTGTATTAATACTTACAGTCGAACACAACTATATTTGCCTCTAGTATTACAGGAGGATTATAACAACGACATGTTTTGGTCCTATATGTGAGCCATCTTCAGGTTGTGACTGGACTTTCGGATCAGTTATACAGGAATCCGAAAGTCCAGTCACAACCTGAAGATGGCCCACATATAGGACCGAAACATGTTATTTTTATAATCCTCCTGTAATACTAGAGGCAAATATAGTTGTGTTTGACTGTAAGTATTAATACACCAAGCTTCTTACTATTGTACTAACACAACGGTGATGATGCACATCAGAATTGTTTCTTAACAGACTGGATGACATAATCAAGACACTTTATAAAATTGACTTACAGTTCATTATATGTGGTGATATAAACATAGACTATCTTACAGATAATGATAAAAAAAAGACAACTTGATGCAGTGCTTCTGACTTACAATTTAACAGCTATAGTATATTTCCCCACTACAGTATCTTCAGTTGCAATGGAAATATAGATACAGATACATTGTTTAACTTATTTCACAATAACTATCTAAGGATATTTTATAGTAGTTTTCCTTCTCAAAAGATAATTGAAAGAAGTAACAATAATTCCAGGTTAACACCAGGTATAAGAATTTCTTGCAAGTGCAAAAGATGTCTGTATTTACTTACTAAGGACAGTGATGATGTTATTTTTAAAAATTACTACAAACAGTATTGGAAAACTGTAACTAGTGTTATTAAAGAGGCAAAAAAGTATATGTATAACAACAGAATTATTAACTCTACCAGTAAAATGAGACAACTTGGAATATTATAAAAGCAGAAACAAACAGACTAAAAGGACCTATAACTACAACTATTAACAACAATCAAAACTCTCTTGAGGCTTTTAATAAATATTTTTTGTCAATAAATGAAAATATTCTTCAAGATGTTAGGTGCGCCAACAAACAAGGTCACAACATTAACAAAAACCCAAACTATTACTTGCTAAACCTATTTCATAAACCCTTTCCTACTATACAGTTTAAAAATACATCACCTAAAGAAATTGAAAAAAATTATTAACTCCTTAAAAATAAAGGAATCCTCTGGCTATGATGAGGTTTCTACAAAGATATTAAAAATTAGTGCACTTTTCATTAGTTCTCCTTTGAGTTATACAAGGTGTCCCATGAGGAATGTGCCAGACTTCGGGAGAGTGTTCCTTATGTTAAGGTATACCGATATAACCCAAAACACCTATATCCAAAGTTGAACGGTTACAGAGATAATGGCCTGAGAAAAGTGGGAGCTTCTTGCGGTTCCAAATACTGCAACCTGCACAGCTGATGCATCGCGCTACAGCGTTGATGACCTTGAGAGTGGAATGCAGTGTTAATCGTGCCTACGTGACTGTTAGTTGGTTGTACGGGAGTTTGAAGCGCCATGTAAAGTGCTTGGAACCCTAAGGACAACTATGACATGAGTGCGAGTGTTTTTGTAGTTCAATTTAATGGCTTTATATCACTCACAAGTTAGTTTGATGTTAAGTACAGATATTAACATTATAGAAACCACATATTCCTGCCAGTTTTAGTATGTATTTGGTAATCAATAAGTGTGTAACAGCTGTCAAAGTTTCAAACTTCTCTGGCCATTATCTCCATAACCGTTCAACTTTGGATATAGGTG
>Ga0123354_10015025_pt1 | contig 12073 bp, 8 predicted proteins | sample TergutLab28metaG_2_FD_97872 | JGI IMG/M metagenome (GOLD analysis project Ga0123354, IMG submission 97872) | Labiotermes labralis P4 segment gut microbial communities from Petit-Saut dam, French Guiana - Lab288 P4 | ecosystem: Host-associated > Arthropoda: Insects > Digestive system > Gut ... | reverse complement strand
GAGAGTATACACCATGTTTAAAATATTCGGTACCTATATTTGTTGAATAAATATATAAAATGAAACTTTGGAGGTTAGCGGTGCGGTACGTCAACTATAGTTGACATTAGGCGTCTAAAGGTTAATGCTGTTTCAGTATTTCTGAGTGTCCTGAAAATCAGAAAAGGAAAAACCGAAGCACGTCACGGAATACTCTGTTTGCAAAGTTGTTAAATAAAAAATATTTTTAAAAATTCATAAATACCTGGAAATTAATAATGTTTCATTATCTGCAAGGGTCCTGGAAAAATATTTCATAATTTTGGGGATGAAAATGTCGGACCATATACTTCTCAGGAAATAAGACTTTGATAAAAATATATCAATCCGATTACGAAAGAATGTATAAATTCAAAATATGAAAATGCATAGTGCCAAAAGTCCCAGAAGATAATCACACAAACGTACCGATTTTTAAATACTTCTTTGTTTTTTTCTTCTAGTTGCAGTTTGTGTGTATATAAAGTATGTGGAAGTCCAGTGTTTGACACAATCTATTGCAGCAGAAAATGGAGTCAGTAACACATTTAACAGAGTGACTTTGTGTGTCGGTCTAACTTCTTGTGTCGGTCTTGACATAGTCGCCAACTTCCAGGAATCTAATGTCATAGTTGTGCACCTGCTGGGGGCATTTTTATGCTTCGCAGCTGGCACTGCTTACTTTATCTTTCAAGTAAGTGCATCCACAGCATTGTTGAGAATTCGACGTACTGTTATCTGTGTCTTATCTTTTTTCTGGGTAAAGTTAGCGCGATATGTATCTTTACATCACCATATCACCGTCCAAATCAGCTCCGGTATGTTGGATTTTGCCCCCGTGTGATCGATCGAATATGCAGGCAGTAATCGTGCAATGAATAAATGCATGTTTATTCATTGTATTTGGATACATAGTGTGCCGTCGAAGTTAAAGAGAAAGAGCAATAATGAAGCCTAAGCCATCAATAACAAATTAAATATTTATACATTTTTATTGCTTGCAACATGTTTCGGCTTTTGGAAAGGACATCATCAAGAAATTATATACAAAAAGAAAGACAATTTTAATTCAACCCCTTAAAATGATTCAGGTAGCTGAGATCTCAAATTTACAAAATCCGGCGTTGTATAAACCGAAACTTGATAAAAATAAGATTGTGTATTAAGATATAAAAATAGTATAGTATAGTATATTTATATTTTATGAAAATATTAAAATTATTTTCCAGTATTTTGAGCGTGAAGGGGAAGTTATTCAAAATAAATAAGCCTCGTGGGGTACATTTTTCCCGTAATTTTGATTTCGATCAGCTCTGCAAAGTTACGGTATAAGGAATAACCCTTTCATCAGTTACTCGCCCTTCGAATCTCCATCAGACAATTGGTGACATTTCAAAGTGTAACATGTTGGATGTATCTTCGTAAGAAAAGTAATCAAATCGATGAGATAATCGTAAAGACACTGCCTTTCACTTCAATGCTCAATTTTTAATTGCCTGAATATGCTTGTATCAAAGCCGAAATATATAGCAAGCAATAAGAACTGATAAAAGTGACTTTGATGTGTATTGGACAGCGCATCGCCTTGGTAATTGAAGAATAAAATCCATTAGACGCCATCTATTACTTTAATATGCTTATGTTAGGCTCAACATGTTTCGGGTACCATTATGCCCATCATCAAGAGCTCACGACGATAGCGTTGGTTACCACATAGGCCGTCTGGTTCTCGAGTTGCTGCTGGTTGGAGGTTAAGTGCAGGGTGGATGAATGAGTGTCCGGACCGAAGGCTGTAAAAACCTTCGGTCCGGACCCTCATCAATCCTGCACTTAACCTCCAACCAGCAGCAACTCCAGAACCAGACGGCCTATGTGGTAACCAACGCTATCGTCGTGAGCGCCTGGTGATGGGCGTAATGGTACCCGAAACATATTGAGTTTAACATAAGCATAATAAAGCAATAAGTGGGATCTAGTTGGATTTTATTCCTCAGTTATTCTTCAGATGAACATGGCGTTTAGACTGATTGTTTGTGCTTCCTTTTGTTATTTATATATCACCAAGGGATTTCATCGATAAAGTTAACAGATTTAATTGCTACATTCTGGATAGAGGATAAAATGGAAGAACACCGGTAAGTCACAAGCACTCTGACATCAGAACGCTTCGACAACTGTGCTTAACATTAATTTTATTTACTTATTACAGCGGGAACTTGTTTCAGTGGAGCAGCTACGCACAACTGACGGTTAAACAGTTTTGCATAGCAGGGGTCCGAGTTCAAATGAAAATTGTTTCGTGTGCCATTTCTAACGGAAACAGTGACGAGCTTCGTTTCAAATTCTCTATTCTCTATTCTATTGGCTGACTGAAAATTATTAAATAACTACATAGAGAAGAATCCTTCTTGAAAAATCTAAAGGGTCCTTAGCTATTCAAGAAATTCCCCGCATTTTGTGTTACCTCAATGTTCATTACCGTGTTTGCTAGATACCGTTACTTCCCCATACTCTGAACCAGATCACTCTACTTCTTGCTCCCATTCTATTTCTTGAAGATCCGTTCTAATATTATCCTTCCACCTACGCTTAGTTCTTCCAAGTAGCCTCTTTCTTTCAGTTTTCAACACAAAACCCTATAGACGCCTCTCCTGTCTCCCATAAGTGTCATACGTTTCGCCCATTTCATTCTGCTTTATTTGATAACCCATGACAAATGATTCCCTGTTCCCACGACATGGCTGGTCCTCAGGTTGTAGATGGAGGAGACGGACTCCGGAGAGAGACGGTAGATGCACACGTATTGAATCAGCAGGCGCAGACTGTAGACAAGGGAAGGTCTTCCAGGCTTTGGGGGTTGGGAAAGGTGAAAACAAATTCTCGCTGTAAAAATTTAGCACGTTAAGAAAAAATCTCAACGACTCGAAATTACGATATTAATTACTGTGTATCATTTGAGACCGTATCGGAACAGACCAGCAGGCCGAATCTCTGACCGTTTAAGAAGAAGGAGAATATCGTTTGGGACAGTGGCTCCATTCCTGGCAGGGGAAGGAGAGTCACAACATCTTCACTAGTAACTGAAAATCACGTAAACACCAAAAAAGTCGCACAACACTTTCATTTATTAAATCATAAGAAGATTCGTAAACGTTTCTTCGGAGTTTCCAGACCGGTCTTGTGCCCCAGTAAGCCGTCTATCCAGTATTAACAATTGTCCAACGATTTGCAACACAAAGCAATCTATTTATTATTCTGCGAGTTCACTGTACGTGTTTCGGGTGTCAACCACACCCATCATCAGGAGTACACAAAACTGTAACTACAGTCTCCGGTACTGGTCATATTTTGTGTGCAGCTACCTCTGTCCAACGTGGCCAAGCTTGGTACTTTGGAGAGAGGGAGCTGCACAGTACCGGAGACTGCAGTTACAGTTTTGTGTACTCCTGATGATGGGTGTGGTTGATACCCGAAACATGTAGAGTGAACTTGCAGAATAATAAATAGACTGCTTTGTGTTGCATCTCGTTGGACAATTATTAATATAGATCAGCGATGCACGGAACCATAAACATAAAATTCTTCTATTCAGTGGTTACGGGCGGTTCCTCTCCGGGGATCAAGTGACAGGAACCTGAAGCTGACCGCTCATTTCCATTTTGTACCGAGATTAAGAATGAAAGTATTTGTTGTTCCACCCCATGTCTTAAAGACGTACACTGGGATAGCGTTACGTTTTTTACTTTGCAACAAATGGAATTGAAATTTTGAATCGCGCTTTGCCTTCGTCTTGGAAAGTGTTGTAGACCTACTAGATTATTTTCCAGCATTTGGGTCATAATACTTTGTTCGAATTTAAACAATAATAATAATAATAATAATAACAATAATTTCTCTCATTAGGTGTGGATTTCGTACAAAATCCCAGAGCTCGCCTCGAAACGCTTGTTGGTGATACGCATATTTCTTGTTGCAATTTGTGTCGTAACGACTGTGTCAACAGTTCTTACAGCAGGCCTTGCTTTCTTATTGCATAAAGGTAAGTCATGTTAGATGTGCTGCACTGTGTTGGTCATATCTTGATGGCGTATCAATTACAGTCTCACCGACACAACACTTACTGCAGTAGGCATTGACTAATTCTATAGAAAAGAAACATTTGAAACCTGACCACATTTCTGCAGGTAAATAAATTCCCCGCGTCTCATGAAACCCGAAATCTGAACACCATTTTTCACAATGACCTGCCACTGGATCCCATCCCCAGCCAGTTTAATCCATTTCGTTCCCTACCACACTATGTTTTGTTATCCTATTTAACACCAGACCCACATACACGTCTAGACATACAAAGCAGTCTCTTGTTCCACGACTGGCAACTAAAATCTTGTATAAATCTCTCGTCTTCCCAATGTGTATTACAGTCTTTTATCCCACTCAAGGCATGAAACTTTTAATATGATCATTGAGCAATATTTTTCTGACGAACACAAAATAATCACTCACTCGTACTTTGTTCTTCATCGGATCCTCCCTCTTAGGACCACACACTCTCCCTAGCTTTCTCAATTGATGTTCTTACTGTTGGGGTCCGATAAAAAAAAGTGCAACACACAAAACCATACAATTCTGCAGGATTCTGATGATGCTATAGCACATTTTGAGTCACTTTATATACGGATATTGTCCTTCATTCCATATTAAAATTAAAACCATTTTGTTTCGGTCACACAATGATTCCCTTCCTCAGGCTTGAACAAGTTAGAACCTTCTCAGATATGCCCGATAAGGAAAGCAGCTCTCAATAGCTCTGCTCAACAAACTTACCTACTGGGCATATAGACACTCCCCGACTTATGCAAGAGTTACATTCCTGAAGATCCGCCACATTTAGAAATGTTGCGAAGTTCGGGATTGACTTTAGCTTATATGTGGTCAACTATGTACGTATATATGAGTTAATCCAGTTCAAATCCAAACTCCAGCACACTGGAACATGTTCGGCCAGAGCATGACCGCGCCGCTGCCTGTGTTGTCGCCCAGCAGTAGTCTTCCACCACCTTCTTCTCACTGTGTTTTCAGTCGCGCAAGGAACAATTCGACACACTTTTCAAGAATGATGTTAATTCGGGTTTTTACTTCTCAAAAATTGCGCGTGTTTGAAATGATGTAACTTGTAATCTACAAGTCGGACTGACTGAAACTGAATAGGTTCCAGACTTAATCTTAGCATGACGGGGAATGATCCTATACTCATAGTATAGCGCTTCTAATTGTACCACAGGACAAAGGGCACAGTCCACAAATTAAATGATTTCAAATTAATCAATATTTTATCCAAGGCACATAGTATTATATTCAATAACAATGAAAGGTCTGGACAGGCCCTTCGGGTTCCAGGAGGTTGAGGCTCATGAGAGTGGCAAGGTTGTCAGCCCTACGCACCGGCCGCCTTTAACCGAACCCGCCTCATTCCAGGAGATACCCCTGGTTCTCATTTTTCTTTGAGGTTGAGTCGACCCCAGGGCCATAGTGCGGCAGGAATGATTAATTCAATGAAAATTCTCAACGACTCCATCGGGAATAGAACCTGCGAACTTTCGGCTCGTGGCGCAGTGTCTCAAGTAACTGTGCCACAGTAAGAATAACGCTTTTTCCTTTTTTATGTTGCAACAGCCCCTAGGGTTCAGGGTTTTTTCAAAATCGAGGCTTCACGATCACACTCAGACACACCACACTCCGGACGAGTGATCGGTCCGTCGCAGAGACCTCTTACCTGACAACACTCAACACTCACAAGAGACAGACATCCGTGCCCACCTCGGGATTCGAAACCGCAATTACAGGAATCGAGCGACTGCAGACCAACGCCCTAGACCGCTCTGGTTCTGGTATCGGCAGGACTTGTTCCTGTGAATACATTATTGTGTTGACTGGCGGCAACATTAATTTCTGTTTCATAACGCATTTGAGATGTGCCACCTTAAAGAAATACCAAACATAAAATATTTTTCAAGAATCGCAGCTGTTAGCCTTACACATCTTACTTCTGCCTTGATTATACTTGATTAATTAACCGATTCTGGTTGCATTTTAATAGGTTCAAGCAACATACACAAGTGGGGACCTGATGACGAAGGCTGGGGAATTCACCTCGGAAGCACCATCTCCGAGTGGGTCCTCTGCATCGCCTACTGCGCCCTGGTTCTTTCTTTCGTTCCCGAATTTTACAATCTGGAACTGGAGGTGTCTGTGGTAAAATTTAAAAGTTAAAAGACATGAATGAAAATATAAGTCACTTCTGAACAACAGGGCTATTTGGGTTCGCTGTACAACTGGAATTTCACGCAGAGGAAGTTGGTAGTTGGCTTCCGACGTACGCCACGCTAACACCCCAGAAGAGCGAAGATCTAACCTACACAGCAGCCGAAGCCTGAAAGCTCGAACAGTAAAGCTGACTTATATAAACAGTTGAATTCCTTCTTCGTCAGACACTTAAATGTTCGTGACTCGTGGGTTTGGAAATTATGGTGAGTGCTGAGGGGCGGGTATGAAATACGTGTCGCATTTGTCAGTCGATAATTTTCTGTAGGACCCACAGGCCTCCGTTCTATTCACGGTAGCCATAGACTGTAATATCAACTGTAGAGGAAGAAGGGAGTGCGTGAGTGTGAGTGGACAGTGCATCAACATCCGACATAAGAATGATCACCATTGCTGTACCATAAATATCTAATGAAAATACGGCTGCCGTATACAAACAGTATTAATATTACAATATGGAAAGATCTACACTCTGTATCTGACGTTTGTAAATCAGTAGCTAAGAGGTGTGAATGAATTGCTGAAATAACAGTTTTGCGCCTTCCTGACAAGGACAGATCCACGATATTCATTAGTATTTTTCCCATGCTCGTGCTTCCAAAGAGGGGCTTAAGGTCGTTCATACACACACACACACACACACACACACACACACACACACACACACACACACAGTACGATCTATAAGTTTTAGGACTGATTTTAACGAAACTGGAGCGATCTATCGGCAAACCCACTAAGTACTATCAACCAACATCCGTTCACACACCGAGTTCCGTTGGTTTATCTTCGACAGTTTACGAGTTATAACTTGTCTTTTAAAGTCAGTTTTCTTTAAATATCATGGATGGCGGAAATGAACAGCGAGTTGCCCTAAAATTGTGTTTCAAAGCCGGTCTATCTGCGACAGAAACACTAGTAATGGTGCAACAGCCATACGAAAATGAGGCTGTGAACCGATCAAAAGTTTTTGGGTGGTATTCTAGATTTCGAGACGGAAGGGAGCTGGTAGAAGATGACGAGAGAGGTGGCCGTCCAAAATCGACTCGAACTGAGGTAAACATTGCTGCTGCTATTACTGATCTGGCAAAATATGACCGTCGAATCGCATCAAGAATTATAGCAGAATTTTTGAACATCCCTAAGACTAGTTCTTAGGATTCTGAAAGAGGATTTGGGAAAGAGAAAGTTGTGTGCACGTTTTGTTCCACGCTCCTTGACACCTGAGCAAAGGGAAGATCGAGTCACATCTTGCCAAGACATTATCGCGATGATCGATTGAGATAATTTTTTTAACAAAATTATTACGGGGGGTATTTTGCCTATGACTCCAAAACAAAGCGACAGAGTTCTAAATGGGTTGGTGAGACATCCCGTCGGGCGAAGAAACTGAAATTCCAAAGGTCCCTCATCAAGGCCACGTTGATAAACTTTTTCAACTCTCAAGGCGTAGGGCACAAATAATTCGTACAGGAGGGAAAAACAGTAAATGCAGAATTTTATAAAGGAGTAATGGATCGCCTTCTGAAGCACTTTTAACGGGTTCGTCCAGCTGCGTTTTGCTGTCGAGATTGTTTCTTGTTGCACGATAATGCGCCCGCCAACAAAGCTGCAAATGTTTGCCAATTTTTGAGCCCAAAAAATGTTACAACGCATTATCACCCCAGTACTCTCCAATTTATCTCCGCCAGACTATTTTCTGTTCCCCAATTTGAAAATAAAGTTCAAAGGACTCCATTTTGCAGATGTTGCTGAGATCCAAGAATCCGTAACTGATTAACGTCCAAAAAGAAGACTTTTCGGCAACTTTTCAGAAAATGTACGATCCCACAAAAGAATATATATATGCCAATGGAGATCATTTTGAATTTTAAAAAAAGGTATGTGTCTTCCTCGTGTGTCTTCGATTTTAAAAAATCAGCCCTAAAAATTTGGACCGCACTGTATATACATATATACACTTCTTTACTCTAATGTTCCTAGACCGAACCCAGTGGCCGTGCGGTCTAAGGCTTGGAGTGCTGTCGTTCGCTTGCTGGGATTGCGGGTTCGAATGCCGCCTAGGGCATGGACGTCTGTCTTTTGTGAGTGTTGTGCGTTGACAGGTAGACATCCCTGAGTCTAGCTGATCACCCGTCCAGAGGAGTCCTACCGAGTGTGGTTTATCTTAGTGTGGTCGTGAAGCCTCGATTTTGAGGAAGCCCTGGTCCACTAAGAGTTGTTGCGCCATGGGGGAAAAAAATAATATGCATATTTTACACGATTCTCCTTTTCATTCTGCAAGTGAACGCAACTTGTTTTGCTTCATATGCGTGGGAAAGCTTCACACTAGACCTATTCAAGTTCTATTGGTGTCGCCTCCAAGTGTCCACAACTATCCGCTAGCCACTCGTCTAATAGACCAAGACAGTACAGTCATGCGTCGCTTAACGACGGGGAAACATTCTGAGAAATGCGTCGTTAGGCGATTTCGTCGCTCTGCGAACATCATAGAGCGTACTTACACAAAACTAGGTAGTATAGCCTACTACACACCTAGGCTATATGGTATAGCCTACTGCTCCTATTCTACAAACCTGTAGAGTATGTTACTGTACTGAATACTGTGGGCAATTGTAACACAGTGGGTAAGTATTATAATATGGTATTATAATATTACATTATAATATTACAATCTTATGGGACCACCGTCGTATATACGGTTCGTCGTTGACCGAGACGCCGTTATGCGGTGCATGACTACAGTTCCCACTCTGTACGTGTTCCTCATACGTGTGTCCAGTTGAACTAATCTTGCTACGTTGGCACGGATAACTACATGAACTTGCTCAACGATACAGAAGCTTACTCGCACGCAACACATTGTTCGTATTATCTAGAAAAATACTAATAGTCATTACTCGGCAAGTGCAATGTTCGACCTTCTAAATCCAAGGTTATAACTCGATAATTTTGGCACAAATTTTGGTACGAATTGGATCCCCCCCCCCCTCTTCTTTATGCATTTTGGGAGCACAGATTAATAACTTCGTACGTCTTTGCTGTTTATATTTCAGTGAAATACGAAATCATCTCTCCAATATACACAGCTTTCAATTACATACACTATGTTAGCACCAATTTGCCATAGGACAACGTCTTTGATTCCAAATGAATGTGTCTCAACCGCAAATTAGCGGTTATTGGTATTTGCATGCTAATTGTGCAGTATGGAAACTTAGTTTTAATGGGAAATGTGGGTGATTTTATTCACATAATTGGGAGATCTGAATGAGTAAGAGGGAGAAAAGTATGTTCTATTTAATCCGAAACTAAAAAGGTAATAAAATCTTAAACAATTCATCGCATTCAATTACACATATTTAAATCGTAATCTGTAATGGCTCCTCTTCTTTTGACTAACAGACAAGTACATTAGAACAAAATTTTTGCATTATTGCACAAAGAGTGATTATTTTTCGATGCGGGCTTATATTTTGCATAATAATGTTCTTATGATGGGTGTGACTTCAGTAGCGGTCATGTTTCCTGCGATTTTACATGTCGACTGGTAAACTGTTACCGACGTTTCGAAGAAGTACGCAGCCTTCATCTTAGGGTCCAACATTCTGTAACTACTTACCCGCTGACATGGCTAGCATCCCCAAAGCCTTAAACTTTCTTCCAGTAATGCACTTAAGAGCAAGAATGATATGGTATTGACTGAAGATTACATTTTTAAGTAATGCTATTTTTAAGTATTAATTTATTATTTTCGGCCTACTTTCCTTTGTAAATACATGTTATTGATCTCCACTCGTGACTCATCACCTCAACGCAGGTACTGACTACTCCATAAAGAGAAGCTGATTATAAGGCCGATAGTAAATACAGTAAAACTGTGACAGTTCCTACTACAGCCTGAATAAATATTTCCAGTTTCTGTTAGGCCTACATGTTCGAAGAATACTGTTTTGTTAGCTAGGCTAATAAAGGGCGAAAGATAATTAATTTACTCATTTCACCAAAACGAACTTCCACGAATATTTCAATGGGGGTGTAATGAGATCAGGATGACAATGGTGGTAGTTATGGCAGTGGTAATAATAACTTGGTGGGGTATAAAATGGAGGAAGAAGAAATGCACTAGAAATTCTCTAAAGATGCTTCCCAGATTACAACTTCCACATCTCCCCACACCGCAACAGCCCCAGAGGGCCAGGGTCTCCTCATTATTGAGGCTTCGCGCCGACACTCAGACACAACACACTCGGTAGAGCTCCTCTGGACGAGTGATCAGCCCGACTCAGAGAACACTACCTGACAACACACAACACATACAACAGACAGCCATTCATGCCCCCGGCGGGATTCGAACCAGCAATCCCAGCAAGCGAGCGGCCGCAAACCCACGCCTTAGACCGCGTGGCCACTGGGATTGGCTCCAGATTACAGCTACTATTATTATTTACCGTTAAATATACTACTACGGATTGTACTTCAATTTATGTGCTGCATGTAACAGGAACTAGAAATTACTAATCCTACATTTCGTATTGGACTATTTAGTCCTTGAAGATAGGACCAATAGGCTACCCGAATCGCCAGTAAATAATTATCAATCAACGCTGCTTAAAATTCCAGAAGAGCGAACACCTCTCAACATAAATGCTCAATAGTGATTTACTAAGAGACTAATTTTACGAGATCTGAGTTTCTTACAACAGCGTTGAAGATTTAAGTCGCCTGGGATTTGTCGCCTCATCGACGGGACGTACTTACCTACGAACTGTTTACCAGTCGACAAGGCGTTGCACTCCAGAATACTTAAATCTTCGGGTTAATTTTAGTCAGTGTAAATACAGTAAATTGCATGATTTACCACAAACATCAATTTACTCAGTGTAAACAATAATGACAATTAGAACGTCAAACTGAGTTCGCAAAACTGCGAAAAGAAACTGTTAGCTTTGTCATGTTTGTCTATCCGTTCGTTCGTTCGCTCCCACTGGACGGATTTGCGCAAAGTTTGAACTATTTTCCGAAAATCTGTTGATAGTGGCTTACCGAGGGGGGGTTGGGGTTGGGGCTGGGGGGCTCAAACCCCCTGAAACTCCGAAAACCCTCCAAAATCGTGCCAAACTTAACCCAATTGTGAAAACTGTTAAAAATTGCTGAATTTAGGACGTCAAAACCCCAAGATGTTCGGAAAAAAGGCAGTAAAATTCTAAAACTACCCGGGTTCTCAGTTGTTTTACATTAGCAATGACAAATAAATTGGTTGTCATCATAAATAGTCTTAAAGTACCAAAAATTAAGAAAATTTTACTACATGAAATGAGATTTCTTGTACCAAATTACAACTGTCTCCAGAAACCCTGACTAGGGCGCTAACGTCCCCAAATCCCTGTTCTATCTGTATTCTGTCCTCAACTGAATTTGTTGAACCCCCTCCCCCCAAACAAAATCCCTGGGTACGCCACTGTCTGTTAAGAAAATTCTAGTTTTATCAAAATCTGACAAGAGTAACAGGTACTTTACATGAAGATTAATTTACATTTCTGGTCACATCTCACTTCATTTTTCTTAGATTGGGAATTGTTTCGGACAAAAGTTGTAGAGAAAATCAAAACACACGTTATGTTCTATAACTTTTTTTTTTTTTTTTTTTTTAAAAATCGTGCCGTTTTTTTTACGTGGAAAAATTTTTTTTAGTTGAACCGGCCCAAGAAGAAAATATGGCTTTGGCCAT
>Ga0123354_10015024_pt1 | contig 12073 bp, 8 predicted proteins | sample TergutLab28metaG_2_FD_97872 | JGI IMG/M metagenome (GOLD analysis project Ga0123354, IMG submission 97872) | Labiotermes labralis P4 segment gut microbial communities from Petit-Saut dam, French Guiana - Lab288 P4 | ecosystem: Host-associated > Arthropoda: Insects > Digestive system > Gut ... | reverse complement strand
ACCACTATAGTTGACATTAGGCGTCTAAAGGTTAAGCACACACATCAATCTCTGTTGTGTATCAAGATTGATGGCCGAACATTTGAACCTCGCAAAGTTTGGGCATGGAATTTTTCTGCACTCTGTATATTCCATAACATGTACCATTGTTGTGTACTTAGGGAGAATCAAAGTTTGGTTTGAGCTTGATGTAAAGGAGGGTTTATACTGAAGTTGTATGTACCAAAACTGAACTCCCTCCATACCTTTTAGGATAAATGCTCTATGAACCATTATGGATGTTTGCAATGCTATGCAATGGCACTGCTTTCTACGTATGTTGTTGAATTTTCCGCAGTTGTGGAGTTTTCCACATGTGGTGTGGACTTCTCCATGACAGTGGGGATTTTCAGTATATGTTGTGGGGTTCTCTATAGTTGCGGACAGTTGCACATGGTGTGGGATGATCAGTCTGTAATATTTTGCAGGTACTGGAATGCACTTTGTGTGCAGGTTAAGAACCTTTGACTTGTTATAACTCTGGTCTCTCCATTCTGCCTTGAGGGATACCAATAAAGTGTGATAGGTAGTTGTACCTGTGTTTAATTAAACATACCTGAACATGTATAGGATAGTAATGGTAAAGGTCAATGCTAATGTTCCAAGTATTCATAACCTCAAAACTAGATTGAGGTGAATGATCGGCTACATGGTCCACCTGCTTCACCAGAAGGGATGAACCCCTATACCCAGCAGAAAAGAGGCTTAGGTCCAGCACTATTGTGGATGCTGTGGTAGAGAGAGAACTCTCTGCTTCAGAAAGGAGCTGATCCATAATTTTACCCATCTTCCTGTATACAAAGACTTTCAGGGGGAATCTGCCATACTTTGGGAGAACATTCCTTAGATCAAGGAATATGCTCTCAAAGTATGGCGGATTCCCACTGGAACATTTCTGTACAGCCTATTGACCAAACAGATCAAGGTGTTCTAGATGCCTGAAAAAGAATCATACCAAAAAAAATCCCAATTCACGGGATAAATACATTTGGATATATGTGACATGATCATTATAAGGGGCCTAAATAGTGCACCCATATATATCGGTACCCCAGTAGCATAATTACTACAATAATAATGATAAGGAACCTCTTTGGAATTTATTTATATATATATATTTCTTGTTAAATTATATATCCAGTAACCTGGATAACTTTATACACAGTCTACAAGAAGTATTTTTCTTCTTCTCAATGTGGCACACCTGCAGCAGGTAACAACAGTGCAGTGCAAAATTTGTTACCGGACTCGGGAGGAAAAGTTTCATGTCAGAGGTTCACATCCAATCTTACTTATTTCCTGTATTTCAAGGCAACAATAACCGTACCCTTTACTTTTTTTTAATTGGTGGAATAAGCACAATGTAACTTCCCACAAAGAATTCACATTCTACTAATTTAACCACATTACATTTGAAAAAGTAAAGTACATTTACATGCATGTTAAAGTCAATTATTATACTGTAAGTGTTCTAGATCTTCTGCTATTTGTATTTGAGAATTCTTCTTAGCTTAATACGAATTACATGAAAAAGATCCATCCATTCTAAATTGGCAGATATAAATAAAATACTCATAGTTTTACTTGTAAGAAATCACAGCTACATGAACTATACAAGTGCTGCATGATAAGCTTTCAGATACAGGATACAAGAGGAACTCAGTCGTAATTTTGAAGGCATTAGATACAACAGTGTCATATGGAAGTTATATTCTAAGCTGAAGAACTAAAACCTCACATTTATCACCAGCATCAGTAACAGGGCTCCCGAAAGAAGGTAACAGTCCAGACTAACCTAACTGCATGCTGATTCATCAACCTCTTCAATAATTGGCCCCAAACTGTAGCTTCCAAAAGAATAGAATTTCTGAGAAGATGAATGGAATTGTTCCTCATCATAGTCCTTTTGTAACTATGTTTGTGTGTAGTCCTTGATATGTTGCTTCTCAAGTTACTTTCCTTAAACTTGCACCATATGTGTGATTAAATAAAAAAGCTTAAATATAATTATCCTTGACAATAAAAAAAAAAATTTGCTTTGTAAGCAAATGTACATTTTTTAAAAAAATTATAGGAAAAGAGCCTTGGAAAGCAAAATTTAATAACAGGGACAAAACTATTCTTCCATCCCTTTCAGGGCTTGAAAAAGGAAACTTAATGAATCTTTGTACAAATCGACACAAATCTTTTTTTTTTCCTTTACACCTATAACAACAATATGTCACCTCTGTCTCCTCTCATCTTCTGTTAACGGTGATCACGTACTTGTATATGTATAATACAATACACAGTGCAGACTAGGTTTATTCATGTTGTTGTATGCAGTGAGAATTGGTTTGTTTATTCTCCACATTTGTGTTGCATTTTTATAATATGGCACATTTCGAAAAAGCTTGCTCAACTCCCATTTTCAAAATCATTTACAAATACTAGGCAACCTTATTTTTATATACTGAAATCAGTTACACAAAATATATGACTTGGAATGCATTTACATTTGAAAAGTATAGGATAACTAACAAACGGATACCATATTTTGTCTTCCGTAGTCCATAACAATGTGCATTCTACTCATAAATTCAGAGAACACACATCCTTACAATAGGAAAATAATATGTTGTTAACTAATGCATTAAATCACGTCTCTGAAATAAGCACTGACTAATACAGTTAGTAATGCTGGCTGCCAAAAATATACTATGTAGAAAAGAATACTACCTCTTAAAATACCACACAAAAGTGTGCCAAAGTATACCCAAATATAAATAAATGTTAAAAAAGTTTTAATTTTTTCCCTAGAAATATAATACTAGAAAATTATGTTAGTATTCCTCACGTGATGATGAAAACTTTTAAGGCACTAAAATTTGTGAATCAACAATTTTCTCTGTTTAGAATAACAACAGTTTGTATTTTAAAAAATATCATTACTATGACAATTTAGAATGAAATACGCTATGAAACATTCTGCGCTATAAAATTTACTCTTAGAAATTGTAAACGCTACATAATTTATACTCTCCTACTTTTTTGTTTTATTTTTTTTGGAAGGTTGGCCAGCATTTTTTTTTTTTTTTTTAAATTTCCAGTCACACACTGTAATTTGTTAAAAATGAAATTTTGACCCCACACACTTCGTGTCTTATCATATGTCAATAACTAACACATTCTGCGGTATCCAGTTATAAAGTCACACCTCATTACTAATGAGCAAAGGAAAAAGCAAATTAATATGAATGGCTAACATAATTGTGAAGAAGTACAGATGTCACACATCTTAACGTGATTACTTTTAAAAATATCTCACATGTCAGGTCGAAAATGTTGCATTCCTCAACAAAAGTTCTACACTGGAAGAAGAGGGTAGGGGGGGGGGATAAAGATCAATATTCCATATTTAAGGCACAACAGCTACTACTCAAAATTCTATCCAACTAGATATGGTCTCATGGTGTCACAAATGCACTGAATCGTTCCTCCTAAAGGCACAATTAATATTATTATTCTTATTGTTCGTATATATAAACACAAAATACTTCAGCTAATCCTAACTGTAAGGCATATATCATTATTTTGTGTAATATTTACTAATAATACTACAAAAATTAAAGAGAACTTGCTCTTATGTCTTTGAAAACAGATTACTTCTGTTTCTGATCCCTACTGAATAGTTTATCAACTATTTTTAACATTTATCGAGCAATGAAGCTCGTTCATTTCTTTCTCATTTACTGTTCTTAAAATATATCACACTATTTAATATTGTAACCCAGACTGTTTCAACATTATGGATTACTGACTGGGAAATTGTATAAACTTTACCTATCTGATTCATTCATCCTCCATCCTTTCATTACTGATGAGGTGCAGAAGCGTTGAGGAAGTTATTTATTCCCAATGCACAGAAGTGGATCACTTCTACTTTAGCTGCTTGTGTTACAATTTGCTCTTCTTCAGTTTCTTCCTTTTAAGAACAGCTCAATCATCACTCCTACTTAACTTTCTGAACAAGTTGATGTTTTTGCAATTTCATAATACATATCATTTACTAATCATTCTACAAATGAAAACAATGAAAATATATTGTATCTGCTTGAGTGTATTGTAGCCCATCCCTTATGGAAGCAAACTCGTACTTTAATTTTTGTGAAAGAAAAAAAAGTTTCATGTTTTAAATTTGAGTCACAGAATTGACAATATGAGCTAATTAACTGTCAGTCACACAATGTCCATTTAAGATATGGTATATCTTTGTGTATGGCATTATACACGTGCTTATACTGCACAGCGTACATGTGACAATACTGAACCACGCAAGCCAATATTGGGAACAGAATCAATATTCTCTGTCAATATATATTATATGTGCCCAAATGAACACTGTTCATGAATATCCTGACATACGATCAGCTGTAAATTTAGTCTGCATCAAAAATCCTTGGATTACCATTTTTGAAGTAACAGTTCTGCATGAATTTTCGAGCACTCGGGAAGTTTAAACAGCAGTAACAGTCGACAGGGCAGTAATATCCAATTTTCAATCAGCTCATCACATTCAATTTTAAATTAACTTACATGGCGTATGAACTGCTGCCCAAGTCCTCTTCTGCACAAAATCTCAGTACTTCCACATATCAGTTGCCAACCAGTCTGTATCTCCTTACTCTACCATTACCACCAGCACTTAACTACTTCTATTTACAATGACTATGTGACATACACTGTTGGATACATCACTTGATTTTACCTCAAGCCTGTGGTACATCTAAGAAATAGCTATTGCGGTTCTCAAGCCATATCAACATACACATCTGTATGCAGAATGGTATCAAAATATGAATGTGACAGGTGGTACAGCAGGTAACAAACCGGTACGCTCATGCTGTCCTTGTGTGATTATATCACAGATGTTCACATTAAAACATTACTCTAAAAAGCAGCTCATCATTCAATATACATTACATTGTTGTGCCTGTGTGCTTACACAAATGCAAATAAAATATTTTATGAACCACATGTTTGTTCGTATTGTTATCTCTGCAAACATTTGCAGAGACTTCTCCTTCCACAGACATATCTAAGAAATGTCTATATTCTTTGATACACAAGTATTTCAGCAAACACACACAACTGTTCTGAATGGAACACACTCAATGTAACGTTAACTTAAAATACACAGTATTCATGTCACGTGATAATCTTACATGGATAAAGACTGAAATGGAATTGTTTCTGTTTTATACAACGCCACTGTACATATCTTGTGCATAGGCAAAATAGTACACAACACCAACAGCGGTTTACGAAGGCCAGCCTTAAATATTTCAGTGTATTTCAGTGTACTGACACTGAACACTGTGTCTGTTATACCTGAGATAATGCAAAAACTGGTATGTGTCATTCCATGTGTCGCAACTTGTGTGCAGACATTTGAGATAGTCCAAGTACTGCGTACTGACAGCTCAAACAGTGGTAATGAGTCTGCTTACCAGCATGTGCACAAGACTCCATGTTACATGGTTGAAATGGTGTAAACTTCTCAAACCCTGCAGCCATAATGGAATCTAGTTTCTGATGTTGGCGTCGATGAGCTACCACCTTGTTTGTATCAGAGCACACAAATTCACACTTCAAACAGTGGAAGTGTGATGACTTATTCTGCATGGTCCCTGTGGAATGAAACAAATATATTTAATCTCCTCAATACAAACACAAATGATGCCCAATTTTACCTGCAATGTAAAGTAATTCAGAAAACATAATGACAAGACACATTAACATATATGGATTGATATGCGTTAATTAATTTTTGTCCTATCAAAATCAAGCTTATGACTTCTGCAACGAATGTGTGTAGTATGCCAAACATGAATTATCATGAAAATCCCTTCATGTGGAGATGGGAAGTGCCTGTAATTATTGTCCTATAGCATCAAAACTTGTAACATACATAGGTATGTCCACGGTATTCCATTTTTGCATTTTCGAAAACCTCTCCACTGCCAGCCAAGATGCAAGTGAAGAAGTGCCCTGAATTGATATACTATGGCAACAAAACTTAAGGATACACGCAAAGAATGTGTATAATGTCACAGATATGAATTCTGGGAGATTCACCACTGCCAACATGAGCTGCAGCGCCAAACTACTAGCGGCACATTCCAGGCTTGGGCACTACGGCTACCGTCTCAACAGCGAGCAACAATCAGTCTCCTAACAATGCTGTTAAGAGCTCCGTTAACATAATAATCGGGCAGCAGGCAGTCCAGCGCCAGCAGCATATGAAAGACACTGCATTCTCAGCACTAGAACAGCAGCAAATCACTTTGAAGGGCAATTCCATCAAACCTACCCGCAGCAAGACCACAGCACACATAGGAACACACAAGGACAGTTTAGATCCCCAGCCCATGCTCACTGATTTTATGGGCCTATATGGCCAAGACCCCATGTCACCATGGCATTGCACATCTTCAGGTTGCAAGTGGAGGAACGGCCTCCAATACAGAGGGTAGCTGTGAGTATATTGATTAATCAGTTACGGACAGCTGACAAGTGGTGGTCCTCCAGCTTCGGGGTTGGTGAGTTGCTAACAATTCCTGAACGTAAAAAACTAGCCTTGATACACAATGGCCACATTTACCTCAGGCCTGGACTGAACCTTTTGATATCACCTAAGAAGTGGATAAGGGACATGAGATTTGGTACATGGAAAGAAAGGAGCCTGTACAGGTAGGGTTCACCTTCTAACAGTAGCCAGAGAATCTGTGAGGTATAAATTAGATTTAGAGGGTGTACAAGAGGATAGGTGGGACAAACGGGACACTGTAAGAAGAGCAGGGGATTATATTTTTTTCTATGAAATGTAAACGAAAATCATCAATTTGGAACAGGATTTGCTGTATACCACAGACAAGCATCAGCAGTCAAAGAGAGCAGAGTTTGTTATATTGATAGGATGTCATATATACTTCTGAGAGGTCGCTGCTGTAATATCACTGATTTGATTGCGCATGAACCATGTGAGAGAAGAAAAGTGATAATTCACATAACAGTATTTTTGAGGAAGTAGAACAGGTTTTTGATCTACTTCCTATGTACCACATGAAAATTCTTTTATTGGGATTTTTGATGCAAAACTGGGGAGAGAAGATACCTTCAAACCGACAATTAGGAAAGACAATATACATCACAATAGTAATGATAACGATGGGGAGATGAGTAAACTTTGCCACATCAAAAATCTATTCATTAAGAGCACAATGTTCCCACACTGAAATATTCAAAAGTACACCTGGACCTCCCTGATGGGAACACTCACAACCAGATTGATCACATGTTTATAGATATGAGATGGTACTCGAGTATATTCAAAGTAAGATCTTCCAGGGGATGTGACTGTGATACTAATCACAGTCTGATGGTCATAAAAGTTTAGGAAAGTTTGGCAGTAATTAAACAGTATCATATTAGCATCTCGAACAGATTTACAGCTTTATTTACTTACTTACTTGCTTGCTTGCTTACTTACATGCTTGCTTACTTTAATTACTTACTTACTTACTTACATGCTCCATGGAGCAGAGTCCTTGAGAAACTGACCGGTTGAAAACCAGTCAAGAAATTCCCATTTTATGGAACCCAAAGGTTCATTACCACATTCACAAGTTCCCACCACCTGTCCCTATCCTGGACCAGATCGATTCAGTCCATGCCACCACACCCGACTTCCTGAAGATCCATCTTAATATTATCCTCCCATCTATGCCTGGGTCTTCCAAATGGTCTGTATCCCTCAGGTTTCCCCACCAAAACCCTGTACACACCTCTTCTCTCCCCAATACGTGCTACATGCCCCACCTGTCTCACTTTGATCACCCAAACAATATTTGGTGAGGAGTACAGATTACTAGGCTTCTCATTATGTAGTTTTCTCTACTCCCATGTTACCTCATTCCTCTTAGGCCCAAATATTCTCCTCAGCACCCTATTTTCAAACACCAACAGCCATCCATGTAAGCAAGCAAGTTTCACATCTTTGCAGCTTTGGAGAACTTAAATCATAGCCACGATACAAACAGGACTTCAGAGGACAATGAAGAGAATATCAAAACCTCAGCTAAAGGGAGTCTAGGTCTGTACAAACTGAAGCAGCAAAAACCATGGTAACACAAGGCCTTGGTGTACATGAGAAGGCCTGACCTGCATACAATTTTAGTGAGTAGCACTGGATAACAAGTCACACATACAACCAAATCTGTGTCCAAACAAGAAGAGGCACTGACTGTAAGACACGACATAACCGTGAAGTCCTTCAAGAAATGTGGGATCAGTAAGGAGCAGTGGTACTGAAGATGATGTACTGTTTGAAGAAAGTGTTAAATTCAGACAATATGGCAGTAACAATTATTGTGATATGCGAGAAATGCAGAATTTAGGGGATTCTATGACCTGCAGAATTCTCATACTTAATGGACAATGTACTTAATTTGAGCTTCATATCTGAACAGAAGATATTTTCCCAAGGTCTGCATCTAAAATCTTGGTGGATCTTCTGGTCTGGGAATTATGACATACACAAACATCTATAATTTGATGACACAGCCGAGATTATTGTTAGAGAGCCCCCTTTAATTGTTTTGTAAAGTAAAATACTCTGATGCCTGTCAACAGTTAATACATACCTAGTGTGGCAGTGTACACACACTCTGATCGACCACATGACACACTCGACCGGAACTGCTGGAAGTCTCCACCCATTAGTGTATCGAGCCTCTCATGGCGTGCAGTGTGCTGGACAAATCGCGTCTTGTCACAAAAGCTGTAGCCACAGTCAGAACGCAGGCAGTGGAAATGTGTCTGATGTTCCCGGTAACCACAGTATGGGTATTTGCAGTCCTCATTGAACCTGCACAAACCGACAGACCGAGAATAACTAACAACACAAAGATAATGGATTCACAGTTGGGGCTTTAAATGAGTGTGAGCATAATTTTAGGAACACTAACATGACACCTAAACTAATCATTAGTATGTTAATAAAAATCCAACCAGATGCAACAGTATGCAGATATTTATTTACTGCAAAGTCACTCTACATGTTTCGGGTGTCACAGCAACCATCATCAGGAGTGCTATAAACTGTAACCGCAGCCTCCGGTACAGGTCATAATATTGGTACAGCTACTTCCCTCCAACGTGGCCTGATTGGGATCCTGATCCCGATCAGGCCATATTGGAGGGAAGTAGCTGTACCAATAATATGACCTGTACCAGATGCTGCGGTTACAGTTTTTAGTACTCCTGATGATGGTTGCTGTGACACCCGAAACGTGTAGAGTGACTTTGCAGTAAATAAATATCTGCATACTGTTGCATCTGGTTGGATTTTTATTAACACTGAATTACGATGCACGGAACCATGAGCTTAAAAATAATCATTAGTACTTTTAAGAAAAGCACTGGAGTTCAGCACAATTTTTCATGAAAGCTTCAGACTTTTTAACTGTGCCAATGGGCAAGCAGTTCCTGACACTGAGAAGGGCCATAATTCCATCACTTTCCAATTAATCCTGAAAATAAGGGCATTATTATTCTACAAAATGTCAGGATATACAATCCCAATGACACAGTGTCACATCTCCAAAGTTGGAATCTTCAGCATCACTACTCTCAGAACCTCAAATCCTGTAATATTTCCGGCTGAAAGGGGTACAGTACAGGGCAGATAAAACATGTGAGTCACTAATACATTAACACAACACTGCACAGAAACTCAAAATGGCAACATGTGACATCTGTAATAAGATTATGAACTAGTGAACGTCAGTATGGACTCTTGATTCATAGCCTTGCATATGTTACAACAATTCTGAAGATAGGTTCACAGCTCAATCAACGATGAAGCTGGTAATGCAACTCTGTGCCATAAAACCTGGAAATTGACAATATGTTTGACAAACACAGTACATATGAAAAGTAATGACATGCATATGGGCACATATGTCAACTGTATTTGTATGAACACAATTAAAAGTGTCTCATTACTCTTCATTCGCTGTGACATCATGGAATGGGCCAAACTCTTACAATCCACCAACCAAGAAGCGGGCATGTAGCAAAGTGCCAGTGTCAAGAGCGCCATGTCACACCCACGTGCGCGCATGCACGCAAAACTTCAATGTGTACTACCATTCGGTACATGGAACACCACATCGTCTTCAAACTCCACAGTCTCTTCTTCTATATCCAGTATTTCAAAACAATATTTTCTTGTATTTGTGGGCCAGGTAGCTCAGCCGGTATAGTGACTGACTACGGACTGGACGAACCGGGATCAAATCCCTGTGGGGACAAGATTTTCCGCCCATCCAGACCGGCCCTAGGGCCCACCCAGCCTCCTGTACAATCGGTACCGAGTCTTTCCCAGGGGTAAAGTGCGGCCGGAACATGCTGCTGACCACTCACCCCCTTCTAGTGCTGCGGTCACACCGGGCCTGTAACGGGATCACTTTACCTATTTTTATTTTCTAGTATTTGCACACATTCTCAACTACACAGTAAATGTGAACTAATAATGGATGCTAGGGAAGTATAAACACAGCTGCCCTGCTAACTTTCATAGTTACAGCTCTGACAGATGCATTGTGTTCTACCTCACCTTGGTCTGGAACTTAACATGTCACACAGAGATCCCTGAAGACCACATTTTTCTCTTAAGACTTAACTTTCCCCACAATCAGAAGTGAAGCATTTTTTTTAAACCCACTCTGTTCTTCTATACAACCATAACCTTTGGTTTGTTAAGTTTCTTACTTTGCCCAACGGATAATTCCTCGATCTTTCCATCTGTTTAAAATCATAACCAGTTTAGATGATCTGTTTCTTTCTCAGAGTGTATGCTAACCATGCCAATGCATGCTGGAAATCCCCCCGCACCTTTCCGCACACCCTGAAAAATGAATTGGCAGACATGCACACTTCCATTGCAGCAATCTTCTCTTTTCACTTTTCCATTTCTGACAGCAATATATATATATAAAAAAAAAAAGACTGAAACTCACCTGAAACGAACATAACCCTCTGGCACTGGTTCGTCCTTCAGTATCCGCATGCTGTTCTGCACTCGGGCCTTTTTGGCCTCGGGACTCATGTCTAGGTGACGGTGATGGGTAGGATGTGGTGATACAGCACGCTTGTTCAGACCAACAAGATGCTGCTCAGGGCTCGGCGTCTGACCAGCCTGCTCTGCACTGGCTGCTGCTGCTGCATTCAGTAGAGCATGGTGATCCAGTAAACCATTGCTCTGGAGAGCTACTGGATGGGCATGAGCTGGATGAAGCCCGGGTGGAGCAGCAAACATCAGACCTGTGTGCAATACATCATAATCACCTCCCTCACGTTTCTTCATTGGATAGTCAGTCAAAACCCAATATAGTGCCACTGTTTGTTCACCACAATTATTTGACGTTCAGGTGACCGTGCATTGTGATAAATTCTTATAATAAAACCAACTAGATGCACTAATTTCTCAAATTTATTTTTGGAATAAATCTCTACATGTTTCTGACAGTTCCTCTGTCCATCATCAGGAGTTTTTCACTGTACACACAGCAATGGTATATGTTATACAGGTCTGCTGACAGCTATACAGGTTTGCTGACAGCTGTCAGCAAACCTGTATGACATATACCACTGCTTTGTATACAGTGAAAAACTCCCAATGATGGACAGAGGAACTGTCTGAAACATGTAAAGTTTTATTCCAAAAATAAATTTGAAAAATCTCACCTAGAAGCGGCAGTGACGCGCTTTCTGAGAAGTGTTCAGGGATACACAAGACTAGACAAAATAAGAAGTGAAATCGTAAGGAAAGAAATAGAGATCCCTGGAATACAAGATGTACGAACCAAATAGAATCAAAATTGGATGACCTTGAAAGAATGGATAAATATACACCCCTGAAACACGCCTTCAACTACAAACCCCAAGGATGAAGAGATCGTGTACGACCCAGGAAAAGATGGCAACGTGT
>Ga0123354_10015020_pt1 | contig 12074 bp, 10 predicted proteins | sample TergutLab28metaG_2_FD_97872 | JGI IMG/M metagenome (GOLD analysis project Ga0123354, IMG submission 97872) | Labiotermes labralis P4 segment gut microbial communities from Petit-Saut dam, French Guiana - Lab288 P4 | ecosystem: Host-associated > Arthropoda: Insects > Digestive system > Gut ... | reverse complement strand
GCATTTTGAAGAGAAAAAAAACGGAGAGTATATACCATGTTTAAAATATTCAGTACGTATATTTGTTAAATAAATATATAAAATGCAGCTTTAGAGGTTAGCGGTGCGGTACGACCACTATAGTTGACATTAGGCATCAAAAGGCTAATGCACAAATTCTTGTTTTATAATAAGTTTGTTATATTCCTCTATATGTTTCGAGCACAATAGTGCTCGAAACATATAGAGGAATATAATGAACTTATTATAAAACAAGAATTTGTGCATTAAGTTGGTCAATTACTAAGACTAATTCAAATAGTTTGTATTTGTATTCGTATAGATTAACACTAGCCCGCTCAGGTTTCGGTTGGATACCAGAGGAGTCCGTGGGGGATTTGGCTGAAACAAGGCGGTAATGAGAAATTCTTTACTCCGAGTACTGAATTTCCACTAGTGTTCAATGCTAATGACTTATTCCGCTGTCACCGACAGTATATCATCGTAGCAGTTGACAGCGTAATTGAAAAACACGTTACCAGATCTACTGCTACAATTAAAACTCGCTTGATTAGAAGAACAATATCTGTGTTGTGAATTCAGCGACATTTGAGCATAAATGATTTCATGATAAAATCCCTTCTTGAGGAAGTGTCAGTTGCACAGCTGGTCAAGAGAAATAATCGCCTGTAATTATATCCAGCCCATTTCACAGGCAATTTTACCTTAATTGCCTAGCTGTATTTCAATACTAATTTTCTCTAAGTTTAGATCTCTCAAGTGGCTTCTTCCTTGAAATTCTCTGTATTAAAATTTTTGTTTTATTTCTGATTATCCCCCAGTGTAATACAAGTTCCGTTTATCCCACACTTCTTGATTTCATCACTCTGAAGTGTCTGATGAACAGTGGACATTGTTCAGATTTAACTTCTTACTTCTCAGTCCTGCTCTTACTTATATTCTCTTGCGTTCAAATATTTTCGGCAGCACTTTTCTATCTAGCAGACCCAATTAGAAGCCCATATAAAAATCAAGTAAAAACACGTGTAAGTCTTATATGTACTAAATATATTATTTTTTTAGAAATAACACAAGACTAATTTTATGTTCATGGTCCCGTGCATCGCTGATCTGTATTAATAATTGTCCAAAGAGATGCAACAAAAAGCAGTCTACTTATTATTCTGCAAGTTCACTCTACACTTTTCGGGCGTCAACCACACCCATCATCAGGAGTACACAAAAATTTAACTGCGGCCTCCGGTTCTGTGCAGCTACCTCCCTCCAACGTGGCCAAGGCCTTGGACAAGTTGGAGGGAGGAAGCTGCACACAAAAAATATGAACAGTACCGGAGGCTGTAGTTACAGTTTTGTGTACTCCTGATGATGGGTGTGGTTGACACCCGAAACATGTAGAGAGAATTTGCATAATAATAAATAGACTGCTTTTTGTTGCATCTCGTTGGACAATTTTTAATGTACAACGAGATTGTACAACACAAGAACAGGACTTAAGGTTCACACACGATTTTGAAAGATAAATTTTCATATCTTTATGTCTTTTTCCCTATTGGCCTTTTTGTAAGGCACACATACAGTACTGCGTTGTCGTGTGTTCAAATAACCTAAACCGGATATCTTTAATAATAGATTAAGTTCTTTTCTTTAAACAGCAACAATTTTCTTTAACTTCCGTAGCAAAATAGGAAACATGTTACGAAATACTGACATACGGCTGTCTCAAATCATGGTATTCAGGGCTGTTTCCATTGAGGACTCTTAATAGTTTCGAAATATATATGTATTCCCTCTTTGTGACTGGTGACAATTTCTCATTATCACTTCAAATATATTTTTGAAATATTTGAAGTCTTAATATTAAATAATTACTCTATTTCTGTGGTTTCAACAGACCGCTCATTCTATATCTGTGCGATCCACTTTAATATTATTTTCTAATACTCCTTTTACTTCACTTGAGAAACGTTATCCCTTTACGTGTTACGGACGTCGTATCGAAATTCACTGCAAAAGCCACTAACAGGATATCCAGCGTAACTGGTACGAAGACCATCTGCTTATTACTGCTATGGAAAAGATGCATAACATATTCTAAATAAATAATCAATCATCCACCGAAATCTGAAAAATAATGTCACTGATCAGTATGGTTACTATTATTATTATTATTATTATTATCATCAACATCATCATCATTATCATCATTATCAGTAGCAGCATCAGTATCATCATTCACTTTCCTCACTTCGCAGGTGTTGAGCTGTTTCTCTTCAGTAACACGGATTTCACTGACCAAGCACTTCTCACTCACGGTTCTGCCAAAACCTTCCAGATTATACGGCATGTGTTTTAGTATTAGTGCTTGCTGCGTTAGACTACACACAGCAGGGCGGAGATTAAGCAGTTTTAAACCTATGCCTCGATTGTTTGGAATAATACCCGTTTGGATAGGGCTAGTAGTACTATGTAGACCGCTTCCAGTTGCCATATTCTTGTATTTTCTTCTTTCAAGACTCTATGCGTCTGTAAGTTCTCGGTGATGGTGCTGTGAGGGCTGTGACTGGTGGAAATTGCTACATCTACTGAGTACGCTTATTTGATTGTTTTATCAAGTATAATTACGTCCGGTTGTAATAGCACAATTATTATTATTATTATTATTATTTTGTTGTTGTTGTTGTAGGATCAGCAGTGGGGCCACGCAGTTGGTTGCGGCACTGCGCTCCAAACCGGAAGGTCGCAGGTTCGATTCCCGATTGTGTCAATGTAATTTTTTATTGACATAATCCTTCCGACCAAACTATCGCCCTGGGGTCGACTCAGCGTCTAACAGAAATGAGTACCAGGAATATTTCCTGGCGGGTAAAGGCGGCTGGTGCGTAAGACTGACCACCTTACCACCTTCATGTGCCGATTATCTTGAACTCTGGGAGCCTTAAATTCTTTGAACACTCAGGGCCTGTCCAGACGTGTACAGGAATTGCTTTACTTTTAATTTCTGTAGTGGTGGTAGTAGTAGTAGTAGTAGTAGTAGTAGTTATAGTAGAAGTTGTGTCTAATTATAGCTCTTTTCTGTTACTGTACGTGTACAACATTCAACAAAAATACATTGTAGAAAGAAAAAAGAGATGACCCTGCCGAATGAAATTAACGTCAATCGGCAATGCTGATGAATATACAGTGACGTTTTATTGATGAAACATAATTTAAAATGTAACACAGAAACACCCACGCTGATAAGGCATGAAGTCCAGCACCCTTTTGGCAGTTTTAAAATTACAGCTTACAAATTAACTGACGGGTCCTATTTAACCCCTATTAAAAATAAGCCTGCATTGGCTTATTTTCATAACCTAATTATATGTCACGTGGGCTATGCGTTTTTTGTTACTGAGTGCGTTTTTTAATGCGAACGTGCACAAAATGACGGCCGTAATTATTTCATTGTTAATATAAACTTTGGAGTGAGATGACGCAGGAATAGGGGAGAAAAATACATTATGCAGTTTATAAACACCGGAATTTTTGGTAGTGTGGGATCACATGCTCAGGTGGTAAAAAGGGCATATTGGAGCAATATTTTGGTCAAGGTTTAGGAAATTTAAGTATTACTTGTATTGAAAGACAAAGAGAAGTCCACTGTACAGGGGAGCTGATAAGTCCTTAGCCCGACCAAGAAGGAAACAAGCTAATGTTTCTGTCAGAATGGCGTGAATTTCCTTCGGCGACTTACTTTGCAGGAAAAGAAACGTTAAGGCAGCTCACGTCTCGATGTTGTTGAAATCGCGCGTGTCCCTGACATGCTTCCGAGCTTGTTTCCCTCCTGGTCGGGCTAAGGACTTATCAGCTCCCCGGTACTTGTGTGGCACTCGCTTCATCTTGAAGTAGGTCTGGTACAGGTAACACACAGGATTACGAGGAGTCTGAACACAAGAATTTAAAATGTGCCTTTACATTTTCATAGATTTATAACGGTACAGGTAAAGTGATCCCGTTACAAGCCCGGTGTGGCCCAGAGGGTGGGTCGAGGTATAGCTATACTCTTCCATGACCGCGACACTAGAAGGGGGTGAGTGGTCAGCAGCACGCCCCGGCCGCACTTTACCCCCAGGAAAGACCCGGTACCCATTTTACACGAGGCTGGGTGGGCCCCAGGGCCGGTCTGGACGGGAAGGAAAATCTCGTCCCTACCGGGATTCGATCCCGGACCGTCCACCCCGTAGTCAGTCGCTATACCGACTGAGCTACCGGGCCCACTTTCATAGATTTATAGTCCAGCGTATTTATTAATAATATTACACTTGTCTCTTTTTTTACTTTTATAAAGACGCTGTTACTGATGTACATATTTTGTATCGGTCTGTCTGATTGGACGGCTAAGTTTCTTATCGTTACTATATCGGTAAAAGTTAACTTCAGATTAACATATAAACTTATAACGAGTCCGTAAGTTTATGATTCATATTTGTATCAAATTTTGGGTGCATAGCTCCAACAAATCATTAGTTACTGAAATCAGAGGAAAGGCACAGAAAATTTTTGCTCAGCCGTCAGAAGGAACAATGAGATAAGAATATATTGTTGCTACGAAAGGTGAAGGTAAAACGTTTCCATAACAAGCTAAAAGCACAGGAAGGGGGAAGGAATGCTGGACTTCTATCCTTACTTTGACATTAGAGAAAACTAAGACTTGTCAGCTCTAGGCGGCGGTCTCACTTTACCCCCAAGAAAATCCTTTGGTACACATTTTTTTGGAGGCTGGTGAACCCCAGGTGTAATGAATGCGGAGAGAAAGGGCAGGTTACTTAAAAATATTCGAACAGCATGCCGGGAATTTAAAGGTGTGGTACTTTAACCAACTGTACAACCCCCGTCCCCCTTGTTATTTTAAATTCTATAAGAACCGATTTTCCTGAAATTAAAATGAGAGTTTATTATTTTAGAACCCAAAATGTGATAACTTTATTGTCTTTCCCACCTCATAAGTTCGCGAGTCTGCCACATTGTTACACCTGACTGTAATGAAGTAAAATTCAGGACTACGGATTGTCATCCAATGTCATAAGTTTTTTTCAAAGTTTTGTTAAAATCAGTCAAGTAAATTGAGACTTAGGGACACACACAACAGGCATCATGGAGATCTCATACAACTAGGCGTAGAATTTAGGCATGTTTATATGCGTTCGCAAAACAACGAAAAGCTCATATTAGTTTCGTCATGTCTGTCCGTACGTCTCTCCGCCCGCATGGACCAACTCGGCCCCCAATGGAACGATTTTAATTAAATTTGATATTTGAATATATTTAAATATGTGGTAAAAATTAAAATTTCATTAAAATCTGGGAAGAATAATTGGTGCTGTACATGAACACACAGGAACATTTCTAATAATATCTCGCTCTTTTCTTAGAACGAGAAATATTTCAGACAAACCTTATAGAGAAAAGTAAAACACATTTTTTTTTCAGTAAATTCCTTTCAGAAAATTGTGCCGTTTATGAAATAATGTAGGAAAATATGGAAGACCTGAAAAGGCCACAGATGACAATATAATACTGAGCATGCGCTTTGCATTTAATTAAGTCACGGATTATGTGGTTTGCAATCATGTTCATTTTTAAGAATGATCGAGGATTAAAATGAGAGTTTGAAAGTTATTATACTTTTTTCTACCCATCAACATTTCAATCTGAAAAGAAACTTCTACTCTGGAAAGTATGTATGTATGTATGTATGTATGTATGTATGATGTAAGTATGTACGATGTAAGTATGTATGTATGTATATATGTATGTATTATGTATGTATGTATTTAAGTATGTATGTATGTATGTATATACATATGTATGTATGTATGTAAGTATGTATGTATATTTGTATGTATGTATGTATGTGTGTGTGTATGTATGTATATATGTATATGTGTATGTATTTATGCATGCATGTATGTATGGTTGTATGTATCATGTATTTTGTATGTACGCATTACGTTTGTGTGTGTATGTATGTATGTACTTACATTTATAGGCATGTATAGACGTACATATGTATGTATGTATGCATATGTGTGCTTATGTACGCACTTATGTATGTATGTAGGTATGTAGGCATGTATGTAGTTATCATGTATGTATTTAAGTATATATGTATATTTGTTTGTTTGTATGTATCATGTGTTACGTGTGTATTCTTGCACGTACGTACTTATGTACATATGTATGTCTCATATATGTATGCACTTATGTATCTCCGTGTGTATCATGTATATATGTATATGTGTATGTATTTATGTATGTATATATGTATATGTCTATGTATTTATGTATGTGTGTATGTATGCATGTGTATATGTATATGTGTAAGTACGTGTGTTTGTATGCATGTATGTATGTATATATGTATGTATGTGTAATTCCTCCGCCATACTGACGTATCATTCAGGAAAACATTCCAGTAGAGAATAACTGTAGTAGAAATGGCGAAGGTCCATAGAAGACGCTATGTGTGTTCTTTTCTTACATGAAGCAGCTTTAATGGATCCAGTTATAACCAGACCAGTTTACTTGTATAAGCAGCCCCATTGGTGGCAAAGCCGTCATTAGGTAATGGTAAGTCCGTGGCACCAGTTCTAGTTACGGCGTTCAGTTCAGCATAAGATTGAATGTTCAGATTTCAAGCAAGTTTACGGATAATCAAATCTATAAACGTGTAGCCTACATCACAAAAGAATGGCCACCCGCTATGTTTACTTTGCTGGCATACTGTAACAACATAAATGTGCTGCAAGGTCCGAGGTCCTTGCAGCTGTGCTTCTTCTAGGACGTTACACGCTGTCGGTTGTTAAGCAGCAACCAGCGTTTCGAAGGACCAAAGATAAAGGCATTATAATATTTCAAAATGTTTATAACAATTTGCCTGACAACAAGACACAATACCGCAGAAAAAGGTGATTGTCGCTTAACAATGTCTACTTTATACAGCATCAAACGGGAGTGCGATTATGAATGAGGGACTTGGAAGGGCAAGGAATTAAAAGTTGTATGCCTGTTGCTATGGCTTTAAAAGTTATTAATATGTATTTTTTTTGTGCCGAAAACATTTCAACCGTTGATGATGATTGGGATGTAGATTATTAATGAAGGAATATTAAGCAGAGGGTCGGTCTTGACCTGTTACACGATAGGTCTCCTCTGTGGATGAAGGTAACCACGAATACTTGTCAGCATATCTGGCTTCCAAAACGAGCTGCGAACTCGGAACCTACGGACTACGAAACAAGAATGGCGACTTGCACCGCAACGTTCTACGTACAGGAGGGTGTACTGGCGCGTACGTTGATTCCTGCATTTCCCTGTGGAAACTGATCTGAACTAAAATGTATTATAAATGTCGTGTCCTTTCCTGACTCACTCTAGCCAAGTAACTATGATTTACATAAAATTCTCACTTTAATGTCATTCCGCATTTTAAATCCTGGTGTTTTCTAAGCACAGCCAAGTTTAACACCAAACTGTCTCCATTTTTCCCACTGTGTACGTATGTATGTATTATATATGTACTATGTGTTCCGTATGATTCTTGCATCAGATAGCCGTTACATCTGCACACAGCCTCCGTCGAATGGTCTCTTAATGGCAGCACACTTGTTCCCTGTGAGGTGCGAATTGTATATTTATGTACACTATGTTTTAATTATAGTCCTGAATGGCAAAAACACACCGAATAAAATCCAAGACAGGCAATACAAGGGGCTTAAACTAGACGACTGCAAGGCTTTAGACCTTTCAGGTAATTAAATTGTATTGATATGCATTGTAAACTGAAGCCTGGACAGAGAGACATATTGCAGCAGGTGTACGTGACAGTGACCAACACAGTGGACACCAGACACACTCAAACTTTCTTCAGTGACGACGCCACAAGTCGGCTACATCTGTAATGTCCTGTTTCGCTGCTTATTTTCCGCTCTTCTTGTATGGCGCGCAGCGGGAACGGGTAGTTTGACACCGTCGTTTCGGGACAGCATGTCGGTCGTATTTTCAAGGGTCAAGATATCCAGTAGAATTCAACTAGAGCGCAGCAAAAGTCTAAAATATCACAGGCTCTGTACTTAAAATAATTTGGTCGTGAGTCTCCGAGTGGGGGTTCGACACCCCTACAGATACACCGTCGGTTTCATGTTGACCTACACTTGGAATTGATTCTCCATTGCTTAATCAGACACGTGTAGTTGTTCTTTAAATAACTTAAAGCTCATACAAGTGTTTTCTGCAAAATGATTGCCTCGTGAGAGATTTTAAACAAAACAAGTAAGGGCATCCGGTCTATTAAACCCCGCAATTCGAATTCGGTTTTGGGTATGGCACGGGAACTTCCTCTGACTTCTTGGACAAAATATTTGGGCTTGACTCTCATACTAAAAAACCGAATTGCATGGTCTGCTGTCGAGCCGGTTGCCGTACATGTTGTGTCCAGACTCGTTGTGGTTCTTACTCTGTTCCCTCCGCTCGGCCTCCATCATACCCTCATCAAGCCGTGCCTGTCACAAAGCAACATGATCCTGGTGAAATCAATACAAACTTAAAGGTCGCTATGCGTGTGACCATTATTAACTATCGAATTTCTCTGATAATCTTCCTCGGGATGCTTGTCGCTGCAGTAATTAGAATCATTTCCCTTGTCGTTCTCTCTTCATGACAAAACTTCCGGATATTCAAACGGTCGACCCTACTCCTGGCCCATAAACCGTCCGTTGCACTATTAACTCTTCCATCATTATGACAACTCAATTTGTTTGTTATTATTATGTCGTCTGGTAGGCAAAACTGGCATGCAACTTTAGGACATTGACAGTTTTCTGCAACAGCGGCAGATGAAACTTTAAATTCCCGGAACACCTTGCACTGTCTGTCTTGCAGTCATCGTGCTGCGGTGTTCAGGTCTTGGCAAAATATAGTTTTGTAGGCGGATGTTGGCGCTGTCGGAGAGACATGTCCGTGTACCTCCAGCCGTGAATTTCGAAAGTCTACTAAATATCGCAGAGCAGAAGACTACGATCCGAAAACTCGCAGCTACGAGAAATTGATAAATGATATGAACTCTATAGGGAGACATTAGCGACCTACCACATTAAACGGTTCATGACCCATAACACGAAACAGTTCGAACATTCACAGCGGCGAATGCCTAAGCATGTACATCGGTGATGCAGTACGTTTTAATTTAACGCACTCGTATTCTAACGGTTAAATACGCAGTGGTGACTACACCCTGTATGTCAGGCAAACCGTCCACAGAGACATTAAGAAAACGTACATTCTAAATACACAGCATGTTTTGTCTGTGTGATTCTGAAAATATACTCTGGTTGTAGGTTCAACTGCTTGACATGGTGATCTTCATAAGGGGTAAGGCAAGTGTTTTGTGAGGTAAAAATTGAGTTGTACTACACAGTTTAGATGAAGGGCATTCTTCAGAAAGCGTGCCATGACTCATGTGGTTAGTTGCTGGTCTATCACTACAACAGCCCCATTTCGATCCCATATTACTCCGTGTAGGATTTGTAGTGAACAAAGTGACTTTGGGACACGTTGTTTTCTGAGTTTTTCGGTTTTACATTTTCAGTAACATTCCATTAATGCTCCATGTTTATCGTAATTTTCACAGCTACTTTTAGTAGGTGAAACCAGGGGACCTTCAAAAGATCAGTACTCCTACGTCAATATGCTGTGTCAAGAATTAAATGTACTTTCATTGGTTTTTTTGTCAGTTTTCAGTGGGATAAATTTGTATAATACGAATATTGACAAATGGAATTAAAGAAGATCCGGGAATATTAAGGAATTGTTGTGTTTATTAACGCGTGCTCTGTGTTGAATATTAAATTGAATAGCAAAAACTTTTACAATAATCACAAAAATTTGTATTGTCGCTGAAGTCACTCATGCACTCACAAGTTGTCTGAATCTTAATTGCTTTTGAGGGGACTGTGGGGCCCTTTCGTGGTTTCAATCTTGGCTATCTACGTGCCCGTCATCCTTCGTCTCTCCACTCTAACATGCTCTTCATTACCTTCTTCGAGGCGATAGTAGATTTCCTTGCATGAATTTCTGTTTTGATACGGCATCTAGCACGCACAGGTCACTCGTGCTTCAGACTGGAGTGATCTTTTAGAGTTATCTGCACTTTTCAAGCCAATTCAATGAGACCGACAATCCAAAAATTAAAATTCCACAATTTTATTTCTGTGTCACAACAATCCAAATCGGGCCTAACCTCTCTGGTTTTTAAGGTCTCTAGGTTACACTCCGACACACACACACACACACACACTCGGTAAAACCCATCTGAAGAAGGCCGCTACCTACACAACGCACAAAAACTAATAAACAAACATTTACGTCCTCAGCGGAATTCGAACTCGGGATCCCAGCATTCCAGCAGACGCACACCGCGGTCAACTCTATGGTAATTAGCTACGCTTTTTACACATCCCCTTACGTAACTGAACGCTTGAATAGGGAATCCATTTTTGAAAAACCAAAAACCGGACACTTCAATATTTAGATGGCGAGAGTGGTAGAAGACGAGAATATTAACTGTCACGTAATGAAGAAGAAAAGTAACTTTAATACTACGACAAAGAGGTAACGACAACTAAAATTATTACACACACATACAAAATTAATAATAATAATAATAATAGACTGAAATGTGTTCAAGAAAGAAGCCGAGAATTTTTTAAATTATAAAGATCATACGATGGAAACACAGCGCGTGTGGAAGGTAAAAACAAAAGTAATGCCAGCAACAATAGGGGCAATTGGAACCTACACAAGATCACTAAGAAAGTATCTGAAGAAATACCAGGAAACCACGAAATCGAGGAAGTACAGAAAACAACCATATTGAGCACTTCACACATACTTCAGAAGTATTAATGTTAAAGCACAAAACATTCAACATGGGAATTAACATTAAATGTACCATAACATGTAACTACAGAATAGCTGCAACACTATATACCCTAGTAATAACTGTTTCTCAAGTACATAATTTTAAACATCCTGTATAAATATGATAACCAGTAGTAATTAATTTGGTATCCAGTGTGTATTTATGAACGGCCAGGCTTAACAGCAAAAGTTGCTACTATCAAGCCACCACGAAGACACAGATACGACACAAAAACAGTACAAATACACAAAAAATAAAACACTAAGCAAATAAAACAAAAACAACATGGCAGGAACAAAGTAATATAAAAGAAATACTAAGGCAAAAGCCTTAAAATTTGAAAAAAAAAATGTCGATATAAAAATGTGACAAATTAGCGCAGAATTTGTCTGAAAAAAGTAATAGGTTTGCTCAAGATGTCGACGTATTTGCACAAATGGTTAGCAGGCGAAACGCGTCTAGATGACGAAGAGTTTTCACAAGCAGCAGTAAAGAGAGAGGAGTTTCTAAAATTACAAGAAAGAAATCGATTACCTGCAATATCAAAAAGAGATGGTCTACGTTTTGAACCCGAATAAACAGAAATAAAAAAGAGTGCGTCAAGATACAGTTTTCGGTTGTGCAAGGTATGAAGCTTTAGAAATTAGAGAAAATCCTCGTAAGAAACATGGTCTTAAGTAAAGAAACGATTCTGACACAAGGTTATGAACTTCCTCTAAATGCTTTCCGGTTTTTTGGGGATCAGTAGTCGTAATAGATTTCCATACAGTTGAGGCATTGTCAAGTTAGGGTCTAACTGGAGTTAAGTACAATAATAATAAACTGTCAAGATGAGAAAAGGAATAAGTAGGCGCTCTTATTAAGCCCAACATCCTTACGGATTGGGAGAAAATGTAGTCTCCATCTGTGCCAAAATGAAGTTTAGAATTGTGTGTTACCTCAGTGTCTTTGGTAGTGTCCCTAAAGGTTGTAGAAGAGTCACGTAATGCGTAAATAGAATAAAGAACATATTATTATTATTATTATTATTATTATTATTATACGATAAGTACGTCTCCTGTCACAGGCATTTCTTCCTGGTACTTCTCTCGAACCAGCGGTGATCCCCACCGCTCAG
>Ga0123354_10015018_pt1 | contig 12075 bp, 8 predicted proteins | sample TergutLab28metaG_2_FD_97872 | JGI IMG/M metagenome (GOLD analysis project Ga0123354, IMG submission 97872) | Labiotermes labralis P4 segment gut microbial communities from Petit-Saut dam, French Guiana - Lab288 P4 | ecosystem: Host-associated > Arthropoda: Insects > Digestive system > Gut ... | reverse complement strand
TCTATCGGCATTTTAATGCCGGCGACGGTAGTGGTCACTGTCCCGGACACTGTGTGTTCGCTTTCGTCAATGGCCTCCATTGTGAAGTTTCTGTCCGGATTGTTCCATCCGACAGTGAATGAAGGCATAGACTCGACAACACCCCATCCTTCCCTCACGACATCCACCATTATGATGCTGGTCCCAAAAGGCACGAAGATGGAATACTGTCCCTTATCATTTGTGGCAGCGATACTCGGGGCATAGTTGGCGAGGTACACGACTGCGACATATTCTATCGGCGTTCCGGTATCGGCTACAGTGACGGTTCCGGATACGGAGTAGCTATTGGCATCGGTGACGTTCATTGTGAAGTTTTTGTTCGGAGTGTCTCCTTCTACCATGACTCTGACCGGCATGCCCTGAATAACTTCCCATCCGGCCTTCGATACACCGTTTATGGAAATGGCGGTCCCAAAAGGCACGGTCATCTCATAGTATCCATCATTCACAGTGAGCATGGAGCCGGGGACACTGTTCACGGTGAACGATATCACAACGTTTCCGATCGGCATTCCCATAACTCCGTCCACCACATTGCCGGATAAGGTGTAGTCATTCTTGTCGACGGTGCTCATAGTAAAGTTTACCGTTTCGTCTCCCTTGATCAAAATTGGAACCAACGGTACAGTCTCATTGACAAGATAGTTGGTCCTGCTGACCTCTGTTATCACAAAGAAGGAGCCGCCGGGGACGTTCAATATCTCATACTCTCCGTCGTCATCGGTGGTGACCATCCCCCCTGCTCCGTCTTTCGTATAATAGACACTGACGCCAGGAAGGAACTGATCATTCACTGTGACCGTTCCTGAAACGGTGAACTCCGTTCCATAGGCTGCATTCCACTCATATTTCACTGTGTAATATTTTTTTGTTGTATCGCTGCCTGCATCTGTGTTATCGCCGACGTGTCTGTCCAGCGTTATCACCGATTGCCCCGCATCCGCCGGCGTAACCCCGAAGGGGGGCCCGGGTACGTTCATTAACCACCCGGGTGCAGGCATTATGTCATTGCGCTGATAGATGACCGTATCATGGCCCAAATGCGGATGTTCCATCACCGTACTTCCGTCAAGGTCGTACGGAACGCCGTACTCTCCGTCTACTTTTGTATATGGCTTCATTACATGCCCGCTTGCGGCGATCAGGTCCTGGATCCATACTTCCATCGGGACATAGATATTATCGACGTCGATGAACGTCACAAAATAAAGATCATGACCAAATTCGGGGGTTATGTGGTGCATCTCTATCCAATACCGCCCGTTTTTATCTATCTCCATTGTATAATGTAGTTCATTCGGATCATACGGGTTAACGAGTCCCAGCGCCTCTCCGATGCCTCCAACGCCTTTGTTGCCTTCCGTAGCTTCTGCATATCCGATATCAAATGTCTTTCTTGTGTTCACGGAATTTTCCACGCTCTCGCGGAACCATCTCACGCCCGTGACGATCTCATTCACATCGTCGCCGGCACTACTTTTCACTATATCTAAAGCAAGCTGCGTGCTCCCATAGACCTTTTCGTCATTTTGCGTGTTTTCGAAGGACCAACTTGGGCTTTGGTTTGATACGGGGGGTATTGAGGTGTTGTAATTCGGATCATAATCGTCCGTATGCGGGTCTGTTACTTCCAAAAAGAACTCAATATATGCACCTTTTTCGGGATCATATACCAACATGTCGTGTATTCCCTCGGGCAGCCACAAATACGCCGCGCTGTATTCATCCGCCATGGCCATGTATCTGTAGGTGCCATAGGTGCCTGCGTCCACGTCAACAACTATTTCCGAGTAAGGGAGTATGCCGGCATCGTCTTCCAGCACGACCTTTATCAGAAATACACTTCCGTTGCCGTATTCTGGACCGTTCTTGGGATCGTTGTTCACGCGGATACGATACTCTGTGTTAGGATCAGTTTCATTTAACGGGTTCAATGACAATACTGACCCGCCGATCATTTTTATTGCTGCAGAGCCACCGGTACCGCCGCCCACGCCCGACGCGCCGCGGTAGCTGCTCGTCGCTTTTATGGTGCCGCCGGAAATGGTGATCGATCCTCCGACCACGCCGGCGCCGTTGCCGATGCCGGCGGCTTGGCCGGTTCCTTTGGCCGTAATGGTGCCGCCGCTGATGGTAACGGTGCCGCACTGGGACCGCTCGCCGGCGCCGATGCCGGCGCCGCCGCCGAGAGCTTCGGCCGTAATGTTCCCGCCGCTGATGGTAACGGTGCCGCCATCGGACCAAACTCCTCCACCTATGCCCGCGCTGCCGGCTTGCGATCTTGCGATGATGTCGCCGCCGGTGATCACTATTGGTCCCCCCTTAGCGCTTCCGTTGGCTGGGAGGTTGTTGTTAATAATATTATAAGTGAGACCACCGCCGCCTATGCCCGCGCCGCCTCTCCCACTATGTGAACCAAGGCTAACGCTGCCGCCGCCGCCGGTCGCCGTTATTGTGCCGCCGTTGATGGTGATGGTTCCGTTTGAGCCCGATGCAGTGTTGCTCACAGTACCGCCGCCTATGCCTGCGCCGCCGTTGCCGCCTGCGGCCGTTACAGTGCCGCCATCGATAGTGATCTTTCCGAGCACACCATTAGAGTTGGTTGCATTGCCGCCGCATCCTATGCCTGCGGCGCCGCGGCCTCCGATAGCATTTACTGTGCCGCTCTTGATCAATATCTCTCCGTTTGAGGGAGAAGTAGCAAATACTGTTGAGACCATGCCTCCGATGCCGGCGCCATATTGTCCGCCATAGGCATTAAGAGCGCCAGGCCCCTCGATCGTCAGCTTCGAGTTGGGAGCGACGAATATTCCTGCGTTGTCTCGATCTGAAGTAGTCCCGAGGGTACTGCTAAATGTGTTTACCGTCCCCTCAGCAAGATACAACGTAACATCTGAAGTGCCTCTTATCAGCAACGTGCAAGCCTCGCTTGTCCTGTTCGCGCCTGCAAGGACGAGCACACAGCTTGTGTTATTGACATGGATCGCACTGCCACTATTTCCACTCACCTCATATACTCCGCCTGGTGTGGTGATGGTGATCGCGCCGCCTCCGATCACGTTCGTAATGGTGTAATCCCCGTATACGCTCCCTACTCCCTTCAGTAAACTCCCCGACAGCAGGCGCATGCCTGCATTGATGTCGGTTACCGCCTGCCCTTCCGAAAGCGATATGACCTCGCTGTATGCTGTGAGTGGGTCGCTTTCCTCATCGATCGTGAATTTGCTCTCGGCGGTAGTTATCGCGGGAAGAAGATATTCCACGTTGCGTGCAAATCCGGGGACGATCCCCACAACATAATCTCCCGGGGAAAGGTCCGAGAAACGGTATATGCCGCCGGACCCGGTCTGCGCTTCTGCGATGGCGTTTGAAAGGTCGTCCGCTGAGTATAGGCTCACGGTGTATCCTGCAAGAGGCCGCTCATTACCGTTGTACAGCCCGTCCCAATCCGTGGGGCTCGTTCCGTTGCCGTCCTCCCAAATGAATCCCGATATGCTTCCCATGTTCCCTTCGGCCGATGAACTATCCAAAGACAACATCGGAAGGACATATGCTGACAGGGAGATCACGCTGATCAGTACCAGACATAATACTCCGTGCCTCATCAGATCGGCACTTTTCTGGGGGGTTGTGCTTGTTCTGTGCATCCGCGGTCACTTTTTGATACGCTACGTACGTATCTATCTACTATATAGTGCGTTTCGGCTTTGAACGTTTCTAAAAAACAAGCAGGAGATTAGCCTCTGCGGCAATAGCCACATGTGCTTAAGATTAAAACTGGCCCCTCCCGCAGGAGGGGTTGGAAAGAAAAGAAAAGGTTTAACCGCCGCCGCTCGGCATGAAGTACTTTATGTCCACCTCTTCCTCCTCCTTGCGGAGTTTTTCGAGTGCGGCCTCTGCTCCTTCACGCCCAGAGACGGACTTCTCGCGCTCTTTGAAGGACACCTCTATGTACTCCGACGGGTCCGCGTCCTTCAGGTAGACGGAATCATAGTAAAGGCCGGTAAAGTCCAGTTTTATCCAGACTATTCCGTCCCTTTCCTTGATGTCCGTTACCTTTCCGACCGTTGACGTCGGGGTGTACTTGAGTATGTCCCCCACCATCATGGTATCAGCCTTTGATGACAGCGGTCCTCTCGCCGGCCGGGATGAACTCTCTGAGTCCTCCTCTTCCGATCTCTCTCGTGACGTTAGCGAAGTCAAAGACCAGGCTGGGGTCAGCGAATGCGACACGGATGTAGGGGTTAGCAGTGAATGCATCTCCGCGTGCGACGTGGGACGCTTTTGCGATTCCGGAGTATCCGGAAAGGTGGCCGACGTTCATGGCGTAGTTGGGGTAGTTGGGACCCCTGAGCTCAGCAGGCAGACCTTCGTCGGATCTGTATGAGAACGAGTTCGCGGAACCGCACTGGTCCTGCAGGTCGTATCCGTAGAATCCGAGCCTTCCGGTCCTCTCCTTGTGCTGCAGCATCGAAAGGTACCACATGTTCAGACCGCAGTCTGCGATACCTGTCGCCATTGATCCTGCGATACCTGTCGTCGCGGCTGCGACCGTTGCCCTCTGGGATCCGCCGAAGTGCGTCTCCATGATGGCCGGGTATCTCTCGTACATCTCCAGCGCGTATGCGTTGATGTCGTCGCCGAGTTTCATGAGCTCGTCGTACTTTGACGGGTCGAGCTTGCAGAGTCCGCCGTACTTGTCCTTGATCACGTCGACCGCGTGGTAAACGTAGTCCTCGAGGATGTTGTCGGTGTATGTTGCCGATGCGTACTGCGTGAATCCTACACCGCCGGACATGTATCCGCCGAGGTAGACCTGGTCGAAGATGGCTGCTGCGAGACCTACTGTCTCGAGAACCGCTCTTGCGGGGTCGTCGGGGTAGACACGGTCCGACTGAAGCATGTCAGCGAAGAATCCGAAGGGTATTCCGCCGGGTTCGTTGGGTCCTCTCGCACGCCTTGCCGGCATCATCGTACCCATGTTGATCGACTGGTGCTTTGCGGAGTATGCGAAGTCAGCGATGGCTGCCTCTCCTGCTGCGAGTTTGTAGGAGGAGATGAATGCCATTGAGATCTGCATTGCTGCATGCCTCGAAACTGTCGCACCGTCCATGAGCCTTCCGACGATCGTCGGGACACGTACTGCCTGCATCAAGGTGCTTCCGATAGCTTTCTTCAGCTGCTCGGCCTGGGCCTTGGGGAAGAGTTTGTTGATGTCGATAACGAACCTCTTGTCGATCTCGTCGATGAGTTCGTCGTCTCCGGAGTACACTTTGACGTAGGAGTCCCACACCAGTGCGGGGTTGACCTCGGCCATGTGTTCCTGAACGATAGCTCCGCCGGGCATCGTGTGGTTGACTGCCTCAAGGTATGCGTTGATGGTCTCAGGCGTAACTTCCTTTCCCAGCCTCTTCTCGATGGTGCTGTGAGGGGAGTCAAGTCCTACCAGTACGGTCCTCCTTATGTCGTCCCATGCCTGCTGGATAGCAGTGTTGTTGACGCAGTGGAGGTCGTCTGCCTCTACGTATATGTCGGTGTGGGACATCTGGTAAGGCATCCATGCTCTCTGTCCGAGCGGGACACCGATGTCCTCGTTCATCATCGGGAAGCCACGTTTCTTGGCGATGGCCTGCGCCGATTTCTGGAACTCAACTTTGCTCTTGGACTGTTTCCATCCGCCGTAGCAATAGTATTTTGTCTCCATGTCGGTCGGGTCTTCTTTGAATTTCTTCTTGACCGCGTCCATGAAAAGCTTTTCTTTCTGTTTGCCTGCCATGTTTACACATCCTTTACATTGAATGGTTGGTATCCGCCGAATGTCCTGAGCTTGTGGATCCTGAGACCGTAAGCCGTGACCTCTTTGTCATCCCTCATGTCTACGCCGTCAGCTCTGAAAATGGTCGTCCTCTTTTTGAGGTCAGCCATCGATGCCGGCTTCCCGACGGAGATCTTCCTGTCAAGGGGCACAGCGACCTGGTCTTTAACGTACACAACTTCTTTCTTTTTGTCATCCCAGATGTATCTCTGCCACGCGTCGAACATCAGGCCGTTCTCGTCGAGACGGCATGCGTGTCCGTGCACGGTAGCTCCTCTGATACCGGTCAGAGCCGGGTCGAAGGTCTCGTTGTCGATCATTTCTTTGGCGAGTTTCTCGAGGTCCCTCTCCCTTACTTCAATGATCTGTCTTCCGGACAGTGTTCCGGTGTCGATCCCTCTGTATCTTGAGAGGTACATCCATGCCCTCTGGTATGGGGAAATCGGGGCGAAGTAGACCGAGTCAGTGAACTGTATGTACCTGATCCTGTCTCCCTTTTTCGCTCCCTCAATCGGCTCGACAAGTTTCCTTATCGGGCAGTCGGGCTCTTTGCCCTCCTGTATCGGGGGGTGAATGGATTTGTAATCCTCACCCGGGTTGCGGTGTCCCATGATCCTGACAACGTCGTCCATGGAGATATCGCGAAGTTTCTTCAATTTTACCTTGGGGTCCATTACTTTCTTCCTGTTTTTTGCAGGGATCGTGGTTCCAGGGTAGAACTGTCTTTTGTATGCTGCCATATTTTTCACCTTTATTTGTAATCTCTGAGAGTCTTTCTGTATTTTGAGTATCTGCCCACTGCGAGATCGAATCCGCGCGGCATGGTTGCCTCACATGCGGACCTTATCTTCTCTTTCGCCTCTTCCAGCATCTCTTCGTCCTCTACATCCAATTCGATGTAGAACGCCCCGACCAGGTATTTGAGCTCAACATCCCGTCCGCCGACCTTTATCACCTTGCGTTCGGAGTGGTTGTTGGGCATTCCCTTTGCGGGTCCGCTGTTCAGAGTTTTAGGCACGCTTTCACCGGTCATGTTTATCTGCCTTATGTGATCGATGGGATCAAGCGCGTTCAGCACCTTTTCGGTGGTTTCCGCGCTCAGCAGCACGTGAGAGAAAATCTCTACTTCGGGAAGCGGTATTCCTGCGTATTCTACAGTTGGTTCACTCAACATAATGACCTCAGATCTTCTTTGCGACCTTCTTCGCCTCAGCACCTACTAGCTGCATGGGCTTGTTGAATTCGATCATGTCACCGAACACTTCTTTGATGAGTCCGGAGGTTGCTGCGGGAGAGAATATCTGCGTTCCGCCGTCGAGACAGTTTGCTGCCGTGACCGCCGGGATCAGTACTCCTTTCGACTGCCTTGTAACAACGTGGTTTCCGTGGAACAGGCCGGGCCCTCCTCCTCCATAGATGGAGTGAGAGAAGAATGACATACCGACACCGACACCAGCGGATCTTCCGTAGTCAGTTCCGGGCAGTCCGGTCTCGTGCTCAAGCAGGTCGTTGTAGTACAGGACGGTTCCGGGAACACCCTGCGCTGCTCTTGCGGCACCGATGTTCACCATGACTGCTGCTACCTGACCGACTGATGCATATGAGTTCCAGAGCGGGAGGTCTTTTGTTGTGTAGACCTTGTATCCCGAGGGGAGCGTCTCTTTTACGTGTATGACGCCGTCATCGATAGCCCTTCCGACGAGCGACTCGACGACTGAACCGACGGTTCCGGTCTTTCCGTTCTTTTTAACGATGGTGTACAGGATGTTGTTTGCGTTGAGTCCCTGGTAGGCGAGGTCGAGAAGGTGGCCCCTCTCGAAGTTCCCTATGGCGTCTCCCATTTCGTATGCGCCGCACTGCTCGAATATCGACGAGAGTGCTACGCCCTGCATCGCATTGTTGTTGACGAGTGCGACGATGTGGTTGGCCATGATGTTCCTGAGTGCGAAACCGGCTCCCTCATTGTTCTGCGGGATATCAAGGATTGATTTTACGTTCGCGCCGTCGAAACCGACCGTCTGCGGGTATCTTCCCCAGACTGCCGCTTTGACCATGTTGGCTTTGTGCATCGGGACCTTGAACTCATCAATGATCGCCTCTGTGACCGCTGCCGCGACAGACGTGAATCCGGTCGTGTATTCCACACCGGCATCCGCCCTTGCCTCGGGCACTATAACGACCAAGCTCTTCCCGTCTGCTTTGATGGCAACGGATGTGCCATCGTCTGACATTACTTGGACCTTTTCCTTAACAGATGCTGCGATCTTCTTTGCATTCTTGACCAATTCTATGTCGATCTCTTTGCCTTTGATCATCGCGCCAGCTACATGTCCGGTCTTCAATGATTTCTCGATACCGGCAAGGCTGACCGCAACGGTTCTCTTGGTAAGAGATGCAATCTTCTTGATCGCATTGTTGCGCAATGGACTGATGGCTTCCAACGGTACCTCTTTAGCGATACGTTTCCCGTTGTCGTCATACAGGTCGACTACGTCCTTGTATTTTGGCATTTTATACCTCCTTTTTCAAATAAACTCGCGAAAAAACGGTAGTTTTTCCGCATACCCCTTGCAAAGACATGTACCGTGTTATCCCATATAAAACCATATGAAAAATCTGTTTTATTTTAAAGTAAACGCCTGTTTCCTTATAGGGTCCCGCAGGAGCCGAAAGCTGCATTTTCGGGGGTTCCCGTTCTTTCATAGTATTTATAAATTGCTGAGAGTAATACTTTTTGGCTCTGCTGTGTATATAGAAATGTGGCGAAAATATATAAAAAGTAACACTGAGAGGCTCAGTCTCTTTTCGCCTTTGATATCGGGCCTTCTGAGTATCTTTCCAGCCGTGCGACGTACTCCGGGACCAGCCCGTACGGCATGCCGTATGCCAACTCGTCGGAGTCCATATCTGTCTTCTTCCTGCAGCCGAAGCACCCGAGCGATATGTTCGGGGTACCGGTCAGCATCGGGACGGCCACGATGTCCTCGCAGGCGCATTGGAATGGAGCTGAGCTGAATTCCGCGCGGCCTCCTTTCTCCGCCGTCACCATCGCGACCAGCCAATATATCCTCTCTGGGATATCGATCACGACCACGGCATCCGGTATGAAGTCGGCATCCTTCAGCGGGCACACGGCCTCTCCCACGGTCTTGTATGGGATCATTAACCTCTCTCTTATCATCCTCTCTGCGGCGGCGGCCGAGTCATGCACGCCTGTGCCGGCATGGAATTCGCCGGACGCTACTTTCGCGGGGGTCTCGGTCATTCCGAGCACCGCCGCCCCAACATGGCAGTTCGTCATCTCAAGGGATATGCTGAAACATTCTCCTTTCTTTGCGCGGAATACCGCCTGGCAGTGGCTGAGCTGGGACTCGGGCTCCTTCAGCCCCTTCGGATTAGCCTCCCCTTCTCTGATCAGCTTTACAGCGACCGGTTCCGCCCTGAGCATGAGTATCGATTTCATCTTTTCAGCATATTCAGCATTTGTCTTCAGGATGTCAGCCATGTGCTGGTATCGGCGTACGATGGAAAAACATTATGGAAAAAATCAAAAGTGGTTTAAGAAAAAAGTTTAGTTTTCAAACTCAGTATTTGAACGCCTTTATTGTTTCGACGAGCGCTCTCATGTTCTCGTCGGTTGTCGCCGTTGCAATGCCGCAGCCGGAGGATACAACGCTGAATCCTGCTTTTGCGGTCTTGATCGCTGCTTCCTTGACCTCTGCGGGTGTTCCCTGGAAGAGCGGCTTGACGGAACCAACGTTACCTACAAGCGCCACCCTCTTGGCGACCTTCTCGGCCGCTTTGAAGGGATCGACCTTCTCTTCAACAGACAGTCCTTTCACGCCTGTCGCGATCATACCGTCGATTATCGGGTATGTGTCGCCGCAGATGTGGAGCACGGGGAACGCGTCTTTCACGGCTGCAAGTCCGGTCCTGATGTACATACCGGATGCGCCCTCGAACATGTCGGGTGCGAGCATGTCGGTGGATGCGGAGGGCTCCGACATCTGGATGACGTCTGCGCCTGCGTCGGAGAGAGCCTGCGAGTAGGCTTTTGTGATCGGGTTGATGGCTGCTGTCCATTTCGCGACCTCTTCCGGGCACATCATCATGCCGAAGACCATGTTCTCTGTGTTGATCATGTGTCCTGCGAGCGTGAACGGGCCTGTGTTGCCTGCGACGACGGCGTATTCCTGTCCGTGGGATTTCTTCATGAGTTCTATCCCTTTGATGGCTTCTGCCGGCCTTCCGCCCTTCAGGAATTCCTCGGGGGCCATAAGTGCCGCGGGGTCGTCATACTCCCCTACCATCGGGTCAAAGTGGAATGGGTGCTCTTTGATCATGGGTGCGGCGTCCTTTTTCTCCACCTGCACTCTGCATCCGAGCCTCTCTGCCTCAGCGGTGAGACAGAACGGTCCCCTTACGCATTCAAATCCGAAAACGTCTGCCTGCGCGGTTCCGAGTTTTGCCATAACTTCTGCTTTCTTGTGTGCCTCGGGCCATGCCGCTCCAACCTTGTCCATCTGTCCAATGGTTGCAGCTTGAGTGAAAATAGCCACCGGTGGCCTGTCGAGCTCTTCCAGTTTCATTGCTGAGATTACTCTTTCTCTTGGAGTCATTGACATTTAATTATCTCCTGAAAAACCTAATAGAATACTGTTATTTAATTGGGTGGGATTGATTATTGCCGCCTAAGCTCGGAGAAGAACATCAAACGTTTATGTCCATGACGTCCTTCAATTTCCCCATAATTATTATCCCTACTTCCGACACTCCGTAGATGTCCGCATCGGGATAATCGGAGCTGCTCAGCGCCGGTGCCATGATGCATCTCTTGTCTAACACCAGGTCGTTGCCTGCGGAGAAGGGGCTGAACGGAGGGAGCACGATCACGCCGTCGTTCCTCTGGTGGACGAAACAGTGTATCTTCATGCCGCCGCTGACCGCGCCCGGTATCCTGATGGAAGGATGCTCGTGCCCGATTATCACCGGCCTTGCCTTGGAATCAAAGTGTCCGTGCTCCAGCCTGAACCCGCCGATGTTCACATGATCGACGGCGGTCAGCCCGATGTCCGAAAGTATGTTCTGCAGGAAGTTGTCGTGGTTCCCCTTCACCACTATCACCTCTAGGGCTTCTGTCAGAAGCTTCATTATCTTCCTCACCTCCGCCCTCGCGTCACGCCTGGATCTCTTGAAATCATGTTTGATGTCCCCGAGAAGGACCATTCTCTTCGGCTCATACTCCGAAAGGACATTGTTCAGCGCGTCCCTTATCGACTCTGTGTTTATCCTCGGGATGTACATCCCCTCTTCCTCAAGGGCGCTCTCGTAGCCCAAATGGAGATCTCCCAGAACGGCGGTGGGCCCCTCGTCCAGTATCAGGCACCTGTCGTTGGTGACCCTTACGCCCGGGAGTATCTCGTACGACCGCATGCCCTCATAATGTCTTTGCTTGTATTAATCCGGTGCCATGCCCGCTGCGGCGTAACTTACCTATATCTGAAATGCAGTCGCGGATTGAGGAAATAAATGGCCAAAGAGAGATACCTGATAATATTGGCAGCCGGTGCGGGAGTCCTACTGTTCCTGATCGGCTATTTTTCAGCGTAATGCTGACCGGACAGCACAGAAACAATAACGCGGCGGGCGCTTCGAAAATGGATATTTGAGAATTATTTTACAGGCGGCCGATCATTTTTCGGCGCACGCGCCTACCGATGAACACGACATCGCCTTGAAAATTAATTTGTTGGAAGTGCGACAAAAGATGTTTAAAAATACCAGCTAGTTACGCAAGGTGGGAGCAGAGGGATTTGAACCCCCGTCAGCGGGTTTCCACCACAGAGGGAGCTACCCTCCGCGAATTTTTCGAGTCATCGCTCCAGTTAATCATCAACTGTCAGCAAGCTCTTCCAATCACGCTCGATAACTGGAGCCCGCCAGTCTGCCAGGTTAGCCTATACTCCCTTGAGTGTCCAGTCCTTATCACTTCTTGCGTAACTTTGCTGCTCTCTTTCTTCTTCTCATTTTCTTTTTGCGCCATTTCCAACGCTGGTTGCCGCGTTTTTTCCAAGCGCGTGAGCTTCTTTTCATGCTATTTCCTCTTCACGGATGTCCAATCGCCGCAACGATGCATCTTTTGGCGGGCCCGTCGGGACTTTCGGTCCCCCGTCAGGAACTTTCGAACCCGAGGCGTCTGGCTTAGAAGGCCAGCGCTA
>Ga0123354_10015017_pt1 | contig 12075 bp, 5 predicted proteins | sample TergutLab28metaG_2_FD_97872 | JGI IMG/M metagenome (GOLD analysis project Ga0123354, IMG submission 97872) | Labiotermes labralis P4 segment gut microbial communities from Petit-Saut dam, French Guiana - Lab288 P4 | ecosystem: Host-associated > Arthropoda: Insects > Digestive system > Gut ... | reverse complement strand
TGTAGCTGGCTAAAAATAGCGACCCGCCACCTGATAGACGCGGTTCACACGAGGGCGTGTACGGGAATTAAAAAAGGTCATAACTCCGTAACCGTCCAAAATCGGACACATGTTTATATGAACTTTTTTGATCACAAAGGCCTAGGAAATCACCTCCCGCAGTTATGCCCTAAAGTCGTGAAACACCCTGTATATATATATATATATATATATATAACAGCAACGCGTGAGGAGTTAAAGAGAAGTACTTACGCGTGCAGCGGGATCAGCTGCTGATATGAAGCATGTAGGATGGTCATTTCACAGGCATACCCCAAGATACGTTGTGTTGCGAATTGTGATAACATGTGTAAAGGTAAAAGTAAAGACAAATTTCACACTAGAACAGACAATGAAGGCCCAGCGGGGGATTAGAAATACTTCTGCACTCTTTTCACTCTTTCTTTAATCTAGGTGATAATTTGGGGTGCGTGGTCAACGTCACGCACCGGTCGCTTTACCCCTGGAAAAGCAAGCTAAAAGTAAAGCGGGCCCATTACAGGCCTGGAGTGGTCCAGAGGGTTCCAGGAAGTTAGGGTTCCCACATTTCGTGACAACGGCACAGCCTTACGCACCGGCCGCCTTTACCCCTAGGAAATGCTCCTGGTACTCATTTCTGTTAGAGGCTGAGTCGACCCCAGGGAGAGAATGAAAAAATCCACTGACACCAGCTGGGATCGAACCAGCGACCTTCCGATTTGTAGCGCAGCACCTTAACCACTGTGCTACCGCGGTCCTCTTCCCCGGAAAGAGACCCAGAAATTATTACACAGGGGTTGGGTGGGCCCCAGGGCCTGTACGATGGGTACGGAAAATCGCGTCTGCTGTAGTGTGTCTTACGGCAGATGCATTGCCTCTTTGGAAGCGAGTTCCCACAGAGTGAGATCTAGTGCTTCTTCTTTCAATTTATAGTATCTCCTGTCTTCCTTAAAGGTATCTCCTCTCTTCATTAAAGTCACCCAAAAGCTGCTTACGTTCTTGTAATAAAACCAACTAGATGCACTAATTTCTAAAATTTATTTCTGGAATAAAACTCTACATGTTTCGGACAGTTCCTCTGTCCATCATCAGGAGTTTTTTACTGTACACAGAGCAATGGTGTATGTCATACAGGTTTGCTGACAGCTTGCGAGCAGGATCGGAACAGAACTGGTTCTGTCCTGATCCTGCTCTTAAGCTTCATGACATAAACCATTGCTGTGTGTACAGTGAAAAACTCCTGATGATGGACAGAGGAACTGTCCGAAACATGTAGAGTTTTATTCCAAAAATAAATTTGAGAAATTAGTGCATCTAGTGTGTTCTATTATAAGAATTTGTCACGATGCACGGTCAGCTGAACGTCAAAAGCTGCTTACGTCTTTCCGTCGCTTAAATCCTTCCATCTGTCTTTCCATCAATAACTTGTTTCAGTAGGCACTTGCTGATATAGCCTGCATAAAACAGGCCTATGATGAAAATACCCATATATTTCCATTTATAACAAATGTAAACTGTAAACAAGCGCTGTAATTGAAGCTTTTAAAAATGAGCAGAGTCGTTGAAAGTATTTGTGTTATTGCATGTTAACACCAGTAATCAAATTCCACAGGGTCCTGCCGCTTTTCACAGAAGCGGCTCAGTAAAGCTTATGTCTATGTTGCTTTGACTGTCAGGAGGTATAACAAAGGGGAAATGTTTTATGAACAAGAGAAACAATTACAAGCAGATGTATGTAAAGCAAAAAGAAATTCGTAATTTTGCTGCAATTTTGAAGAAATTGTCAGTATCTATTTTTGAAACAGGCTTTTCATTCCTAAGTGCTCTTCATACAGAGAATTGCAAACTGGTCATTGCCGACTGTGGCATGATTCAATAATTAATAAAGCTATAAATTAAAACTGAAGCATATCAAAACAGCTTTTGGTGTGTCATATTCCATCCGGCCTCTTGTTTGCAATTTACAAACGGGATTGGTGAGCGTTGTGTATGTGTGTTGTGAATTGCAGTGGCTGTTTGTGAATTTGTCACAACAGTTCAGTGATATGACACCAGGTGGCTGCCTTGTATTGATAATTTCTATTCATCTTTCTGTGTAAGTTATTGCATTTTTATCGTCATGTAAGTGAAGTATGTGCAATGATAAGTACAGCTATATTGGAAGGACATTTTGGTAAATTTTACACATCAGCCAGATCATAGACTCTCTTTTATGTGTTGTGATGTTCCAGTTGTGTCAGTTTCAGGTTTGGGAAGCCAAAATATTATATAAATCTCACCAAACCACGTAACTCTCTGGCATTTAACTAAGTCACCAACTAAATGCGACATAGTATTTCTCGAGCTAGGAAATTTCTTTTGCCAAATGTATGGAACCCAAAGTTTCATACCCGAGTTACCAAGGATCCATCCGTTGTCCCTTTCCACATCTAAACGAATCCAGTGCACGCTCTTAAACCCTGTTTAAGTTTCATTTTACTATTATTCTCCCATATAAACCTAATTTTCTAAGTAGACCTTTTCCTTCAGATTTTCACATCGAAGTCCTGTATACATTATTTTCTTCGCAATACGTTCCACATGCTTCGCCTGTCTTGTCCTCGTCCATTTGATTACCCTAATACCATCGGGCGAACCATAAAAAAATGCGAAATTTCGTAATTATTAAATATTATCCATCCTCATAAATCCAACACACAAAATTTTGATACATGTCTGTGACCCAGCTGTACTGGATGATGCTAAATTGAAGACTGACAATGGCAAGCTGCGGCAGAAGACGATTACTGTTCATCCATTTCAGGCAATCCCTCCGGTTCTTCTGATGCCACTTTATATCTGCTAATGTACTGGCCACTTGTAATCTGTAGCTGGTGTCAGCGTTTTACTGGTGGTCCAGAACTGCAGGGAGCAATAGCGGTCTTAAAATTCTCATTTGTGCCAGTTGCAGTTGTGGGGGAGCGACACATGATACATTGTGTGTTATGTAAGTGCCCGTGATTAGGGGGGGAACTGCAAATGTCTGACAAAACAGAAATAAGTCTGCCTGGAAAGTTATAAAAAGAAACGTTATGGTAAAGCATAGTTGGACAATTTCAAGAAGTAATTTTCGTTTATTTATGATAATAATCATCGTCAACATTGTCTGTCTTGTCGTAAACACTATGGAATGAAGTCTTAGCCTGTTTCCGTCTTTCCAGCTGAAGAACTGGAACCGCTTTTTCTGTCTTGTCCTTTGACATTATTCTCACTCTAAGTCTCTCTGCTTGTATCCTAACTCATTACACTAGGCATTTCAAAATGACGAAAAAATTTATGCCCTCGGAACATACATTTCCGTAACAACACACTCTTCTCATACATCGTGCCTGGATCTCGCAGTCGAAGGTCATCTTTGAAGCGCTAAGAAGTGTCACGCACCTATTATTCTGTGCTCATATCATAAGGAATACGAGTGTAGGTTAAGATTAAAATGTCATATTTACCCACTTGATTATACGAGGGCACAATGTTGGTGTAATTGTATGAGTGGCAGTCCCTTTTTAATTACAGTGACACAGTAACCGGTGAAAATGTGTAGTGCCTCTTCATATTTCGGTCACAAAATAATTGAAAATTCCTTTATTTTCCACAATAAAATGACATACGACGCCTGTGAGTACAAATTAATAAATATAGGCTGGAATGTTTGCAGTAATTTTAGTGACAGACGCTGAGTCACTTGAAAACTGAAGGACCGTTGAGTACTGAAATAACTAGTGGCCTGCAACCAGCGAGGCGTTCGGCTTCATTGACCGTGTCAGAGCACTTCTCCCCGGTTGTTTACTTTAGCCCTCTAAGCAACAAAGTTTTGGAAATTGTTTCCATTCCAAACTTTTGTAGTGAAAATAACCTGAAACGTTGAACGGCGTGATGCAAAGTGAGGCTTGGATGAATGTGGGAATTTTGTGGTCATTTTGTAATTCAAGTGACAGATAATTCGGTCGGAAAGCAGGAAACTATAATATTTGCACAAATACATGCATCTGGCTCAGAAGAGGGACAAGTTGTGGGTTTAGTGAATTTTCGAACTTCGTAAATCGTGGTGAAACCTGCTGACTGGCTAAGCCGTTGCTAGCTCTCAAGATCGATTCCGTTCAGCGAAATTCACTAGGTCTGGGAACGTAAATTATATGCATGTTTATCAGCTGCACATATCGCTGACAACCGGAATATCATCTTTAACCAAATAACAGCAATCAAACACACAAATAATGTGTATTTATTGCAGCTGCAGCATTTTCTGGTCAAATTTTTAAAGAGAACGGGGAGAAATTAATTAGATGAAAAGGTAAATGACACAAGATGACTTGATTTTTACACGTGAGGATTATTGGAAATGCATACAAAAAATACGAATTTGTATACCAAATGCTGTCCAGAAAAATGTCGTTCATCTTCGTGCCTATATTAGTCTTTTTTTTATTACTGTGTCTCACAAAATATCGCCTTTGCCTTAATGGCTGACGAATGTTACACTTTAATGTTCCTGTTCTAGCAGAAAAATAAGTCTGGACGGGACTGCTGTCGTAGTGATGGGTTATGGGCTGGAAAACCCGAGGAATTTTGGTCCGATTCCCGCGAGATGTATAAGACTTACTTCTTCTCTAAACCAAACGGAAGGGAGCGGGGCCACACCCATCCTGCTATTGTAGGTATACGTACCGAGGGCGCTAGTCGCAGCTGAGCAGAGTGGCAGGAATGCGAAGCAGAGCACTCATATCCATATAGTGCCAGTGGTAAGAAAGAGTGGAGTTATACCTCCGCTCTCCTCGTATGTCCTCATGGCGAGTACAAGGACAACTTCATTCGACCCAGCGGCAGCACGCAGCAGACGTTTACTGTTTTCTCTAAAACTAACTTATGAGGAAACATAATTGTTTGTTTGTTTACGTTAGTGAAGGATTTCAAAAAGGAAGAAAATAGCTCAGAATTCGTCATCATCATCATCTTCTTCCATGGATTAGGTCGTTTGACCTGTTCCGGCATCGACGCATTGCTATCGTTTCCTGGAGCTCAGAATTTAAATACAAAATAAAATCATATTCATGTTACGTATAACCAATTGAACGGACTTGGTGGTGTAGAAGGATTGTCTGAATTTTGGATACCTGTGTTCATTATGTTCCAGTTTTAAATTTATTTAAACTTTTATGCCAGTTTTCCTCAAAATCGCAGGTCACGTGAACACAGTACACGAGGGAGATTCAGAGAGAAGTTTTTACGTAAGTAATGATAATCTGAGTTGCTAGTGAAAATACATATATATGACATGGTTCCATAATTAACATGCGTATTATCCTTCATGCACTGCAAACCCTAACCCGAAGGCAGTGTGTAATGAAATATGCTAAATTTGCTGTTAGGGTTTCATGCGAAATGATATTACAGCTACGCGCTTAAGACCAAAAGTACAGTTGGGAATTTATTGTATGAAAGGTTGTAAAACAAGGCTCCGTCAGAACTGTTTCACACTTCTTATTTCATCTCTGATGGAACAGACGCACGCCATCTGCAAAATGTGCTCGAATGGAACAACGCACAGACACTCAGCCCTTCCTCGCCTCTCCCGCGTTATTTCAGCTCATATGCCAACTGTTGCTAATGTGCAGGTCGGAAGAACGTTCTGTGTCCGGAATCTAGTATTGTTTGGTTTCATTTGGTAAGTGGCAGGTTAGGCTACTTGGAAACGGGATGATGGTTAATGCCAGCTCACGGATTTTTAAATCTCGTTAAATATCAAGTACAATATGTGACGGTCGAATAGGTTTTGTATATCATTATCTAAAATATAAGGTAAAGTGATCCCGTTACAGGCCCGGTGTGGCCCAGAGGGTGGGTAGAGGTATAGCTCTACTCTTCCATGACCACGGCACTAGAAGGAGGTGAGTGGTCAGCAGCACGCCCCGGCCGCACTTTACCCCTGGGAAAGACCCGGTACCCATTTTACAGGAGGCTGGGTGGGCCCCAAGGCCGGTCTGGACGGGCGGAAAATCTCGTCCCCATTGGGATTCGATCCCGGACCGCCTAGCCCGTAGCTCAGTCGCTATACCGACTGAGCTACCCGGCCCACGTATATCATTATCTATTTGTTTTAAAGTAGGAACGAAAGTGTACGTTCTGCCTTGAATCTCTAAATCTAAAGCAATCAATTATAATCTTTGCTAAGGGGCACAACGTGACAGTGTGACAGTTTGACAAGCTACATGCCGCGGGTATGCTAAAGAACATTTAGCAGAACACGGTTCACAGTAGCGGGTGACCAGTAACGTAGTTACACGTAGTATGTCTAAATTGCAATTTGACTTTGTCTACAGACCGTTAGTAATTTAGGAAGAACATGATTTTTAATTATTTCACACAAACCCACGAAATGCACAATTTTCTAAATTAATATTTAATTTCTGTTGTCTTCTACATGTTTCGAACCTCGTGGGTTCACCTTCAACGAGACAACAGTATGTGCAATATGGTATGTTCTACATACCATATTGCATATACGCTGTTTACTGTAGCCTAATCTGAGAAAACAGTGGAATCCCTGAAGATCACAGTTTTCATTTATTTTTATAGCTTCTTTGGTAGACTATACAAATAAACATATCTGAGAAAAGAGTGGAATCGCTGAGGATCACAGTTTTCATTTATTTTTATAACGTATTTTTCAAATAAACGTAAACCATTTCATTTTCGACCCTGCCACACTGTCCCAGCAATGGGCCCAGTCACTGTAAGATTTCGCCACTACTGCCTGCAGCCTGTTAACGGTCTTGTGTACACACTGTAGTGTACCTACACAAATCCCGGCGGCGATAACGGCCCTCATTAATCCTGTCAGGAACGTGGGAGTTGATTGATTATTAGCTTAAGGTCTCCTTGAGTTAATCAGACGCTATTCTTGCAGAATGCAGGCGGACAATTTCAACAGTTTTTTTGAGACGAAAATTAAGGCTGGTCACATTGTATGTTTAATATGTTTTATGATTATGTGCACTTCGTTTAGAAGAAATGAGACTGGAGTGTATGATAGGGAGGAAATATTTGTGTGTTTTGCTTATTTGAGAGACAGCCCAAAGGACAAATCATGTTTTGTTTTGTTAGAAGCGCATGTAAGTTTTTTTCTTTAATTTTGATGTTTTGCTGACCGTGCATCTCCGTATAATATTAGTAATTAACCAACTTAATGCAAAATTTAATATATTCATTAAAGTTATTGTATCCATACTCATTAAAGTACATGGTAGTAACTTAGATTTTGAAGATAGCTACGATAAACTGGCACCTTCTGGAACAAATCATAGGAAATACCCAAATTAATGCATAAGTTCTTGTTTTATACTATGTGCTCGAAACATGAACAGGCATTTAACAAACTTATTATAAAACAAGAATTTGTGCATTAATTTGGGTATTTACTATGATTTGTTCCAGAAGGTGCCAGTTTATCTTCAAAATCTACGTTACTACCATGTACTTTATTGAGTATGAATACAATAACTTTAATGAATATATTAATTTCTTAAATCCTGGTGGTTTCTTTATGTACAGCCAGTTTCAACATTAAAAAATTCTACTTTCTACCTACAGAGTGTGTTTTTGTGTTACGTATTGTTACCAGAACAAAGAACCCTGAATTTCCTATGCAAATTTCACGTTCTGTGGTCCGTGCATCTTGATGTACTTGCGTAATAAAGAGCAACAAGATGCACTTTTCTTTCTTACTTTATTTCATTAATCTATCTTCTAGGTGTTCCTAATAGAGTAACTATTCATCACGAGGCAGTTACTGTATATACGAGCATTTGGTATTTATCATGCATCTGCGTTGACTAGCCGCTAGCACTATCAGAGTTCTGCACTGATCGTGTTAGCGGCTAGTCAACGTCAATACGTATACACAGCAAAGCTACCTCTTGGTGATGAATGGTTATTCTATTCGAAACATGTAGAGGATAGATTAATGAAATAAACTAAGAAAGAAACGTGCATCTTTTTGGTCTTCATCACGCAAATTCCTCTGGAGCATTAAGTGATTAGATGTTCTTACCGAGACAGGAGTGAGTTTACTGCGCGGTACGAACCGATTCTGTAATACAGGCTAATCTTGGTCATCAGTGTAGCAACACAAGGTACAATACTTGAATGCAGAAACGGTCAGCAGACCGACATGTTTTAAAATCAATATCAAGCTTAGTTAGGAGGGGGTAGGCACGTCAAAACACAACTGTCTTTGTGACTGTGGGCCACTGTGGGCCATCCTCAGGTCACAAAAAATGTACAATGAGGAAAACCACAAGTAATAATCAAACACTGTATAGTTTTTCCTCATTATACATATTTTTGACCTGAAGATGGCCCACGGTGGCCGAAACATGTCGTCAGCCTAATAAAACAGATACAAAGACAGTTGTGTTTTGACGTACCTACCCCCTCCTAATTTACATAAAACACAACGGGGATGATGTATCTAAAGATCAATATCAAGTTATTTATTTCTTCCCGTTGTAATTCTCACATTCTAACTCCAGGCCTAGTGAATGTTTTTTTTTCTGGAGGATGCACCTCCCACATAAGTTTATTTCTTCTCTTCTGCATTCGAGAATAGACCATAAAATCCGGTAGATACAGTAACTCAGACTTTATCAACAACTTTCTTGAGGTCTTTTTCGGTTGGTATTTTCATCGACTTGTTCCAACATAGACTGTTCTAAAAATAGATACTCAAGAGTTCGAGACTTCCAATTGTTATAGCAATAAGTTTGCCGTTCTTTACAGTCCGATGTGTCTTCATGTGCACAACGTTTCGTTGGCTGGCTGCGCTCCATGTTCGGGTCACCGGATTCCTTGTAGATAAATACAAGATTTTTCTTATTTATTTCCGTGTACGTGCCGTTAGATGTTATATAACTCGGGTTCTTTTTAAAATTAGCCTAGAACACCGATAGACAGAACACCGATGATAGCTGAATTTGAAAATAGCCAAGTCATTATTTCAAAAACAATTCGATAATAATATCAGTAAAATGACATTCCGGCGCCTGTAAACGGAAGTACGTCAACTGCCGCAATGTCTTCTGCATAAAGCACATTTCCGGTAGTGAAAACTGAATGACACGATACAATACACTACAGCTGCTGGCCTTTAGATAATCACTTCTGTATAGCAATAGAGAACGTGTGAGGTAATAATAGCTAACCACAGTTCTCTTGGTAGCGTGAGGTAAACACCGGAAACAGTTTTGAAGCTACCCATATGACTGTGTTAATAGTGTATCAGTCCCAGCTGATGGCCTTCCTCTTCAGATTTATCGGTATTGCTGCAGTTCTTCTCTGCGAGTAGTTGAACAAAGCGCTATGTATTGTAGGCACGCTCGGCTGGCGAAATCTTCATTTATACTCCCCTCGTCATTTCATCATTCTGTCCCGCCAGCTGTCTATAACACGGTAGATACGTATCCACGTTTGCCTCGCTAGAATGTCCTGATATTTGAATGCATCACGTACAAATATCTTTCGCTGCAATGAAACCAATTTTGTAGGCGTACGGTAACAGTTACAATATATATTTTTTTACCTTTATGCTGATCTAACATCGTTATGCTTACGTATGAATTGTAATAAATTCAGCTCCTAACGCAGCTGATCTGCGTTTACTGCTGGTAGAGTTCTGTTAGAAATAGAAAAGGAAGACTTTTAGGTTAAGGTGCGCAACACAGAAGCTGTAAGAAAATTACCGCCACGTGTGAAACACTGAAAAGTTTAAATAGGCGAAGGTTTGTTTATTTAGAAGCCTTGTGATGAATGCCATTTGTCAGGCACTGACAACCACTTTGGATTAATACAATACTTACCCTGATAATAATAATAATGCAGAAGATGTGGAAAAGAATCGGAGACAATCCAAAACATTACTCCAGCATGTGAGCAACTAGCACCTACCGAGTATGTAAAGAGACATGATGGATTAGTCAAAATTCTCCGTCAGAAACTGGCGGAAGCAGCCGAACTGATTGAAGATAAAAGTCCATATTATAAATACACACCAGCCAATGTACTGGAGAATGAAGATTTCAAGCTTTACTGGAATCGCAGCATACTTACGGACAAAACAGTACCTTTTAATCGACCTGACATAACTTATATGAATAAGAAAACAAAGAACACATTTTCGATAGACATGGCCGCCCCAAATACACAAAATCTCGCCAAAACAATAAGCGACAAATAAAACAAGTGCCAAGAACTGGCGAATGAAATATGTGTTATGTGGAAGCAAAAGGCAGCACAAGTGATCCCGATAGTAATATCGTCTACGGGAGTAATTCCAAAGTCACTATTACAAGGTCTAACAAGACTTAACTTGCACCCGAATACATATATACAGCTGCAAAAATCTGTAATTCTTGGCACATGTTCAATTGTAAGATACTTTTTAAACTACAAGTAAGACCACCGAGCCTAATCCTGTTGATTACTACATCTCAGGATAGGTGAATATTTCCGAGCCAAATTTGAGAAGTGAAAAATTCGATAATAATAATAATCGTTACGTTCTTGTTTACTAACGTACTGAGTTAACAGCTAAGTTACCTATGACATACAGAACAACATAAAGCACAAATGATAGTGGTTGTGATGATGATGATGATTTTTATGCTTATGATTCCGTGCTTCGCAGATCCATATTAATAATTGTCCAAGGAGATGCAACACAAAGCAGTCTATTTATTATTCTGCAAGTTCACTATACATATTTCGGGTGTCAACCACCCATCATCAGGAGTACACAAAACTGTAACTACAGCCTCCGGTACTGGTCATATTTTTTTGTGAAGCTACCTCCCTCCAACGTGGCCAAACATGTAGAGTGAACTTGCAGAATAATAAATAGAATTCTTTTTGTTGCATCTCGTTGGACAGTTATTAATATAGATGATGATGATGACGATGATGGTAGTAATGGTGTCCAATTCTGTACCTAAGTCATGTATCAGCAACGACGACAACTGTGCATCGTGTCAAATTGTATAGCCTTCCTGCTAGGTATTTTGCTGTTTCTTCTTTAAAATCTGAATCCGGATTTTGGTAGACTGAAATATTAATATTTTATATTTTTTGCTTCGATTCTTGAGATTTTATAATATATCTTTTGTAGGACACCATTTCCCTGAGGATGGCTACAAAAGTAGCCGAAACATGCACATGTAAGAGGTTTACTATGTTTAGTATATAATATAAGATACTCTTAAATATTAATATATGTTTGTGGGTTTTATTTTCGTATCGTACGTACAGTATGTTTTTACAAAAATTCGGGGAAAAGGGTAATGTATTGTTTTTGAATGCGACACTTCCTCCACGTGTTTAAAGTTATGTGACCTTTATGTCTATCTAACAGAATGTTACTATTGAGTGAACTGTAAAGGGTCGTTGCTCTCTGAATTGTTCCAATAGCCGGAAACCGCACTCCCGCATTACACGTCATAACATGTCATGTACATACAGCTAGGAGTAATGGAGTAACAGACAGCATGACCTGTTTTGTTTCGAACTTTCGGATTATCCAGTATCAGTTAACCGTTCAGTGTGTTCTGACGTAGAAAGTGTCGGGAATGCAACTTCGGACATCTTATTTTAAATTCTCAAACTAATATGAATGTAGGGTTTTTATTTTAGTTCACAACACGCACTGGCAATTAACTTCCATACTGACGTGCAGTAGTGCCCAATTTTGGTTCCTTTCTATCACTTTACGTTTATTGTAAAACTTCAAACACCATATCAGGAGCACGACTGGCCCCGTCCGCGGGTTAAAGAGAACTGGTCAGAAGTATTCAGTTTATCGCTATAGGCTAAGCAAGGTGTAGAGTAGCTTGCCCATTGTATCCGCTATAAGCTAAGCAAGGTGTAGAGTAGCTTGCCCATTGTATCCGCTATAGGCTAAGCAAGGTGTAGAGTAGCTTGCCCATTGTATCCGCTATAGGCTAAGCAAGGTGTAGAGTAGCTTGCCCATTGTAT
>Ga0123354_10015016_pt1 | contig 12075 bp, 4 predicted proteins | sample TergutLab28metaG_2_FD_97872 | JGI IMG/M metagenome (GOLD analysis project Ga0123354, IMG submission 97872) | Labiotermes labralis P4 segment gut microbial communities from Petit-Saut dam, French Guiana - Lab288 P4 | ecosystem: Host-associated > Arthropoda: Insects > Digestive system > Gut ... | reverse complement strand
TTAGGTTTCTGTGACCGTGCATCGTGAGCAAATTGTGAAGTGAGAGAGAAAACCAACAAGATGCAACAGTTAGATGTTTATTATCAACACTTTCTCAACATGTTTCGGGCATCATTATGCCCAACTTCAGGAGAACAAGACGTGTGTTACTGCACGTGGTGTGCTGGGCCGGTTCTGCTGGATGTGGTTGGTAGCGGTTGTGGGGCGCTGCGTTGTAGGGTGCGAGCACTGTGAAGGTTGCTGTTCGACTCTGCAAGCTTCAGGTTTCTCTGACCGTAATATAACATCTAGGAACAACGTAATGGTCTTTAACCTTTCAGACTCCAGTGGCTATTTTGTGTGCCACCAGGTTTAACATCCAAAAATTCCACGTTCTTCCCACAGAGTGCATTTATGGATTTGGATGAGTACAGAAACAAACAACGAACATTTCACTACACAGCATTAACTGGTTTGTGTTTATAGCTGATAAGTGGTGCTTACTGTGCGGTACGGCCTGAATACTTAAATATAATTCAGGTTAATTCTCGTCCTTAAAGGGTTAAAGGGTGCTTCTGCAACGTAATAACTGCTACTTCTGAATAGAGTACAAGTTATTAAAATAATGAAACATCAAGGGAACATTTGATGTTGGCCTTCCCATAACTGGTCTGCTGTCTGGCTGTCTAGTCTGGACTACAGACCAGACAGTCACCCATACTGAGTGAAAAATACAAGTGTCGCATAGATACAGTAAGTTCTCTTGAAGATGGGCACATAGTTGCCCGAAACATATAGATAAGTTGAAATAAATATACTAAGAATTAGTGTGCAACTAGTTGGCTTCATTTGGGGGGTGAGGGTGGGGGAATAATAAATAATTTACCAAAGTCTGTTTCGCTAACTGAACGGGCAGTCAGGCTGCTTGTTGTGGAACACTGAGCAGAGAAATTGTGCGAACAGTCCGGTACATCCCACCAGATCTTTGTGTTACGGTGGTGGTATGTTTTCTCTGTCACCTCAACGTGCATCGCCTGATCCCCCGTGCGTTGACATGAATTTATACCGACCACTCTTCCAACCCTTTATATGCTGCTCGGGTAGCTTTCAGCCCCACCCCGACCGCTCTCCACTAGTAGATGCGGGGGGAGGATTTACTCTTCAAATGGAATTTTCTCCCTAATATGTTTCGCAGTTAGCACCCAGGCTATGCTTGTTATTATGCGGAATTAACTAGAAATTTCCAGCTAATACAGTTTGAGGTTTGCACGTATGGTTCAATCTTTAATCGAAAAAAAAATCAGTAGTGTGTGATATGTCTTTTTTTTAATAAGATTTTCGTGCGATGTGCTTACTGGATGTATCTCATGTCGAAATATTTACCACTCACAGAGATGGCCTTCTTATCTTCGCAGCTATGTGTTATTTACAGAAATAGTGGTTGATTTCGAAGAAATCGATGTTAAATTTTAATCTTAGTAATTAACCAACTTAATGCACATATTCTTGTTTTATAATAAACTTATTATAAAACAAGAATTTGTGAATTAAGTTGGTTAATTACTAAGATTATACTGAGATGCATGGTCAGCAAAACATAAAAAACTATGTTAACTTGTTCATATTAGTGTTATCAATTAAAGTGTTCTTAATAATACGAAAACAAAGAAACATCAATACTTATTTGTAATTTATAAGACTCCATTATGTAACACATGAAATTTTGAAAAAGTAAGGTAACGGGCATTCTCAATCCGGGAAATGTTTTTCTGAATTTTATATAGGCATGTGGGTATCAGATGGTAACCATCAGACGCTCGAATAGCCATAATTGACATTGAAGCATTTTGGCTTCCAAAACATAAACTTGACATCCTTCTGATATGAACTACTGAAAAAATCTATAATACTACAAACTGCACGCATCACGAAACATTTCTGCACTGCTACATCGAATTTCATAATATCTACAGACATTTTCCGGGCAAACGTTAATGTATTTAATAACCCATCCATGTGCTTTGCATGATTTATTGATGTTCAGAAACTCCCTGTAGATGATCAAGACAGATCGAGCATGTCGGGGTTATGACAAATGGTGTGAAAAAATAATTTTAACATTAGTGCAGTTGTTGGATTTATTATATTAATTATTTAAGCATTTTTCCAAAAGTTTATATAATTTGGGAGTAGAAGAAATTTGAATTCAAGAGAATATTATAAAGAATACATACAAAATAAAACTCTATTAATTCAGAGAGAACGAAGCGTTTGCAATAAGTTTTAACGTAATCGTCGCGGAAATATTGAATTCCTGGTATTAAATTTGTTCCCGTTCCTCCACGTGTCAGCTATCCCCGACCATTTCCTATCCTGTTTATACTGATACAGTACTTTTATGGCACAATTCTGAATCATTCTATTCAAATATTATAGCTTTTAGGCGGTGAAATCCTAATTTGTAAAGTTATCAGATTTATTTACGATCACGACTCTTCGAATCTTATCTTGCGACCGTCCCAATTTTAACGGATGTCGTAAAAGAGAGGAAATGGCATGGCTCTGAAGGCTACAAAGTGACAAAGAACAGTACAACTTACGTCCTTCGCTAAATATTGCTACGGTCATCAAATCGACGTGGCATGCAGCACGTCCTGTACATATCAAACATATTCAAAATTTTTAGAAGTGTGAAACAAAAGTAGTCGAACGGAGAAAACTGCATATTATGAGCAGCTTCATAATTTGTATTCTTCACAGATGTTATTAAGATGATAAATTGGAGGGGGTTGTGATGGGTGGGGCACGCAGTACACAAGGAACAGAATAGAAATACGTAAACCATTTTAAACAAAAATCTGAACCACTGAAGCCCCCTCATGGTGGGAGGGAAGTATTAAAGTGGATTATAAAAATAGTACATTAAAGTGTGGATTGGATTCATCTGGCTCTGAACACAGGCATATAGCAGGGTCAGTCGAAATCTGTAAAGAATAATCAGGTTTCGCAAAAGGCGGATAATTTTTCTGATAACTAAGGTAATGGTGCGTGGAGCTAGTTGCAGTCACTTTACGAATAAAACGCATCACGATGCTTGTTGTTGTTGTTTTATATTATTGTTTGTTTTTGTTTTAAGTTGGGTTTAATGTTTTGTTGGGGTGATGGGAGGAAAACTGTTTAACTGCTCTTTGTTTATGTATATTTATTTATATTTGTTTGATCCATTTATTTTGATTATAAGATTAAATTACCTTAGGGATAACAGCGTTATCTTCCTTGAGAGTTCTTATTGGCGGGGAGGTTTGCGAGCTCGATGTTGGATTAAGGTGAATTTTCTGTGCAGGAGCTGAAAGTGATTAAGTCTGTTCTTCATAAATCTACAATTTGAAGGTGGGAAGAAAAATATTTCTCTTTCGCCAAAGACCTAAGTTCTGCATCAGTACGGTGTTTGACACTTTTACTTTAAAATTACTGGCCGAATATAAATGTTGCATGACATTTTTATTTTGCTGCAGAGTGTACGCGCGTGTGCAAGCAATGTAGCAGTTCAAAACAAAAGACTTACTTGGATGTGATTACACAGTTTCCTCTTTACTGAATGGACTGAAATGTTATAAGGTTGAAAAATGCGAACCAATTCTCTCCTGTGTAAAGCGGGAATCCTCTCCCTGATGACCGAACAATTCCTGGCCAATCACCAGACAGAATATAGGAATTGTGGTCTGTAGAGTCGATATGATTTATATGCTAGGTTGAAAGAGCCAGAGTTAACTATTGATCTCAAACTACGGGGTAACTAAAATGCAATGGACGTGAATTCTGCCAACACTGAATGAAATCGATTTCATCATAATCGTAGATTCAAAAAAAATACAGGAGATATGAAATGTGCTGCATAAATCTTTTCAGACGAAGTGATTGTCTTTGTCCTAATTTGACGTTCAGAGAGCCGTGCATCGTAATATTATTCCTATAGTAAAACCAAATAGGTGAACAAATGTATCAAAATTATTTACTTTAGAATGACACTCTACATGTTTCGGACGGTCATAACCGTCCATCATCAGGAGTTCAAGACTGTACATACAGCAACAGGCATTTGTCAAACACATAGAGCTGTCTGCTTGCTAGCAGGCAGCCGGCAGTATCTGTTTGACAAATGCCTGTTGCTGTATGTACAGTCATGAACTTTTGATGATGGAGGTAGAGACCGTCCGAAACATGTAGAGTGTCATTCCAAAATAAAATACATTGATACATTGGTGAATCTGGTTGGTTTTACTATATAAATGTCTTTGTTCTATTCACCCTTTTTATATCGTGTGTTCATTTTTTTTTATAAAAGTTTCAAATTTAGGTACGTTAGTTATTTATGTGCTTGCAGTATGATGACAGTGAGGTCACATTAACTTAAGCATTGTCGAAACAATTAGTTGGACAATTGTGTTTTGTTCCAGAATTCTTGTAGCTTGTTACCTTCCGTCTCCTAGCCACAGTTAGCCACTATGTACCACTTTGAAAATTAAATTTTAAGTAATAATTTCGTAATATATTGTCTACCGGCCTTCAAACACAATGATATATCTAAAATCCGACAAATTTTATCGTGATATGATTCCATAAAATTCTACATTATGACAACGTATTTACTTTACATTCCATTCAGTATTATCCTGTCAGCACCTTGTCTGTCACGTAAGTGATAAATCGGTGAAATGCATCGAAATCTGTATACATTTACGCGAAACTTCTTGGAATCAGTCCCATCACAGCATTCTCTTCGAATTGAATTGCCGTAAAAATAAACTGGTACAAACAGAGCAGAGCTAAATTCGCGTGATTTTTCAAGCAGTTTGCCATATGGAGGTTCGAGTATTTTCTGCAGCACACAACATTCAAATACTTTAAACTGAATTGCATAACAAGAGGGTAACGTCTTAGCCAGATGAAACAAGAGGCTTATCTATCCATACGCCTGCACCTGTTTTTATCACGCTCTAATAATATTCCTAGCGCCGTATTTTCGCTATAGAAAACATTCCACGAATCTACTGGCTCCACAACTCCATCCCCCCCGGTTGCCTAACCCTTCTGTTCTCAGGAATGTTGCTAATGATAAACCCAAGGCAACTTTTGCGAAAAGTCAGCGCTTTGGGCTAGTTAACAAGCCAGAGGAGTATATAGGGTAATGCAAATAATAGGCAGAAGGGGCGAAATCTCGGCCGCTGCAATCTATGATGTCCGTGGCGTCAGAATATTTAGTAGAAACTTGAATTGGAATGTGAATAAATCGATAAATCGAAGGGCTGGGAGGTGGCCTGTAAAATTGTCACTCTAACTCTATGTGACGCTACAGACGGATGAATGGGTGGACGTACGTAATTGTACATCCCGATGAACTAGTGCAACAGGGAATCTGGGACCGAGTAATTTCATTAATTTGACGTTCAGGTGACCGTGGATCGTGATAAATTCTTATAATAAAACGAACTAGATGCAACAATTCCTCAAATTTATTTTTGGAATTAAACTCTGCATGTTTCGGACAGTTCCTCTGTCCATCTTCAGGAGTTTTTCACTGTACACACAGCAATGGTATATGTCATACAGGTTTGCTGACAGTTTGCGAGCAGGATCGGGACGGACGTAGCATAGCATCTTTAATCAGAGAAGCGTATATGATATTATGATATATTATATTGTATTGTGTTGTGTATAAGATAATATGAGTGAGCAATATGTATTCTAGTATTGCTTCGACCTCTGAACTGCAGAAGATATGAGAGAAGGCATTGACGTTCAAAGCAACGCCTGAAATTGCAGTGGTGACTTTATGTACCAACGGGCTTAATATTCATAATTTTTTGTGATATTACACGGATCGCGCAATAACCAGTGATTATTATGTTTATTAGACCGTGCATCATTGTGATAGTTGAAGAATAAAAGACCAAATTGATGTCACTTGCTATTTTATTTCACTTCTTATGTACTCAACATGTTTCGGACATTAATATATCCATCATCAGGAGCTTGCGACTATTCTGTTGAATTACCACATCGGTCGTATTGTTCTTGATTCGATGTGCGTTGGAGTTTCGGTGTGGTTGGGTTGGAGTGGTATCCGTGTTGCAGGCTGAAGCCTGCAACATGGATGAGGTGGAACTGCAATTCCATCTCATCCACGATACCAGCCTGCAGCAGTAGTGGTTGGCAATACCTGAAGCTGGGTGTACAGTTATGTGCCCCTGATGATGTGCGGAGGTAAAGGTAAAGCAGTCACATTACAGGCCTGGACAGGCCCAGAGGGTTCCAGGAAGTTAAGGCTCCCAGATTTCGTAACAACGGCACAGGATGGTGGTAGGTTGTCAGCCTTACGCACCGGCCGCCTTTACCCCCAAGAAATATTATTCCTGGTACTCATTTCAGTTAGAGGATGAATCGACCCCAGGGCCATAGTGCGATCGGAAGGATTTTATGTCAATGAAAAATCCACTGACACTAGCTGGGATCGAACCAGCGACCTTCTGATTTGTAGCACAGCACCTTAACCACTGAGATACCGCGGTCCCCGATGTGCAGAGGAACCGCCCGAAATATGTAGAATCTTTTGGAAATCAATAATCAAAAATAGTTGCATCTTGTTGGTTGTAATTAAAAAATCATACTAATGATGCACGGACACATGAATATAAAAAAAAATACTAGTGTATTTATCTTCAGAGTCAAGCAGTTCTGTCTCATTCGACCGACAACCCTTAATGCAAAGGGATTACTAATCAGTATTTATCAGTAAACACGGCATAACATTCTACAGGACCTGAGTCGTCAGAACTATGCTGTGAGAACCTCAGACCTCCCATTACACTTCCATTAAAACAGGCCGTTCAATTCCACCTCCAGTAGCGCTGTAATCAAATCATGTCATTGCGCCAAAGTTCTGAATTAATGACGATTATTTCCCAGTTAACGAAATGTTGTATGGGAAATGCATTTTGATTTAGAAAATAATACTTTTTTCATTAGATGTCTAGCAAGTTATTAGCGAGGAAACTGAAGGAACAAGAGGAATAGGAGATTGAGATGAAAGGAAAGAAAATGAAGTATGAGAGAGAAGAGGAATAATCGAGAAACGAAGAACCCTGCAGCTGTAGCAGAAACGCTGTAGCGCGAGATTTCATGATGGATTTCTGTAATTATGAAACAATGATCTGCTGTGAATGAGGGGTGCACTCGGTTCTGATCTATCGCAGCTACAGTTGCTGTAGCTTGGTCAGACGTTTCGTGGTATAGGTGGATGGACTTGGGAATTCTTTTTTGGTTCTAAGGAGGATTGTAGATTCCAAGTAACGAAATTGCGCGTAGAGAATAGCGAAGCGATGTTCCTTGCGGCTTACACACAGCTGCGTGTGTTCAAACTTTAGTGAACTGGGGAAACTAGTTATTATGGAAATGCAGTGTGAAGTGCTTTGTGGTTTTGAGAGTTTACCGAACGATACAGTTTAGTATGAAATGTTCATTATAATTTGGATTTCATGACACAAATTTTATCTCTTACTATTCTTGTGGCTTACGAGGAGAAGCGTTTAGTATCTTATGATAAAGAAAAGCATTTAGTGTCTTGGGATGAAGAGAAACTTGCAGTTTCTCACGACTATACGCTTCTGGTGCACTGTGATGAAAAGACACATTTTGTGTTCCATGTTTAATTTTGTTTGTCACGAAAATAATTTTTTTAAGTAGGTTACATTAAATGTCGTGTCACAAATAAATTCGAAATTTCGACATGGCTTACCACCTTATTTTGTTACTGTCTGTCTGTCTGTCTGTCTGTCTGTATACAGGTACCTGATTATGTAATCGTACATGAATGGGAGTTGACCGGGTAGCTCAGTCGGTATAGCGACTAACTACGGGCTGGACGGTTCGGGATCGAATCCCGGTGGGGACGAGATTTTCCGCCCCTCCAGACCGGCCCTGGGGCCCACCCAGTCTCCTGTAAAATGGGTACCGGCTGTTTCCCGGGGGTAAAGTGCGGCCGGGGCGTGCTGCTGACCACTCACCCCCTTCTAGTGCCGCGGTCATGGAAGAATACAGCTATACCTCTACCCACCCTCTGGGCCACACCGGGCCTGTAACGGGATCACTTTACCTTTACATAAATGGGAAGGTAGTAAGGAATTTCTCTCTGTCCATCTGCTTGTTCTCATGTTCTTACCCTCACGTCATTTAAAAGAAAGTTGTTTTGAAGTCACATTTGTAACATTCCTTACCACTCGTGCATGTTTTTAGTACATTGTAATTAATTAGTTAATATAAACTTCCTTGTAATAAGAAACAAGGATAATGTTCTTATTCTACGTCTGAATAGGACTGTTTCTAATTGGCCGTGAGCCGGAAAGCATTTCTAAAACTTTCTGTGACCAGAAGACTGTTACGTAAGTCTTTCATCTGTACCCACTCACTATGGCTACTTTTCTCGTTAGTTTTTCAAGTACGGCCTGCCAACTGACGTACTGAAGTTGAAGGACCGCGGTATTTTCTCCGTGCAAAGGTAGCATGGTCATTAGTTCTTTAATTGTGATCTGGCGTGAATGGCTTGATGATATATATATATATATATATATATATATATATATACATGTATACATTTATATACATATATACACTTAGTTTTATACAACACAACCGTACCGAGCAGGCTGATGTGGCGGTAACAGTCCTGCCTTAGATAGCAGAAGTGCCACTGTCAAATCTTTTTTCGGGGCATCGGCTAACCTGACTAGGTCTCAGTGGGTTTTCTCAGTTCCTCCAGACAAATCCCGTGACTACCTCTATTATACAAGTTACTGCCTTCAAACCTCTTTCATTTTACCCGACACCATTCATCTTATCTTCGACGCGACGCGTTATTACTACCTACAGCGTCTTCAAGTAAGCCACAGAAGTAAAAAGGTCCGTAAAAGTTGGATTGTCAGTAATTAGTTCGGAGAGGATATCCTTATGCTGCAAAGGTAACATTTGACTGTACACCGAACTTGGATTGAGTCTGATTCTTTCTAGGTACGGTGATGACAACACTGTATACATACATGTCATAGAGACCCGAGAACTTCGCGTTATAATCTTGGTTTATTTTTCGTTTATTTTTATTGAAGTGCTATTTACAAGAAAGTGATGTTTGTCAGAACATATTTATCACTAAGTTGAACAGGACCACAACTTGTATCTTTACTAGCCACAGCCCCATGTGTAGCGCCGTTCGTTTGTGCACGCGATGTGACTGGACTCCTTGGTACCAGCTGGAGGAGGCCAAGATTCGTGGGTCGCCGTGAGAGTGCGGCAACTTCTCCTACCTGTTTGTTTAGCACGCTGCTCCTCAACCGGGCGTCCACATGTTGTATCGCAGGGGTTCCCGGATTGAGTAGCTCCTGGTGCTCAGAACATAAAACGTTTTTCTTAGCTTCTTTTCGTAAGCTTTGTTTAATTGTCGTTGCTACTTGCTTACTTACTTACTTGCTTTATTTACTTATGTACTCTACTTATTTACTTTACTTACTTACTTGCTTTATTTACTTACGTACTCTACTTATTTACTTTACTTTACTTACTTGCTTTATTTACTTACTTACTTTCTTTATTTACTTATGTACTCTACTTATTTACTTTACTTACTTACTTACTTACATGCTTTATTTACTTACGTACTTTACTTATTTACTTTACTTACTTACTTGCTTTATTTACTTATGTACTTTACTTATTTACTTACTTATATTACTTACTTCCTTTATTTACTTATGTACTTTACTTACTTACTTGCTTTATTTACTTATGTACTTTACTTATTTACTTTATTTACTTACTTATTTTACTTACTTCCTTTATTTACTTATGTACTTTACTTATTTACTTTATTTACTTACTAATATTACTTACTTCCTTTATTTACTTATGTACGTTACTTACTTACTTTATTTACTTACTTACTTACCTACTCCATGCAGCAGAGTCCTTCTTGAGAAGCTAACCGGTTCTCAGATAGTCAAGAAATTCCCCGCATTTTATGGAACACGAATGTTCATTACCGCACTCACAAGTGCGCGACACCTGTTCCTATCCTCGATCCAGTCCATGCCCCCACATCCCACTTCCTGAAGACCAATCTGAATATTTTTTCCATCTAAGCCTGGGTCTTCCAAGTGGGCTCTTTCCCTCACGTTTCCCCACCAAAACCATGTATACACCTCTCTTCTCCCCCATACGTGCTACGTGCCCTGCGTAGTTGCTGCTAGGAACATTATTGTGTCTGAAATTGCAATGACGTAACAAAGGCTCTGCTATTTGTAAATATGCCGGCCTTAAATGTCACTACGAACTGTGTTTTCGCAAGTTAACATAAATTTATGGAGTTATCCTGCGGATGTAGTGAGGTTTTATAAGGAGTCTGTGGTACCAGCAATGTTGAGAAGCCCTGGTTTGGCACGTAGACGAACAAGATTATATACAAGGGATTCTCTGCCGAAAGAGAAGGCTTAAGAATCGAGACGTATTAGATGTTACCCTGTGAAGACTAGCAAATAGCGGTTTTGAAGGACGTTCAAGGTCAAACAGTCTTAACTGCGGACTGCTTTATCCTGAACATGAAGTCGCTATATTTTGTTTTTGGAACGTCAGTAAATATCAGCCCACATTATTTGAATCTTCAGCAACGCCCTTGTAACAGCCCCACATTTCGCACACAGGCTTACTCACGTTACATTCAATTAACATGGAGCAGATACCTGCTAAAGAAACTACTGGTCGATTAGCACATGAAAATAATTCCCTCTCTTTTGTGGAACCCAAAGTTTCATTACGATGTATTCACAATACGTCACAATTTGACCTGATCTTGAATCATTCAGCCCACATACTCATGTCCCGTATCTTTAAAATCCTGTTAATTACTTCCCTCTCATCTGCGTCAGGATCTTCTAAGTGGATTCTTCCTTTGAGTTTTCGGATTATTAATAGTTGCATTTCTCACCTGCCCCCAACGCCGTAAATATAAAATAAATCAAACAATTTGTGCATATTCTGATATTACACTAGCCATTTTGGTGTTCAGTAAAGTCTTAAAGTTGTAAATATGTCATAGCTGTTCATGCCAGGATCTTTACATGACCATCCCGTCCATAAACTAAGTTGTTAAGTTCAATATGTTTTGCTCCTAGAAACAATAAACGTCCCTACTCTGTCCGCACAGCGTCAAAGAACAATCGATACTGTTAGCAACCCACTTGTATCGGCCCCCGGGGAAGCGGCTCGGCCCAATACTCTTCCTTGTTTATGACAGCGGAGACTCATGCGCAGTGCATCATTTTTTACGATGCACTTCTCAACTGACAAAACATGCATTGTATTTGTTACCGTCTTGTTTTATGTAGCTATTCACTGACATAAGAACTGTCTGTTTGACTTTGCTTTTTACACTGAAAAAAAACGGGAAAAATTCCTAACTTGTTCAATGTGTTTAGTTTTTATAGTACTGAAATTATGGCCGAAAACGCTGACGTCATCATCAAGATAATGTAGTCTTCTGTCACCAGATAATTTAAGCTCTCAACGAAGGGATAGCGGGGAGAAGGGATATTGACTAACAGGTTGTGTGCACATGCGCTGCTTGTGGTGTGTACAATATGTCATCTACTAGTGTTAAGTAAAGGAGCTCTGGGCCAATGTTTTCTGTTAGGTGATTATTTCCGCAGCTAATGCAGAGAAAGGAAAGTGACGCGGAGTGTGCATGCTAAAAGAGTTGAAAATTAAAATCATCTGTCTTAAGAAATGAGAACCGGTCAAGTATAGGGTTTTTCCTCAGTGGCTTGAACTGCTGTTTCATGTGATGTTACTGTACGAAAAGTAGAGACCTGCAATTCTTTGCAGTAAAGTGGATACCATAAATAGCGGGTGCCTTGACAAAAAATATCTGCGAGTTTTTTCGGAGTAAATTATTTTGTCTCGGTGATTATCAGGTGAAACAGGAATTGTGCCCCTAATAGTGTTAGAGAGTTGCTTCTTTATTATGCAGAATCCGAAAGTTTCCTGCAAGGTGTA
>Ga0123354_10015013_pt1 | contig 12076 bp, 6 predicted proteins | sample TergutLab28metaG_2_FD_97872 | JGI IMG/M metagenome (GOLD analysis project Ga0123354, IMG submission 97872) | Labiotermes labralis P4 segment gut microbial communities from Petit-Saut dam, French Guiana - Lab288 P4 | ecosystem: Host-associated > Arthropoda: Insects > Digestive system > Gut ... | reverse complement strand
ATTTTAAACATGGTATATACTCTCCGTTTTTTTCTTCAAAATGCAGTTTGTTTCATAATTCTAACGTATTTGGTTCCTGTATTATTCACATTTTATATACAGGGTGTGCTAAAATTAAAAAAATAATTCCGGCGCCAAAAGGTTAAAAAAATATCAAACTTTTCACGGTACTTTCTCTCGTAAAACGAAAATAAACAAGACAGGCAATGTACATATATATCGTAATATTAAGGCACGTTCGTGCTACTGTTGTAGTGGAAAAGCAATAAACATTGCTTAGACTGAGTTTATGTTTGTAACCCGAGTTTCCCAGCAAGCATACTGCATGCGCCATTTTGTCATCTGTGGCGTGACCGGCTATACAATATTTTTCCACATTATCCCATAAAAGACACAATTTTCGGGGAAAAAAATTATGGAACATAAAATGTGTATTTTGATTTTCTCTACAAAGTTTTCTGAAACACTTCTCATTCAAAGAACAACTGTGCGAGAAATTATTATAAATGTACAATGGTCTTCAAGCTAAGCCCCGTTATTATTGCCATATTTGAATGAAATTTTACATTTCTCGTTTGATTTAAAAAAAATACTCAAATACCAAATTTGATGAAAATTCTTTCAGTGGAAGCCGAGTTGTTCCGTGTGGGTGGACGGAAGGACGGACGGACATAACACCGCTAATTTTGATGTTTTGCTGACCGTGCATCTCAGTATAATCTTAGTAATTAACCAACTTAATGCACAAATTCTTGTTTTATAATAAGTTTATTAAAAGCCTCTACATGTTTCGAGCACTATGTGCTCAAAACATGTAGAGACATTTAACAAACTTATCATAAAACAAGAATTTGTGCATTAAGTTGGTTAATTACTAAGATAACACCGCTAATTATCTGTTTTCCACATTTGCGAAAGAACCTAATAACATGGTGACGTCGTAAAATATTTTGCTTTTGCATTTAGCCGATCTTTGGCACTTACATGATATGTAAGACATCCTATAGTGATAAAGTTATAATTATATCTACCAGTTCACTAGGAATTTACTATAACTAACACCAGTTCCTCTGTAGTTCCGTGGTGGCAGCACACAATGAAATATGTAGCGGCACACCAAATCATATATTACTCTACAGATTTTTGCGTGTTTATGTGTTTGTAGGCCTACTTCATTTTACTATTATTCTTCGTACTTTGTTGTGTCCCTCATTTAAGTCTATACAGATGCGAAGTTGGAAGACTTTTAACATACTAATAGCATTTCAGAAAAGAGAGAAAATGACAAGATTGGAAGACAAAGTACTACAATAGGAACAGACTTCTGAGGATCACTGTCTTCCGCGTGGATGGGAGTCTCACTTGAAGCATAGTTTTGTGTCTGTGTTTCCTTTGCGTAGTTTTGGCTTTGCAATTAGCAAAGAGAGAGCACATAATAAGACATAAATAGGAATTTCGCGAGGCCTTACTTCTATCAGAGCCATTTTAAATACGCAGGAATTCTCTGTTAATACAACAAGAAGAATGCACTTTGTCCATCTTATGTTTATTGGACCGTGTATCATTGTAATAGCTGAAGAATAAAAGGCCATCTTAATGTCACTTACTATTTTATTTCACTTCTTATGTATTCAACATGTTTCGGACATTAATATATCCATCATCAGGAGCTTGAGACTGTGCTGTTGAAATACCACATCGGTCGTTTTGTTCTCGGTTCGTTGTGTGTTGGAGATTTGGTGCGGCTGGGTTTGAGTGGTGTCCGTGTTGAAGGCTGGCCTGCAACACGGACACAACTCAAACCCAGCCGCACCAAATCTTCAACACACAACGAACCGAGAACAAAACGAAGCACATTCGCAAGCTCCTGGTGATGGATATATTAATGTCCGAAACATGTTGAGTACATAAGAAGTGAAATAAAATAACAAGTGACATCAAGTTGGTCTTTTATTCTTCAACACTTTGTCCACTTTGTTTATATTTGTTGAGGATGGGGGGGGGGGGTGATATGTGGAATCCTAGATTTGGCATGCTAAAACTTTTCATGATTTTCTCAGTTTCTTCACACAAACACTGCAATATTACCACAAACTGAGCCACTACCACATTCCGCACGTTTTCCAATCAATTTTGCGCTATTCTTTTTACAGTATGACGAGATGTATTTTGAGATACTGACAGAATTATTAAATAAACTGTCAATAAAACTGTCGTAAAAGGAAGAAGGACGTGCGGATTTCTTTTTCAGTAAACACTGTCACAATATAACGTAATGTTTTAACAAACAGCCATTATATTGACCAAAATGCCGTAACGACCGGTGTTACCTGTGTTATTGTACGTTGGTACTAAACTTTACCTCGCAGACATGTTTCCCGCGTGAATGCGATTCTCCATCTAAGAAATAAAGCTTAGCGATGTAGAAAGCATCGTTAATCAATGAATGCGTTCTGCAGTTTTGTTGAGTCGTGAAATAGAGGAGCGTATGAAATCACGACAACAAGATTCGTTCGGAATTGATAGCGCACGTTTTTGCTCTCTTCCGGAGTCCTGCAAACTCATCTAAGGCTAGCACGGACAACCGGCCTCCGAACCCACTGGAGATCAGTTGCACGAACAGATCCATAACTGCCGTATCAGATGGATTGAGATGTCAAAGTGGTAACTGAGGATTTTGACTCAAAGTTACTGGTGCGTCTAACCCCTACTTTGGCGACTTGGAAGGCACTTATGCCTACAGCACGATAACTTGTGTCGCAAGAGGTCTTAGCCAAAATCTACTAGAAATCAAGGGGCGATTGGAAACTGCCGTAAACCGGTGGTCAAAAGGAAAACGGATTTGCCCTAGCGTTCTTCTGCTGCCCTGACTGAAGCTATCCGTGATTTATCTCATTTGTAAAGCAAATAACAGTATATAAATAAAAGGAGCTCTGCCGACAACCCACACACCAAATAATGGGGGCCTTCAACCGGCATGAATCCACCCACCCAATTCTCAAAGCTTAACATACTCAACCGAGCCATTCTGGTTTCAAACCCCAGAAATCCACCCGGCACAAGTTCTTCCCCCGCACCTCAAATGGACATAGAACCGTTTGCAGCTGGAATGTTTTGTGTCAACACGTCAAAGCCCTCAGCCAAGACGGTAAATTCGTTAACGTAAACACAGTCTCCGCTATAGTCATAAGTTTTCCTTGCCGTCGCCCAGAGAAGCGTTTCGTAAGCAGTAATGGCAAAACGGACCGGGGGACGTCGACTTACCCTTCGCGGAAAGCTCGACGGTTACTTCTTGTTATTTGCTGGTTAAGTTCCTGTCCGTTTTGTTATCGCACAAATAATGACAGGATTTACAGATTCAAGCCGACACGGCGTATTATTCCAGAAGAAACTTCTGTGAAACCTGATATCAAACAAAATAATTTACAGTATTATTAGTGTACATGTATGAAATATTATTTCAATATTTACTATAATTTGTCTTTTTTATTTGAAGTGACACCAATGTACACGTGTTTGTGTGTTTACTGTCAGTTGTGTGCTACAAAAGAAATAAAATTTAATATTATTTAAATAAATTCGATAGGAAATGTTAATGGTTGTCTGTATTTAACTGACGCGACGTCTCTTTTATAGTTTATGATCCCTTCCTAACAGAAAGGTTAAATTTCCTTCAACTGTTAGGTAAATTAGGCGTTACATTGGGCCGATGTGTTCTAAGGTTTAATTCAGAAAATAGCTGTTGTTGCAGGGTAGACAAAGACGAACACATTTTTATGCAAGCGTTTAGCTGTGTGAGGAATTTACAATAACTGACGTTTAAGCGAGCCACGTAGATTATAGTTATGTTGTAATTCTCTGTGCAATGCATTGACATGTGGCAATTATGATGATCTGCGAACGTTACAAAAATTATTTCAAAACAGTTATGCACGCCGTGTAATTGGAGCAAGAGCCATGCGTGTTTGTTGTAACTTCCGTTTTGCTGTTGAAAATTGTACGGAGTGTGGCTGTGGTAACCTTGGGCGGAGGAGGCTTCGGCAATATTCGCACACGCAGTTTTAAAATTTGTGTAATGACTGGTGTTCTAGAAGTTTATCTTAGCTTAGTTTTATTCCAGAACAAAATGGAGAATTTATTCGTAATCTCAGGGAATTATTTTTTGAACTTGTACGTATTATGTAAGGTAAAATGAATAACATTGACGAATTGTGAAGTGAGAGAGAAAACCAACAAGATACAACAGTTAGATGTTTATTAGCAACACTTTCTCAACATGTTTCGGGCATGATTATCTTCAGGAGACCAAGACGTGTGTTACTGCACGTGGTGTGTTGCGCTGGTGCTGCTGGATGTGGTTGGTAGCGGTTGTGGGGCGCTGTGTTGTAGGGTGTGAGCACTGTGAAGGTTACTGTTCGAACAGTAACCTTCACAGTGCTCGTATCCTACAACGCAGTGCCCCACGTGCAGTAACACACGTCTTGGTCTCCTGAAGATGGGCATAATGATGCCCGAAACATATTGAGAAAGTGTTGTTAATAAACATCTAACTGTTGTATCTTGTTGGTTTTCTCTCTCACTTCACAATTTGCTCACGATGCACGGTCACAGAAACCTAAAACATTGACGAAATGTTCAAAACCTCGAAATGATACAAAGGCTAAACCTACGCTATAATTTGGGTGTGGTTTTACGTGTCAGAAAATCTCAGTGGAAGGAGCTACAAAATTTAAGATTGCGGTGGCGGCGAAGGCATGTAACATCTCTCGAAACACGTGAATATTAAATTTTACAGATTCTGTATTCCTCATTATTTTAATATCAGTTTAACACGTCATACTGCCAGGAAATATACATTTAGCCAGGAAAACTTGCGAGTAATATTTGTGTTAGTTTAACCGACATGTTGCGATAATAATATTATATGCTTAACGGGACTGACTGCGAGAATTAGTACTAGGAATTTAATAAAAAATATTGTGATTAACAGTAATAGAGGTATCTTGGGAATAACAGTAACATGTGACGGTTGTCGAAAAAGGGTTATCGCCTGCGTGACACAGATTTATGAAGTTTATCATCCATGCAGTTTTCTAATAAAATTAATTAACCATATTACTTGAGTATGATCAGGAATTAATAATTTGTTATTTAATTCGTGGTGAAAGGCCAGACGGAAAAAAATGATCAGACCTAAACCGCAAAATGAGAAAGGATATTGTTTTGTGTAAATATTTTGTCAATCATAAATATAGAGTGTAAACTTTTAATTTCATTTCGAAGATGATGTCTGGGATGGTGCCGAAATTGAGTAAAACTTTACTAGTATTAATCAGTAAAGTATAAGTGAAGGCCCCCCCCCCCCCGGTAATGTCGTGACAGCTACGGGTCTCTCAGCTGACAAAGAAACTGCTTGTCTCTTAGGAAGAGGCAGCTTCATTCACTTTTCATAAAAGCCTATTAATGGACCTTTAGGTAAGGCAGGTGCTTTCAGTTCACAAAGTCGTAACCTATTTGTTAAATTCGTTGCCGATATAAGAATACGTGTAATCACCTTTGAGGTTTTCAACAAAATTTTATTCATGTTTTTTATTTTACATTTTCAGTTCGTGCATTGTGATATAATTGTTACAAATTAGACCATCAGAGTGGACACACTTTTTAATGTTTTAATTTAAAAGCTGCTACATGTTTCGGGCCCCGATGGTCCATCATCAGGGATCGCAATTGTTCAAAACATTCGGTAGGACATACTACCATCTCCAGTATACGCAGATCGTCATTTAATGATCTCACCACAGTTCCGTATATTGGAGATGATAGTATATCCTACCGAATGTTTTGTACAACCTTACTCCCTGATGATGGGCCAGTGAGGCCCGAAACATGTAAGAATTTGTAAATTAAAACATTAAAAGTGAATGAATTCTATTGGTATAATCTGTAAATATCATATTTTTTTACTTTCGCCTTGCATGCTAAGTGTTTCGCCAGTCGTATCCACCGCGATAAAAGTGAGAGTATATATTAGTTTATTGAGCATTTAATTCACTTTTGGTGATCAAGAACACATTTTTAGTAATATTGAAACAAATTTATTCTATCCTGTCCCTTTATAGGCTGCTTTATAATCAAATTTTCTTAGTTTATAGGTGCTTTTTACGAAGTGGAATTAAGAAAGTCTTACGCAGAAATCATGTCGTTCTGTCTTTCTGTCTGTGTTTAACTAAACCGTTTGTAGGATTTCCATGCATTATCCATATGTGAGTTTTTATTACATCAAATTGCCTAGCGAGTGAAAATAGGCTCATTGCGAGGCATAAAATGCAGAAGATGATAAGTAAAATTATGCTCATATTGTACGCATGTTTGGTTCAAATAAAATTTGTTGTGAGATGCTCACAGCTAAGTGACTAAGGGTTTTAAAAGTGAGTGCAGTAAACACCATACTTTACTTAAAAGCGTAAGTGAAATTCTATTCATTTATTGTCCTATGTGGGCGAAATTCGGTATAAGGAAGCTGCCCCCAAACCGCGGAGACAAACCTTCCTACGCTGTGCAACAAGCCAGAGGAGAGATCTTACCTACACGGCGGCGAGAGCCCGGAATCTGTCAGTTGCTTGTCGGATGTGCATTGAGCAAATACGAAGACTCGTCTGTCAGTGGAACGTGGGTCAAATCTTGCAGGTTACCGAGTGAAAGTGACGAAAGCAAGGAGTTCATAATATTTGTAGAGGCCCGAAACTCGGCGACACTACTTTTATAAACTTGACAGAGGATTTCATCTGATTTGCCACGTCAATGCGTTTTTTCTGTATTTGTAGGCTGTTAGTGGACTGTGATCCAGTAGATTTGTCCTACATGTTGAACAGCAAGGGAAAGAATCCTGGTGGTTATTCATAGCCCGGGATTTTTGTGTTGAAGAGAAAATATCTCGTTCACAATAGTGACTGCTTACGGGATGGTTACAGAGGGCTGGATTCCCCGAGCTCTGTGGTCCATCTTCCTTCTCACGTAATGGTACCGGGAGCTCTTTCTAGCGGAGTAGATTTTCTGGGTGTGACATTGGCCCCTCATCGTCATCTATTGTTGAGGTTAAGAATTTTTGGAGCTATTCCTGCCGTCCCTCCACATATCTTCATGACGTAGTGTTTAATTGAGGGCAGGAACATCTTTACTTTTACCTCATAGGTTTTGTTACTACATACATTTTATTTAAACAAATATTGTTGTGTTTATTATATCTGTCATTTCGACCTTTAGTTTCGACTAGTTCTTTTCAGGTTCTATAATTTTTACTAACTTCACAAATTGCTTCGAATGGGAGGACTACTCTTTATGATCAAATATTAATAATGTGGCAGGAAGTGGTTGTATGTTGTGTTAGGATACCCTTCTACATTTCTAATGATGCAACTGGAGAACACAACACAAGATTGCTGGATGACCTGTTTCAGGTCGAAAAGCTGAATTAGGGTACCGCAAAATATTAAGCAACAAATGCATCGTAACATTTGATTCTTCACATATTGCTGAAACTTAGTAAACATGTTCACTTCAAACCGACTTTATGACTGAAGTTCCATACATCTAATTCATTCCCAATTTTAAGCGACCATTTTTTTATCTTTGGATCTAATTACCTTGAACAAAGAGTTCCAAGTAATAGGCAGTAGTCTAGCTGTACTAACTTATCGACTTCTATGTTAAACCATCTGATAAGGACATATCGCCTTAGTCGTATGTGAATCTAATTTCACTGCAGTGAAAAATCTCAAACGATAAGTGTTCAATCTTCACCTTGCATAACTTTGAGTTCTAAGGTCAAGGCTATGTATCTTTAAATGATATGGTAACTGTCCTCGGGTCAGGGAAAGAATGACCATGAGTGGTGGGGAAGCTGTCGCCTGATTTCTCACTTTTCATTTTCCTGTCCGGCGACACTAATAATCAAATGAGAAATAAAGAGGGAGAGAGAAAGTGGGAGACTGTAAGTTTCAACTAGTGTAAGCGTTGGAGGGCACGCCGAGTTGTGTGTGTGGTATTTGCTTGGCGGAAGGGTGAGGGGACAATCTGTGCTAACTTTTGGTGACCCAGTTGCAGTGAATAATAAATGGTGAAGGATGTGCACAGAAGTAGCGGTGGCTTAGTTTCAGGCACTATTTCAGAACATTCCTCTAGGGACTGATATAAATTTAAAAATTTACCACGATAATCAGTATGTGGGCCAATATATCAAACCGGGACCTCCGAAGTATGAAGTAGGTGTGTTGACCTCTCGAACATGTCATTCGTCCGTATTTCTTACCTTCAGTCATAATTTCTGAGCACAGTATGTAGAGAACAAACGTATAGGCATAGGCATTCATGCATACATCATACTCGTACCTACGAAAATATATGCGTAAATACACAGTACATACATACATACATACATACGTAAGAGCATGCATAAACACATATGTACATACACACTTGTATACTTACATACATATATTGTAAGTACATGCATAAATAGAGTTAGTTAATTAGTTAGTCAGTTAGCTAACTAGCTAGGTAGGTAGATATTTATTTACATAACATTTCTGGCATCTTGTGCCCGTTGCGTCAGCATTTTCATTCGAATTCCAAATTAACACTTTTTCTGGGCTTTTCTCTTTTTTATGGAGACTGCGGTGGCACAGTGGTTAAGGTTCTGTGCTACAAATCGGGAGGTCGCTGGTTCGATCCCAGCTGGTGTCAATGGAATTTTTCATTGACATAAAATCCTTCCGATCGCACTATGGCCCTGGGGCCGACTCAGCCTCTAACAGAAATGAGTACCAGGAGCATTTCCTGGGGTAAAGGCGGCCGGTGCGTAAGCCTGACAACCTTACCACCATCCTGTGCCGTTGTCATGAAATCTACGAACCTTAACTTCCTGGAACCCTCTGGGCCACTCCAGGCCTGTAACGGGACTGCTTTACCTTATTTTCTCGTTTTATATACTTACGTACTATTTTTGGGTGTTGTGTCTGGCTTAAGACGCCGTGTGTGATTTACAAAGCCACCGTGAAATAAAGTTAGATGACGGAGCAGTCTTCTTCGTCTGTTTCTTCTCGTACAAGTAGCCCTTGTTATGCGCCCATTTTCTTTTACGCCATTTTCCTTTAATACCGCTAGCCAATCTACACGACTTCTTAATTTGCTTTGTCTCATTTTCAGTTAAGGCCCTTTGGCTGGCTGCACATTTTTACGCTACCGGGAAGGTATGAATCTATAGCGTAGAACCAACCTGGGAGGCTGCGAGCTTAATGTACCATACCTGACCAGCGTAGTAACGACCAATTAGACTGGAACAAAAACCTCAGACGACGATGAATAATACGACACGTAACCTGACCATCGCCATACCTACATATATTAAACTGGCACGACCAAAACCCTAACCTAACCTAACCGCAGCAAGGATCGTAACGATGGTAATAAAACGACGGAATTCGAAAGCCTGTGAGAGTGAAATTAGTCATCCGTGACGGCGACAATATGACACATGTAGCGTCCGCGACATGTTTAGTCAAGAAGTTTGTTATTTCTTATCAATCTACATAGGCTAAAAATTAATATTAATTGTTTATTTCTGTATTAACGTCAGTAACACAATAATATAACAAATGCATGTACATATACCGCACGTGAACAGGCTGTCTTTGTTGTGACTGTCCGTAACTCCTATCTATCCAAACATTTCCTAAGGGAATAACATTTTTGATTTACGCCTTTGTTATTTATGCCACTTGTCCAGGAACACAACTAGGGTGTAAAACAAGGACTACACGTGTCAGAACTGGGCAGTAAAAGCCCGTCGCGGAATTCAGAACTTACAAAATTGACATTTCCATCTGCCTCGTCTTCTCCCCACGTGTCTTGACTATTTGGTGTTACGCAGCTGTGATACTTTTGGTGACCTACTGTATTAAATTCGGGGTTCGCTGTGACGCAGTTGATTGAGGTACTGAGCTACGATCCGGAAGGTCGCTGGTTCGATACCCCATGGGGTCATTGGGATTTTTTTTTATTTGCCCCGCTATGGCCCTGAGGTCGACTTAACCTCTAATAGAAGTGTGTACTAGGGGGTACCTCGCGGGGTTAAATGCAGTCAGTGCGCAGAGGCGACAACCTTAGCACCAAGATGTGCCGATTGTCTAGGAATTGTTGAACTCTCAAACTCTTGGAGCCCTAAGGGCCTTTACTGGCCTGTGTAGGGATAGCTTTTTTATGTGAAATTCTGTTTTAGCCTAAATATTGTTTCCAATTTAAATAACATTGTAAAGTTCAAATAAGCTAAACAGTCCTAACTCGAATGGTTCTGTTAATGATGGCGAAGTCTAAAACGAAAAGTTCAAGGAATGCACTCGATGATGATGATGGTGTCTTTACTTTACGCGTAGTAGTTTCGGTAGTGACTTGAACTGAAAGGTGGTAACGTTTAAAATATATACCAATTAATTCATTTAGTAACCGGTATGATGGTACAGAATTTACTTTAAACCAATCAAAATAAATTTAGTAACGAACGAAATTAAATTGTCAAGAAGGGTGGCTGCACGCTATGTGACACTAAATTAAAAACCAAACTATTAGACAACAACTACAAACATTCAGTACAACGGAGAAGATCGCTGCCGAGGGAGGGAATTTGCAAAACGCCTTACACGAATGAATTCATGCCGAGAAGCTGGACACGTTATGTCTCACACACCGGTGGGAGGCTTAGAAGTTGGAACAGATGACAGGAATACGAGAGGAAGGCTGATGAGGATTGCTGTGTGACTGGAACAGTCCTTAAGGCCTATATTGACGTTGATGATGATTATTATGATAACTTATTTGGTGTGATTGATTTGTGGTATGGTATGTATGTTAGACGACGAAAAATGTACATCAAGTGCAGTTTAAAATGGCTGTGAAGGATATATCACTCTCCAGATTATATGGTTCACTTGTTGGTGATATGTGCTGGACTTAATGATGAAAGTTGGTGAATGGATGTTCACAAAGCGCGCTGGTGATCGTGTAGTGTATAGTTTATGTGAAAAGGTAGCAATGTAGCCGTAAATTACGGTAGTGGAAACTTTGGTGTTTATTTTCAATCCGAACTCGTGAAAAATCATAAGCTATTCATATGTAAAGTCAATCGATGTTGTGTTAATATGTATATAATGGTAACCCTTTCAAGTGCACCAAAAATAAACGTATCCATCTTATTGGTGAGTCGATCTAGAGTGATGTTGTCTTGACTTTTGTTCCGTAATGCAGTTTTATGCTAATTAGATCTTTCTTTTTTGAAAGAATGATACTTACAGTCCCCCAGATCAGATGGTGTAAGTCACGGATATGGCCCAATTTATCTCCCGCAGCGACGACTTCTATTGCTTTGTGTTTCTCACGAAATATCAATAAAATTTACATGGTAGTGAATTAAGATAATGTCTAATTTCTTGTCCCTGTGTTGTTTATGGGTGTGTCAGTCACACACCTACAGTACATGCATGTCCATGTTACTTTATGTGGCATGCTGTGGAAGGCCTCTGCTGATTCAGATATTTCCTGTTCTGTCCTCATGCTATATGCAAACCCGTACTATTAATGGATATATTCAGGAGTGTACACCTGTTGGCCGAATTGAAGTATAACATTAATATTCCTTAATACTATCATCGCTGACACATTAACAAACACATTCACAAAATCAGCAAATTATTAACGACTCTTCGAATATTACCAAGACAGGCAATATACGAGGGTCGTACCGAAAGTCATGAGCAACAATTTTTTGTAAAGTAACTTACATTATTATTGACAAACCAAATACACCACCTTAATCTGCAGACCTTTCTTTATTTTTCCACATAATCGTCACTTCTTTTTACACATTCCTTCTAGCGTTCTGGGAGTTTGAAAATTCCCCTTTTGTAAAATTCCGTTCCAGCCATCCGAAGACACTGACGCACTGCTTTCTGAATTGCCTCCATTGTCTCATAACGTTGTCCGCGCAGCTGATCCTTCACAAATCCGAAAAGATGGTAGTCTGTGT
>Ga0123354_10015012_pt1 | contig 12076 bp, 4 predicted proteins | sample TergutLab28metaG_2_FD_97872 | JGI IMG/M metagenome (GOLD analysis project Ga0123354, IMG submission 97872) | Labiotermes labralis P4 segment gut microbial communities from Petit-Saut dam, French Guiana - Lab288 P4 | ecosystem: Host-associated > Arthropoda: Insects > Digestive system > Gut ... | reverse complement strand
TATATACATATATATATATATATATATATATATATATATATGGTAAGGTATATTTTCTCTTGTTTGAGAGACAATCGTTGATCGTAACTCTTTTGACATGGAGATAAGCTTATCTTGCGCTGATGTAACAAACAGAATAAATATAGATCAGAAGTACTGGTGCTTCATGGCAATTCGTCTGGATTGTATCAGAGAAAAGTTAATTAAGCGAAAAATGAATTTCTTATTGAATGGATTGCCTTCACCAGTACTGTTGACAGTCAGTACGGCATTTGTTCTTTGACCCCTGGAACTTTTGGTACGAGTGTTGACTGTGTGCCCTTGTGTTGGTAGTGATCTGATAATGTGCCGATCCCCCTGCAAGTAGTTTCAACACGTGTCCAAAAAATCTGGTTGCTTCAGAATCAGTTTTGATTCCCTAACAAGATATGAAGTTAGAATTAATTGCGAACAGTGGTAAATTTGTATGCTGGACATGCACCTAGACACCCGCAAATCATTGTAATGCTGAGTAGAGTTCAGATTGACTAAATGAAGAGTTCCTTATACCACCTGCCGCATTTACTTATACGATAAGAGAAACACAGTGCCGTCTTTGTCAGTTTAAGCAACTACCGTCATTACAATAAAAACTCGTTAGAGTGGCGTGTGACACTTTGTTCAAAACCATAATGCGGAATTAAACAGGTACGTAGTACAAACTTGCTACTCCTTTCTGTCTTCATTTCCGTTTTTCTGTGTACCTACTACTTATTCTGTCTTCTTCTTAATTCACGTCTTTCCCCGTCTTCCCCTTTTATTTCATGCCCTTTTCTATATATACCATTTACTGTCTTTATTTCTTAAATTCCTTGCTATATCATTGCATGTACCACGCAGGAGTAAGTACCTGATTGTCGTACCTACGCTTGCTTGCAGTATGCGACGTACCTCGTTGATAACCCTGCATCTAGTAAGTGACAGACGCCCACAGCACAAGTTGGCACATTCTTCCTTAAATTGTCCTGTTGTTGAAGGAATGTACATTTAGGAGGCACATAATTACATGCCAGGGCGCAGGAAGAAATGCGCATCGTTGCAAAGTGTATAGATTATCTATAAGCTTGTAACGTGTTCTGCTCTGCTGTTTGCGTTCAGGGTGTTCCTGGTAACTGTGTCATTCACAAAACTAGAAGATTCTTTACACTTTGGGGGAATTCCTGTTCGACCTAACAACTCTTGCCTGTCCTTCTGCGATGTTGTCTTCTTTTCTTCCTATCTAACGGGCACCTTCATGTAGGAGTAAGCCAGCACACTTGTATTCAGATCTCGTTAGAATGTCGGCTGAGACATTGGCTAACCTGTCTAGACCTTGTTGCGGTACTCATTGCGCACAGGAGAATGCCAGAGTAATACCCAGATTAGGTTATGACAACTTTCAGCCCAGTAATTTAAAATTCAATAGTCATCAATCATCGTAACTTTGGATGCTACAGAGTGTGTGGCACTGGTAGCACAACAAAATAAACCCGCCAAGAATGGACGACTATCTTTTGTTTACTCTTTTACATTCGTATTCTTCTGTCTTTAACCGCTTAGAAAATTCTTTCTTTTCTTTCCTCTTCGCCTTCTCTTGTCTCCACCTCTGTTTATTCTTGTTCTCGTTTTATTAGTCCCGTTTCTCAAAACTGCGGAAAGCGACTCTTCACTTGCTCACGTCTGTCCGTCTGAGCTCCTGTTCTTTCGTCCGCATGGAGCAACTCGGCTCCCACAGGGCCGATTTTAATGAAATTTGATATTTGCGCATTTATAGAAAACCTGTCGATAAAATGAAAGTTTCATTAAAATCTGACAATAATAACCGATACTCTACATGAAGGCCAATATATATATTTTTGATCATATCTTGCTCAGTTATTCTTAGAATGAGAAATGTTTTAGACAAAGGTTGTAGAGAAAATCGAAAAAGCACATTTTATGTTCAATAAGTTTTTTTCTCGAACATCGTGTCGTTTATGAGAAAATGTGGAAAACTATTGTAGAGCCGGACAGGCCACGTGGCAAAATAACATGACGCATGCGCACTGCTTGGTGTATACGTAAGGCTGCAGACACACACTCTCGGAATATGTACTATTTACCGATTGCTTGCCAGTGCAGCAATGGTTACACGAACGCTCCTCAATATTACGTTCTAGTACATTGTTTGTCTTGTTCTTTCTGTATTTGATCTTGTTATAAACATTAATCTGTTGTTATAGAGCAATAATGTGGCTAATGTAGTATTCGTTGCGAAGTTGTCTCAGGGTTGTTGCTAAAGCCCATAACTTGGAGATACCCGACCATTTTGGTAAAGCTGAGTGTTCTGCGGAAAGCCTCTCTTCAGCCGTTGTGACTGTTCCGTGTGAAAAACGATTGTCTACACAGTTTGACCATTGCAATCTTCACTTCTTTGTTAATACAGCCGTACATACCTAACAGGTTTACTGCCAGGAAACTGTTTCCGCATTTCGAATGATTATTTACTGCGCAGCCGTGTATCAAGCCACCAATGTGAGTTCTGTGCATTTGGTTAGGCTGTAGCGTTTAGCTGAAGGTGAATTTTATGTCTTTCAGAGACGAATTTCAGTACACCTTTTTTCTAAAGAAAGTTCTATGTATATTTGAATGTCGTACATATTTGGTGAGTGGACCGGGTAGCTCAGTCGTTGTAGCGACTGACTACGGGCCGGACGGTCCGGGATCGAATTCCGGTGGGGACGAAATTTTCCGCCCGTCCAGACCGGCCCTGGGGCCCACCCAACCTCCTGTAAAGTGGGTACCGGGTCTTTCCTGGGGGTAAAGTGCGGCCGGGGCGTGCTGCTGACCACTCACCCCCTTCTAGAGCCGCGGTCATGGAAGAGTAGAGCTATAACTCTACCCACCCTCTGGGCCACACCGAGCCTGTAACGGGATCATTTTACCTTTACATTTTACATATGTGGTGACTCTCGACGTCAGGCGAAACTCGTTTTCAGCTCAGAATTACTTTATTACTCGGTTTAGTCACTTCGTGTAATCATGATTTTACATAAATTAATGCCATTAAGTTCACATCCTACAGAGCGCCATTGAATGAATATTGTGTTGATGTATCTTTGTACAGAAAAGTGAGGTTTGTGGTTCTCAGTGCAGTGCGTGTGACGTAAAGGAATACTGCACGATCAATCAGTGTATTTTGTGGACGGCTAAGTTACCTTCGTTAGCTGGAAACTACCACGTCTTCTGGCAATCAGAGGAGAAGACAGAGACTGCGGGTTCCACAGAGGCGTTGAAATATATCTGCCGAATGCATTAAGAAATATAATTACATTGCACAGTGTTGACACTTTGTTGCGAAGTACGCTACAGGCTTTCGCTCTAATATTTGTGTTCTTGCGACATTTATATTATAAAAATAGAATCTTCAAAATATTATTCGGGTGATGAAATCAAACAATAATGAGTTGGTGGGGGATATGGCACGTATGGGGGGGGGGGAGGGAGAGCAGGATGCATACGGGGTTTTGATGGGGAGACCTAAACGTAGATGGGAGGACAATCTGAAATTGAATCTTCAAGAACCGGGATGGTGAGACATGGACTGGATTGATATTAATCATAATAGGGAGAGTAGTAGGAATCTTGTGAATGCGGTCATGAATATTCGGGTTCTATAACTGCGCTGTTCTTGGTTATTACGCAAGTAGTGGTAATTTCTTACCGCCGTTTCGGGACAACCTATCGGTAATAACCCGGAAGGGCACAGTTGTCAGCTACTTCGCGCCGGTAGCCTGAATTGAAACAACATTCGGGCTCCATAAAATGAGAGGAATTTCTTGGCTAACTGAGGACCTGTTTGGTTCTCAGAAAGGACTCTGCTAGTTAGTTAGTTAGTTAGTTGGAACCGTCACAATAATTTTAAAAACTTACATGCTTTGTGATTAATCCACTTATTTAGACATTCTGACAGCAGGTCTTCCCAGTTTTGCCGCCACTCTAACAGACGAAGACTCTTCGGATAAATCTTTTATCTCGACGTGCGAACTGGAATAAGTGTTACGAACTTTCTAAAAAACGAAAAACCAATTAAAATTTACAGTACTACGGCCGCGGTAGAATTGCACTCCAGTCGGTTTGAGGGGCGGACAACTCAAAATCGCAGCTGGGAACCCACCAAAGGGTGAAATATTTCATGACCTTGAAAGCTCTAATTTCCTGGCGTTAGAACCTGTTCCGAAATTAAGCTTTGTCAGACCACCTTTCTGCTCGACTTCCCACACACACACACACACACACACACACACACACGCACGCGCACAAGCACACGCGCACGCACGCACGCACACAAACACACACAATTCCACGAGTGATTGTGAAGTTCACCAAACTGCCGTCGTTATGCAACGATAGGAAGTCACTTGTGGTGGTCTTTTTTCAAGCGATTCGTATGTAAATTCAGCGGTCCCCAACGTACGCTGTGCATTAACTGATTACGGACCAGTAAATGGTTTGGTTGTTTCCAGCCAGTTGTAAAAACATTGTGCTGGAATACACTGATGCTCCGAAGATAAGGTACGATATAACGTATGGGATTACATAAGAAACGAGGAAGAGAAGGAATTAAGGAAGGAGAGCGGGAGGGAGAGAAGGAAGGAAGGAAGAAAAGAAGGCTTACTCCTACTAAGCACCAAATATTTCAAGAATATGTATCAGTTGACAAAGTAATGCGGTGAACTGTGTGGCGGTGATTGTGTGCTCGCTGAAGCGATTGAGGAATGCGAAAATTGGGATTAAAGATTGTTGATGAAATGAGATTAGGAAAACAAGAATACTTACACTGCTGTAGTGACTTGCCCACATCGAGTGGGAACGGGCTGTCTCGCTTCATTAGTCTAGCCCGTCGAACTATGTGCATCTCTGTCTATTCACGAATGACGTGTGTAAGTAACAAGTCATTCAGCTTCTGTACAGCTTAATAGGAAGTACGAGTGCGTGGAACTCTTCACTCACAGCGCACTTCAATAGTAAATGTGTTGAATTGCTGCTAGTTTATCGTGAGGGTAATCGAAATGTTATCGAAGCGCAACTTCTGTGTTATGGAAGTATCCAGTTCAGCTACATCAACTGTGACACTTTTCTGTGTTCGGAGGGTATTCAGTGCTAAAGAAGATCTTGTTAAAATTGAAGTTGTCGAGGAATAGATTTTGGTTACTAACTTCAGTATCGTAATTCTGTTGTGTTATATAGCCACATTCAGTTTTTTTATATTAAGAAAGAAACACAACTGATAAGAATGCAGTCAGTTCTCTGTTTTTATAGAACATGAGGCCTTGCCCTGGAATACATTCCTCTTTGGTGTACATTATACTGTCACCTGATGATGGATAATCAAAGACCCAGCAATGTTGCGGTAATATAGAGAATTTACAACATTTTTTCAGTTGTGTTGTTTTCTGAACAAACAAAAATTGAACCGAATTTTGGATCCATTTCTGTCAATATTTCGCGCTGCAATTTATACATTTCTCGGAATTTGCGTGTCAGCCAATGATTTGTATCCGCGCAATACCAGGGCTAACTTACATCTTTAGCTGTAACAGGAGGTATTGAGGCAAACTTCGGTAATCGAGTATCAGGCTCCAATTAATGTGAGTTAGCTGCTTATCGAAACTGCATTTTTTCGTAGCACGTTGCAGATTAATCGTAACTTAATAACAATGGCACTGTTAATATAACAGACATTACTGGAATTCTGTTAAGTTCCACTGTGCAAGAGGGACGGCACTGCATGTACAGAGGAAGGCTGATGTGACTAGACAAAGCTTGATATTGACATATTTGTTAACTGCAATTTGGTTGACACCCGGTGGCAGAAAAATATTAGTGTTCTTCATCATAAGCAGCAGATTCTCCATAAGGCCTTCCTTATACAGTCACTACCAAACTTGCGTGATTCAAGTTACGAAATTTAAAGTTGCGCAATTTCATACTTATACGATTTTAGAAAGAGCAAAAAAGCGCGATAATATTTCCTTGGGGTAATGACATGCCAATGAGTCGGGCGTTGTGGAAGGATATTGCTGGGTGAAAACACAAGCAACGAGATGGTCACGTTGTCTTCGAGAAAGTTACGTTGTTTTGGAATTTGGATTTCGGCTGGAATCCCTTTTGTATACATATAAGCCGATAGTTGACAATATTGGTACTGAATTCCGAAAATGCCAAAATTCGACTTTGCGCTGGCCTTTCGGGGCTGCAACTCTTGCTTAAGTTGGTGAGTGTCTGTACTTAGGAAGTAATTCGGCTCTGAACTACTCTTCATAATGTGCTATCCAACTGGCGGGGTCAACCTCTGCACTCTGTAAAAGACTGCTTTTCGTGAAATGTGTCTCTACAATAGAGCGAAAAGCTTCAGTGTTATGTTCTTGAGGCAGTTCAAGTCCACACTCCTAGATCTTAATTCTTTAAGATGAATTTCATCGCTATAGTCCTATCAGTTACTATTTCAAGCAGACTGTCTCCTTATTAAATTTACGGAGCACATTTACCTTATGTACAGCCAACCTCACCTCCCAGTATGTAATCATACTAATACTATTATCTGAAGAACATAAATTATAAAGCACCTCACTATATATATTTGCCTATATTAATAAAAATCCGACCAGATGCAACAGTATGCAGATATTTATTTACAGCAGAATCACTCTACATATTTCGCGTGTCACAGCACTCATCATCAGGAGTACTAAATACTCTAACCGCAGCTTCCGGTACAGGTCATAATATCGGTGCAACTACTTCCGTCCAACATGACCAGATCGGGACGATCTGGGTGCGTTGACACCCGAAACATGTAGAGTGACTTTGCAGTAAATAAATATCTGCGTACTGTTGCATATAGTTGGATTTTTATTAACATTGAATTATGATGCACGGAACCATGAGCTTAAAAATATCTTCGCCTCTCTCTTTATTCCCTGCTCGTTAAAGTATTCCTGAATAATTTTTCACCTAACATCAATCAGTGGTCTTCCTATAGAGCGAAAGACATTTTTTGGTCCACACAAGCACAAGATAAGCTTATTATTTGTATATTTTAAAATTTATGCTTACAGACAGGAGCCAGGAAAATGTAATAGTACTGACAATTTTAATAAAAATATGGGGCCAGTTTGTTTCTTTTGAAGTTCTTTTTATAATTTAGAAATTAGCACCTTTGTAATGTACGACCCAATGCAGAGAAGACAGCCGGGAGGTCAAAGAATGTTCATACAGATTTTGTATAGTGCTGCGTGACACAGACCGTCGTCACGTACCGTCTGCACTCGCTATATTTGAACGGTGTACAACTTCTTTCTTCCGCCCTTTCACATTTTCCTGTAAATTTTGTTTTCCCGCTGTATGTACCCCTCTCTCTTGCTTCCATCGACTGTTTTTACGTCAGTTTATTTTGAAACGAGTCTTCAAAGCGGGTAATGTTGATACAGTAATTATTAGCCTCCAGAAAGGTGGAATCACCCACAAATAATGTATAGGCTTACACACTATCGCTAGATGAAAAGCATTTATGTAAGGATAAAAGACATTTTATGGATGGAAGATCAAAGGACCAATATCGGCTTTTTATTGTATCTCCACTATTCACTTTTCAACCCTCCCTACACTCCCCCCAACCCTCAACAGTTTCGACGTGCATTTCTCATGGTGCGAAATTGCCTTTGCCTGATACGTCTCTAATTTGAACCATAAAAATGTTTTTGCTTCTCGTTGCTGTTTTAAAGGAACGGTGACTGCCTGAACAAAACTTCACGTGATTCTGTGTGTCACCGGTAAGTATCAGTATTCACTGTCTGTGAGGTGCGCTTTTGGATTCTAAAGGGTTAAATCTGAAATACTCTAGTTATATTTCTTAACAAAGAATGAAAAGTCACATCGGATTCGGGCGAGTAAATCTGTAGCTTCACATTCGGGAGGTATCGGGTTCAAAACTAGGTCCTGAAACCGTCTAATGGATTTTAGTGGTGAATAATAAATTGGTAGAATATGAGGAAGAGGGGAACAGTGGTGGACTGAATATTGTTTAGTAATGTACTGCCAGAAGTGAAGCTAAAAACTCAGAATTTTACTGAATAGGCATTCCTTCTTCGGACTTTGTCCGTCAGTTAGATTTAAATGTAGTACTACGTTTCGGAAGCCACCTCTGCTTCCGTCTTCAGATAAAGAAAAACACCTCATCAGGTGGGTCAGTTAGAAATAGCTATTCTCAGTAACAGGGCTAGTGAATGAGAATAGCGCTTTCTAAGGCGTTTACAAGATTATGCTCTTTATGTGTCAGTTGTAGGAGTTCTGTAACGAAGCTCGACTTATACAGTGTAAAAAAATGACTATGACAAGGTACAGTAACTCAAAAAGAGGTTGCTAACTTTCAGTAAGTAGAAAAGTAAAATAATATTAACAAACTGAACTTGTGCTGTTTAGAGAAGTGCCACGTTTAGCAGTTGTCGTGAGGCGAGTTTTGTCAGTAGGTTATTGAACATATGAGACTTGTAGGGTGAAGAGAGAGAAACCAACAAGATTCAACTAATCTGATGTTTATTGTCAAACGTCTATCCGAACATGTTTCGGGCATCATTATGCCCATCTTGATGATGGGCATAATGATGCCCGAAACATGTTGAGATAGAAGTTTCATAATAAACATCAGATTAGTTGCATCTTGTTGGTTTCTCTCTCTTCACCCTACGTTCACAATGCACGGTCACAAGAGCCTAAAATATCAGACTCGATTTGTCGTTTTTGAGGGTGTCATGTAAGGATCTCTAAATCTGAGGAACACAACAGTTCGCTTTCTAAAACACACATTCCATTCAGATATACCATACCGTCAGTGGCATATCACACGGGACGCAAAACAAAACAAAGCAATTTTCATGAATATCGTTGTAGCAGTGTGTATATTATTGACGTATGAAATGTAAGCAGAGAGTAACAGGCCGGAAGGATAGGTTTAGTTATCATTAGCGCTCCAAAGACTGGAGGGAGATTATGTAATGCAAAAGGTTCAAGAAAATTTGAAGAAAGTGAGGAAGAATCGTAAAGCAAGTATTTTGTAGCAGACAGAACCACAGGAGATACATCGGCTGCAGTCTCTGTTTTCATTGCACGTACTGCATCACATCAGTGTGCGACCGTCCGCACACATCCTGGTTATCGAAATAAGACGAGCATGACCTGTATTATGGAGAGAATCAGGGGTCCGTACTTCTGGGAACAGCTGGAGATAGGCCTATACTGCCAGAGAAATAACAATTGGCAAGTTTGATATTCTGAGGCGTTGAAGTTTTTATATAGTTTTTAAAGTTAAATTTGTACTCGTGGTAAACACACTGCGTTTCTTTTACAAAGATATGTCGTTTAATGATGTTTATGGTAATGACTCCTGTTTATTTTTCGAATTGTACGAAACAAACAAACATTGAAAGCATGTAAGTGTGACGTCATTCATTACCATACATAATTTGCACCCATTTAGTGTTACCTTATCTGCGTTAAACTGAGACATTTTTCTCGTAACTATGTCAATGAACACAGTCTACTGTCTTGGAAGTAGGAATTGTTATGTTTGGGAGTGCAGACGAAAAACGTGACGCATATTGTAGTTTTCAGAGTGACAGAAGAGTTCTGAAATTGTAGAACACCTGGTATAATACCGTCGAGTTTTCCAGGCTCAAATATTTTATTCAGAATGTACACTTTGTGTTTTGTTTATTGTCTTCCTTTTTTCTGTCGTGCTTTCTATTTTTGTTCCTATTCTTATTGGTCAATTTTTCTCGAATGGTTTGCCCCGGCACAACAATCGGCCGTTGCTCTTTTGCTGTGTGCCGTGAAGTTTTGAATAGAGGAACGGCAAAAAATTCAATGTTCGGATTTAAATTTAAAAAATGACAAACTGGTAATGGCGTTCCTAATACACGCACACACTCATTAACACACAAAGCTAAGGGAAAGGTGTTTAGTGAATAGTCTGCTAACAGCTTTTGGCACTGTTACATAGCGTGTGGAAAAATATGCATTCATTTAATTTTTTATATTTATGTGTGAAATGAAATTTCATTATTTTTTTTCATTTAAGATAATTCTGTTGTCTATAAAAGGCGTACTCACTATAAAGTTTATTCTTTCATTGTAACTCTAGTGAAGCGGAAAAAATACCGAGTTTTGCAAGACTGTTGTGAGCAACAGAGTATAGAGAACTACTGATATAACTGGAAGTACGGTTTACATTGGCATTTTGGCGAAGCTTCTGTGCCTACAGTTAAGTTTTATTCTTATTCGTACATTGTTGTTGTTAGGATCGGTCTAGAACCCGAGGAAAAAGACCGTGTAATTGCTGTCACTGGGCTGCGGATGCCAGCCATGCTTTATATTCTGCTATTTATTATTACTGTAACAGTAATAGCCGGCGGAGCCAAGCCTTTTACAGACCACTCAATTACACAATTCAGCAAACACTCAGACTAAAATGCTACCGCAACGCACAGAATTTAACTGCTTGCTTATCAAGCAGCCGTCGTTTTTTGCTCTACAGCGCATACACAGGGTGATTTTATTACGCGGACGAAGTTCGTATAACCAGCTATTATTGTTCATTTATTCGAATCTCCTAGGATGCCCGGATAACCCGATGACTGAAGGTTTCTTTGGTATATGAAGTCTGTCGAACAGTTTTTCGATTTCCAGTAGGGGTTAAATAATTTCCTTTTCCACTAAAACCTTCCTGGAGAGCACAGAGAAAATTTTATTTTACCTTGACCTCAGTCTTTTGAGGGGTAACCTGAAAGAGTGCCTTTTACATGCACTTTAGTGACGATTTAAACATATCCTACATTCGCAGCTTGTGGTGATCTTTCCATCACATGCCATCACATTCGACACTGCTTTGAAAGTAGAAAGCGTAGTTGATAACCTAGGGATATATTAATCAGTCCGTTAGAGATTACGACTGTATTATCCAGTTATGCATTTCAATTTTCTTCAGTACACACCTGACGACTTAAGAGCCTACCACTTTTCCTTTGGAGCCAGCTGGATCCAGTCGCCCCATTCATAGCCTGTTTGTTTAGGAAATATTTTCTTTTATCTATTCCATTATTGTATTTACCCTTGATCTTTTCCGGTTTAATCTGTGTACAGACTTCTTACCCATGCCTGTTACATAACCCTTTCATCCATTATTTTTCGTTGGGTCACTCCGCACTGTTAAATCAAGACACAATTTACGATATTTATCATCGTGTTATTTTATCCATTTTTTAAATATCTCCTTTGTTCGAGTCTGGAATATTTTCGTCAGAACTTTATTTGAAACTTCGTATAGAAGGACATCCTCTATAAGTAAATTCGACACCAACTTTCGACAGCAGAAAGAGGCTGAAGCTAAATCTCCACGGCCGTTTCGCAGACTCACCGTCTGTAATGACATGCAGATGAAAGGATCCTTCGTTTTTAATACTCGTATATTAACGCTAACGAGCATCGAATCTTTGAACCGTCACAAAGACTTTTTTACTTCCACGAGTGTCTCTTCTCTTTGAAATTACGTCGCTGAATTACATAACAAAGTAATCAAGATCCAATATCTTCAGGAAATGCGAGCGAGTTTTAATTTTTTTCATTTAGGAAAAAATAAGATTTTTCTTATAGAATTAAGGTTCTGTCTAAAGAGAGACTTACAGAACACTGGCAAACGTTTGTTATTCAGCTCTAAAACCCTTACTTACGTCCTTTAAACTTTTATCCGCCTGGTGTTTTTCCACAGACCGCCTCTGTGGTCTAGTGGTCAGAGTTTCTGGCTACAGATACAGAGGTCCCGGGTTTGATCCCCGGCGCTACCAGATTTTCTGAGTAGTAGTGGGTCTGGAACGGGTCCACTCAGCCTCGTGAGCCTCGGGAGGTCAATTGAGGAGCTACTTGAATGAAAAAAGTAGCGGCTCCAGGTCTAGAAAACAGACATTAACGGCTGTGGGGACCCGTTGCGCTGACCACGTGACACCCCTCTATCCGCAAAAGTTGG
>Ga0123354_10015011_pt1 | contig 12076 bp, 6 predicted proteins | sample TergutLab28metaG_2_FD_97872 | JGI IMG/M metagenome (GOLD analysis project Ga0123354, IMG submission 97872) | Labiotermes labralis P4 segment gut microbial communities from Petit-Saut dam, French Guiana - Lab288 P4 | ecosystem: Host-associated > Arthropoda: Insects > Digestive system > Gut ... | reverse complement strand
TGATAAAAATTATATTTTTTAAAAATTCATAAATATGTGATGTGTCCGTAAATGTGACACATAAGGAACCGAGTTCTGCCTATATATATATATATATATATATATGTATATATATTTATTTATCTATAAACTTAATATGATATCCACATTTACGAAATATAGCGGGCTTATATAGACATTTAATTCATGTTTGATGAGATATATCAAAATAGATAGCCAAATATTCCTTCGCAATGAATACAATATTAATAAAATATTAATACCAACAAATGGACTATAGTATTTTAATGTATTTTTATTACAATGTATCCCCAAACATGTTTCGGACACTTACATGACCATATTCAGGGAAGTATAAACAAGTACCATGTTAGGTATCAAAACATATACTTGACATTCCCCTTGTACGAACCATTGTACAAATGTACAAAACTGTAACCGCCTTACCTTTTACGCCAGTTCTAGACTGCTATAAACGAATTTTATGATACTATGATTTTGTAATATTTATAATATTTTTATAATATCTGAATTTTATGCACAAATTTTAATGTATTAATAATAAATCTAAGTGTTTATATGTGTTTCCTTGATGTCCAGTAACACCCTGAGGCTGATCAAGATCGAAACATGTTGGGTTTGTGACAGATTGTATGAAAAAAATATAAATTAATCAGTTTTGCATTTATTGCTTTATTGTGCGAATTGTGTGAACTAGAATAGAGTTACAATTACAAAAGCGTCAGACCCACTCTACCATTGGGAAGAATTATATAACCAGAGTATGAATTCAGAGTTAAAAGGTAATTATAAAAATAAGTTTAAAGTGTAGAGATAAAATGTTGTGAATTATACCATGATTTAATGGATACCATGTGTAGAAGATGTATATGGTAAATCACAATCCAAACAATTTAGTTGTGATGTAAACAGTACACGTGAATACAGCGAACTTTTCTTTCGAAACTCTTACAGAATGCTTATTCTTAGGGCATATAATGCCACTTCAGTGTCAAGGAGCTTCGTCACAGAATTCTGATACAAGTATTCAGGTTTAAATTTGTTGTTTTGGTAACAAAATACATAAATGTTACTACTGGCTATGCTTGAGGTTATCAGGGCGATGAATATGAAAAATTCTGCCTTCTTGGATGTTACGCTGTGGAGCCTGGAAAAATTTAGAGACCTTTTGGAGTGTATGCCACCCCTATCATCTGATATGTTATTGGAGACCAACAGATCCTTCCGAAATTTTCGTTTATTTTCACAAGACAGCATGACGACACCACAAGACACTATTCTGAAAAACACTGATTCCATACTATATTAATATTAAGTATTGAATGAAAGTTAAATAATATGTCGCTTCGCGTATAAAGAAAATGTATCACTTTCTTCTGTTCCAAAATTCTATTTGGCCAAACAGTTTTGAGAAAACACAAATCCGATACTTTCATAAACTAGGGTCTGCTGATAGAAACCTTGGCAAATGTCGCAAGCTCTTTTGAATTTCGTGTCGAATTAAAATATATATATATATATATATTGTGCCATACAGTTTTGGAATAAATTCGGATGAAATTACAGATCTAAGACCCGTCCGTCATGAGTAAAATAACGGATGACACCCCGTGGACTTTCGCTCCAGTAGGCCTTGTTCCAAAATGTCGAATTTTAGGCTCATAATGGACGCTTATTCTTGCAGGATAGTCAATAGTTTGTGACAAATCAAATCAATCAGACGTTATTTAATACCTAACATTTTCAGAAGCGTTTTAATAACTTTACACTAATTCTCATATTCATATTTACTGACTATTATTTCATCTAGGCAGATCTTCATTGCAGATGGAAGCAACCGTCATACAAGCACATTGAAGCTCTTAGTTGGTTTGGTGTTTTGCGGGTTGGTCGGTTGGTTGCTTATTTAAGTAAACCGACAACTGGAGAAATTAAGTGGAGACATATATTGCCAGTGCGGTTTCTTATTGGTCTGTTGTACCAGCTCATGTTGGCAGATGACATCAAAGTGCTGGTGGAATGGGGTTTGGTCAGCACGATGTACTCAGGACAGCCTGTCCCACTCCATCTGTTTTCACAATAATTTCACACAGGCTACCTGAGACTTAGTGCGCGCCTCTGCTGTTACGTTGAAAGCAGTTAACGAGATGATAGTTACTTTGTGTCCTAATAGCACAACAATTCTTCTGAATTGCCCTGGCCCACACTGATTTAGTCTCACCACGGCTTTATTAGAACCTGACCTACCAGTAGTAATTAAGTTATTTATCTCCATTTCTACACTACTTCATTTGCCATTATTAAAAAATTCTCTTTATAATTTGACGTGTGCAGTTATGTTGACTTTGTGTATCATATTTCACGTCGATGTGGATTGTGTAAAGCTTGTTCTGTCTTTAAATTTGAGTTTCATAGCTAAACCTCCAATAGTGTATTTGATGTTCGCTTTTATGGAAAAATTCCATCGCCGTTCTGTGCTTTCCATAGGGTCCCTGAGGGATGGGCTGGGGCATATCCTTTACGCAGTGTTTATAAACGCTTTGTGCAGCAAAACTGAACACACTGCCATCTCTTGGATGATGATATAACAGTTTCTCGTGTTATGAAATCTGTTAATGACTGTTTGCTTTTGCTGTTCGATATTGACTCCCGTACATGGCCGCAGTCCTGCGAATTTTGTGAAAATTAACATCCGTAAAACAAGGGTCACATATTTCACCTGAAAATCCAGTCTGTTGACCTGCTATTATATGCTTCTATACTCCTCGTTATAAGTACTGATTACATTAAAACTTGATGCTTTTAGCGACTTTAAACTAGGTTTTCATCGACCTGTTACATATCTGTTCTGTAGAAATGTCTACATAAAGTAACTCCGATATATTCGAATTCCATTTTTTTCTACCGTATTGAGGGAAAGAATGTGGTTTTGCGGTTTAGAATGAGCGTTTTAAAATTAAAGTAGATATTGCTTGTTTTAACTAATATTTCAATATTTGCGTTGCTTTCCACTCATGCTAGGCCTGTATTTAAAATTTCTTTGCTTACTTTAATTTATTTTTTCTCTTTCCTTTTCAGACAGTTATAATAGTGACAGACTCAAAGTATTTCGGCCTATATTTGTGTGCCTATTTGTTACTTGGTCTCTTTTTATTATTTGTTTATTATTTTCTGAACTTCAAGGAAACTCATTTCTTTGGAATTTAACTTCGCATTCCTACAAATTTCTAAATATGAATTTTGTTCGTCATGAGAAATACTGCCTCTGTTTGAAAAACAGGACATATTCTGATTGTTACAGGGTACCTGCTGAACACTGCTGGATTTTATCCTTGGTAATTATATTCTATCATTCGGCTAGTTTATTCCCTTTCGATCCAATTTTAAGAGCCTTTGCAAAATTGCATAGAGCAACAGAGAGCTTTGTCGTGTATCATCTGTCCGTCTTGTCGCATGGAACAACGTGGCTCCCAATGTGCGGATTTTCATGAGATCTGATATTTGAAAATTTTTCGAAAGTATGTCGAGATATTAAAATCCGAGAAGAATAAAAGGCGGATTTATGGTAATGCCTCTCTGATTTTTTCTTAGAATGAGTAATATTTCAGACAAACGTGATATATAAAATCAAAAACCATTTTTTACGTTCAGTAACATTTCTCGAAAACCGTGCCTTTTGAAAGATAACTTGAGGAATACTGTAGAGTCGCACAAGCCACAGACGAATTACATGAGTGAGGGTTTTCCATGCTTTTCCCTCAGTTGTAAGGCAAATACCAGGATATAACTCGTAAAGACGGAGCACGGCCCGCACTCTTCCCAATTAGGCGATAATTTTTACGCGGTTAATTTTAATTTTAATAATTAATTTTTGTTTGATCACTCTGGGTTCGGATCCCACAAAGCCTTCCAACCAAAGTTGTTAATTGTGTTTTCTATGTATTGTTTGTGTGTAAATATGTACTATATTACTGCCACCGGGTGTCAACCCAATTGCAAATAACGAACACATCATCATATCATATATCATATCTTATATCATCATATATCATATCATATATCATGTATCGTATCGTGTCGTGTCGTGTTGTATCATGTATCGTATCATATATCGTATCAATCATAGTATGGCACTTGCGCTTTGCGTGCTGCATAAATAAGGCAACAGACACACACTTAGAATGTGTAATATTTATTGCTTTTTCACGGCGGCTATGGTTACGCGAACGTTCCTCAGTGTAACGTTCATAAGCACGTTGCCTCTCTTTTTTGTCCCTATATTCTTTGATCTCTTGCTAACATCAGGCCCTTTCTCCAGTCAGCATGTTTTATAAACCTGTCATGGTCACGGCAGTCTATTTCTCCCCATACTTTATGTCAGAGGCAGCTGACTATACATTTCGAGTATTGTCGAATACACGGTCTCTTCCTAATTAGTTTACGAGTACGTGTTCTCATTACCGTTGTGGTATAACGAAGTGTATTTAATGGTTTCTCTCATTTATTTCGTTTTAGTTGATGTATTGCTGCTGCTGTAACGCGCTTGCTTTGTCCAAATTTCAATCACAAATACAATTGTCTGTATTATAAATCAGCTAACACAAAAGTACACTACTCATTTATTGGGGGTATGTTATGCAATTCGCAGTGCACAGACAAACTCCTCATGAACTGTTCGAAATTCAAGATTTTCGTACTTCTGAATGCTCAGCTTCTGCCGGTTTGTTTTTTTTTTTATATAAATCCTAATCCTAAATTTAGGAGCGACATCCGACAATATTCTTATCTTCATGGTGTATTGTGTGATTTATTTGTGAAAATTATCGAAACACGTTGAATGCTCTTTCACTCGATGATCATTCAAATTACCAGCCATTCTGATTATGAATAAATTTTGCAATTTACCCCTCTTCTTCCCTAATATTAAGTTATTTTTCGACAGTTAAAGCACACAAATATTTTTTCAAAAAGGTAGGGACTTAATCCCGAGAGATCTAATAAGGAATATTTGTGTTGATTTCTTCTGTTTAAAAAAAAACATTTGTTGAAATGGTATGATTCCAGATTTTCTGTGAAACTTGCAGTTTGAAGTCGGTAAATTAAATAGATTTTAAAGTAAGTATTATTATTATTATTATCGTTTTTTATTTTTGCTGAATACATAATTTTATTACAATAACTGTAAAATTAAATTTAGTAGGTGAAAGTGTACAGATAAATTATGAGTGTTCTGCAAATAACACGTCTTAATAAATGAAGGATAAAATCCAAGTGCAGGCAGGATGGATGGGTGTCCGGACCGAAGTCTGTTACAGCCTTCGGTCCGGACACTCATCCATCCTGACTGCACTTAACTTCCAACCAGCATCAACTCGAGAACCAGACGGCCTATGTGTTAACCAACGCTATCGTCGTGAGCTCCTGATGATGGGCATAATGGTGCCCGAAACATGTTGAGCCTAACATAAGCATAATAAAGTAATAAGTGGAATCTAGTTGGATTTTATTCTTCAGTTATCAAGATGACGCACCGTCCAATACACATCAAATTAGCGCGTCTTAATGATTGCATCTTTGTATCTTATATTTGGGATTTGATGGTAGTAAAACCAGAAGAAATTAGCTAGTGCGACATTTGAAGATTCTATAACGATATTCTTAAAGATTCAATTTTTCCGGTTTGTAAAGCCGTGTTGGTTGGTAATTTGTTACTGACATTTCAGCAGATCCTAAACGTATCGTTTTCAGGGTCAGCCAGAACTATCCGAATCTTCAAAATAATCGGCTATGTAGAATTATCACTTTGAAGAAAATGACCCCGTGTGTATATGACAAATGTGACGTGCATGAGCATCCCAAGTATGGTAATTAAATATAATTTATCCAGTTTCTTTTTTGTGTAATTAAAAATTCATGAACTTTTGTTCAAGCTATTCTTGATGGTGATATAATTCGCTGAAGGCACGTAGTAGTGGGTGCTGTTTGGTTTTTATACGAAACGAAGACGGAAATACCATTAAAATGCAGCAAGAAGATTAAGCAATTTTTCTTCATTTTCTTCTCTGTTCATTTATTGCTCCCTCTTCCTTCAGGCAAAACGACAAGAGGAGGTTGATATCAAAGTCTCGAGTGGAAATGAACACAGCACGCCCACTGCCTAGTATTACTGAATTGTAGATGTCTTTACTGCTGCTGGGTAGGCTAGCGCAATAATAATTTAGTAATTGATAGAAATATAAAAAGAATAATCAAATCGCAGCTCCAAAGTCTGTAATCCTCGCTCGGCATCATTAGATATGTCAGTTCAAGGAAGATCAGGAGGAGCACCAGAAGGAAAATCTGGTTAAATAAATACGAATTTATTATTTAATTACACACATCAACACATGCATATATATATAATTTAAGAAGTCTAAAATTTACATTGAAATATTTAATTAATTAAAATAATTAATGTAAATTTTAGACTTCCTAAATAATATATATAAATGTGCATGTGTTGGTGTGTGTAATTAAATAATCTACAGAATGCACGGTGAAAGGATTAAAACAAATGAAATTGTTAAGACGGATATTGAAAATATCAATGTGTACTGCGTGGTTCAGGTTACGTAGTCTTCGCCAGAAGTACAGGATTGGACTGTGCGTGAATATGAAGGGGTTCATTGTACCAATCGTGCTGTAGTATGGCCCTGTATATTACGTTGGTCTATACCACGTATTGCTTGTTAGAGTTCCTTATTCTTTCCGGTTTCTCTATAAATATAAAATTTCTCAGCTGCATTCAAATGTTTAGCTTCAACGGTATTAAAAGATTTTTGCAGGAAATTATCTAGTCGCCATGAAAGTATATATTTGAATCAACAGTGTAAAAGGATTTTATTCCACATTATGCCAAAATTCAATTTCCTCCGGCTTTCCCAGGTTATATGTATAGAGGACTTAAGGCCAAAATTACACGTTTAAAGGATTAGATATGAAGTTTTAATACTAAAAAAATATATAATCAGAGATTAATAAATATTCATGTAGATGAAAGAGGTCATTGAGGTAATCTGTGTAAAAATTTCCAACAGTCATTAGATGGCACGTTACATACCAGTCGTAAACTAAATACGAGTTGTACAAAAAACCGGATATCCTGTAAATATCACAAGAGTTCACCACAACCAAATTAACTGACTCGTCAAAGTACTGATTCTGCTTTCTCTTTTCAAGCAATTGCTTTGTTAAAAAAGGTTCTTATGTATAACTAACATTGTAAACCAAAATGCTGGATCCTTGACCTGGTTCTGGAAAAAGACATGGCAATTAATTTTCTTGCCAAAAGCAAAAAACACTTTTATGCACATTCGAACGAAATAATTAATCAAACGGCCAAAAATACAAGAAAATATTGTCGAAATCAAAGACAGACTTAACAAGGAAAGAAGTAAGACAAAAATATTTTTAAAGTAAATAAACAAAATATCAGGACAAAATTCATAAATTTTCAAATTCTAATGAGTTCATGATTTTAAATCAAGATCCCACCAGTTCTTTCAAAAACACATTAGAAGTTTTTAAAAACTAAAATAACCCTTATACACGAAGAAGAAAAATGAAAATTTACAAACATGAATCCTTCCCTCCTAATTATAAGAGGGCTTATTTAAGTGCTTAAACCTGGGTGCCATACCGATTATTGACAAACTGGCGAAAAGCCCTGGTTTAAAAATTGGCTCAATTTGTTCTACACAAAGTTACTGCTATACATACACTGACATATTTTTTCAATGCTAAAAGCATAGCAGTTTTATTCAGGAATAAATTTTCAATGAATGAAAACACTCTTATAATGTCATTGGACATGAAGAATATGTACACTAATTTCCCTATCGAAGAACCAATCAGAATATTGTTCTGAAATCGAAATTTCTTCCAAAGGAGACACAAAAATTATATTCATAAATTCATGAAGAATTCTTCTTAAACAAAATTATACTTCGTATGACGTTGAATTGTATATCAAAAATTAAGAATCAGCAGTGGGCTCTCCCTTCTCCGCACTATTTTCCGAAATTTATTTACAACTTTAGTAACTTAACATCTTCGTAGATGCTTTGGGCACTTTTAGATAAGTAGACACGTTCTTAGGTCCACGATGATATGTCCAGCATGTACAATATTATTAAGGTTTCTAACGACCTCAGCCCAGAACGCAGGTTTAAATTGGATCAAAAATCCAATAATAGAATTAATTCAAATATCACAACAACTAGGAATACAAATACTTTTCTAGTTGATATATATATATACATATATATATATAATCTATGTATGTAATATATGTAATATCTAATAGAATAAATTTTATATTCCGGCAGTTTGCAATAATTTGCCGCCATAATTGTGTCGGTAGTAAGTAGTTTCCTATATACATACATACATACATACATATATACATACATACATACGTATATACATACATACATACATATACACATATATTGCAAACTGCCGGAGTATAAAATTAATTCTATTAGATATTAAATATAGAGATTACGGCTCTGCCAAGTAAAAAAGTATAAAAATCTGAAGAAACTTAAAAACCCAAGAGATTTTACGTGACATTTTTGTGCAATCCTAAGATTATTAACATGCTAAGTAGCAAAAGATAAAAATCACACAAGAAAAGGAACCAGTTCAGTACGTAAGATTTCGTTATATTGGCAAAGAAACAAAATATACCGCCGAATTATTTAGACGCACAAACGTAGAAGTACCCTTAAAAGATTTGTTAATGAATAAAAACACGAATTTTAATTTAAAAAATATTTTAATTCAAATGCCTGGGCAAATCTTGTTCTGAATGTGCCAAACGATATGTCGGAAAATTCAGAAAAAATTTTAACACGGTTTGGCGAAAGTGTGCAAGCATTTCATAAAAATAGTTACAATCCAAAATTTTCTTTACACTCACTCGAAAACCAAAATCCGATAAACACGACTGTTAGTATTGTAAAAGTCTTACAAACTACTATAATAGACCGCGCATTAATAATATGTAGAAATCTTATATTTATAGAGAAACCAAAAGCAATAACCAAATCAGCGATCATTATACGTTACAGCGCAACGATATCTTCAGGGTCATCTACACCATGGTTCATAAGATGACCACTGTCACACCTAAACCAGTTCAGTTCAGTGTTCCTTTGGTCTGTGTGCAGTGCGGACCGAACCCTGCTACATACGTAAACATTACCCCCCAAAACACTTAGGATCTTCTTTTAATTTTCTAGATTAATATTCCATAACTTTCTCTAAGAGTGTCTTATTTTCTTTCTCCAGTTTTTAATTTTGCTTTATAATCATTTTAATTCCTGAACCACACACGTGTTCATGGCAACACATTCAACTTCTTCAAAGTAAGTAAAGCAATTTATTTTGGAATGTAAAAACTATTTTTGTAATGCATCCCTGTTATATACAGGTATGTCCAAAATGCTTGAACAACTTTACCAGCAAGTCTTCTCGGAGCAAAACAAAGGGGGGAAAAATCATATAGATATATACCCTCAAACAGTTTTCGAGGTACATCACAACAACTTTTTGAACTTTTCGACTATTTTTATCAAAATAAACACTGAAAACTCGATGCAAGGCAACTGCCCAAGTCAACCCGTTTTTAATGCCTGTCAGACCACTTGCAATATACCGGGGGCCTTTGAAATGAGGCTACAGTCCACGGTCAGACGGGATCGTGCGTGAAATAATTCAGGTGGAGTACATCTGGCTCATTTGTTGTGAACTGTGGTTTGATAAATAATAAGAACTCAGCACTTATTAAATTAGGAAAGTATTGCAAATGTATTAATTAAGCCAGTTATATTTTCAGATATATATTTGTGAATCCAGTGTTTCAATACGACTCAACAAATACTCATTTCCCCATACGTTTGTATGAACAGTTTCGTTTGTTTTAATGTGACAAGCCCATAATTGAATGTTGTTCAGACATTTTAGATGCACGACATATATATGCAGCATATTTGCACTTCATTATATTCCGCTAAATAAATCCAAAGTTAGTGCTTGTCAGAGAATTAATATCATGACTAAGTAACATAACATACCATAATTTATAGTGTAGAATGCATGCTATACCATTTTACAAGCTTCACCTTTTGTATAGTTCATGCATATATATATATATATATATATATATATGTGTGTGTGTGTGTGTGTACTTTGAATAATCGTACTCTTGTGAGACAGATCATATATGTTTTGCAATTTTATAGTCTATATTTCCCTGCTTATATGGGTTTAAATAGGCCATTTTCAAGGAGACTCAGTCACAACGGACAGCTGGATGAATATTAACGTAAGGAAGATCCAATCACAGAGGAAACCTGGACCTATATGTTCGTCATACGTCAATAAACTTCTACTTTTTGATTGAGTGTCCCTGAATACGGCTTATTTAAGCCGAAACATGTAGGGGAATGTAAACTATAAACAAGTACTACATATGTACGTTTGTCACAGAAATTCAATTGTTTAAAAAAAATATATAATAAATAACTTCAATGGAATTTTGCTTCAAAATGAGGATTAAAAACACCAACACACACACACACACACACACACACACACACACACACACACAGTGGTTAAAGGGAATATTATTTTTTATAAAAAAGAACTTATATACATTACATTCTAATAACAAGTTTATCCCATGTTTCGCTTAGCTGAACGTAATGGCATTTTAAACCTTACAGAGGCATTTTACACAAAAAGATCTCATTCTTTGTAATATTATCATTGTGCACGTGATTTTATTTAATAATTAATGACGAGCACTTAATGATGACCACGTAATCAGGTGCATGTAGTAAAGTTTGACATTTAATTAATATTTTGAACCTTTCATTTCTGTTTATATCTGTTTTTATCTCATTCCGCCGTAATTAAAATGATGTTTTCCTATTACCCTTATTATTAACGGCATAACATAGAAGTGAATTATTTATAGGAGTTGGCGTATAAAATCACCAACAGTGTTGACGTGTATGCGCTAGCCAGAAGGCCAACCCTAGACTTCTACTGCTGTCAGAAGGGACAGGAAGTCTCTTCTGATTATTTGGACTGCACAAACAGAAGTGCCGTTTTTTTCCCAGGACATGGCCGTTTTTCTTGTCGGTATCACAATACATATTTTAGTAGCTAAGATTTTAAGGAAGAACTGGCACTCATATAATAAAATTAAAATTTAGACATGTAGCTCAAAAGTTTGGCTCGAAGATTTCAAATAATATACAAAACCTAACACCTTGCTTACGAATACCTGTATCGGCCATTGTTACTCTATTTGTTGGTAGAGGTATGAAGGATTTCCATAAAATCTTCTTGAGTCCTGCTACAGATCCGCAGTTGGCAGCAAGAAAGAGAAGAAGCAAAGAGAAAAGTTGGAACCTTCGCAGTATATGCTGTTCACAGATGTTGTTAGGGCTATTAAATTAGGGAAGATGGATGTGGGGGTCGTGTAACGCCTATGGGGAGATAACATTCGCGTTGTTTGGTCGGAAACCCGGAAGTTTGGAGACCATTTGGAGGATGTAATGTTAGACAGAAGGGTAATAGTTAAATTAATCTTAACAAAAAGGATTTGATAGTATGAACTAGATTTATCTGGCAAAGATATACGTTGCACTGTAAAAATATTAGGTGGTACAATATTTGAAATGAGGTAGACAGAATTTGTGGATTGTATTCGTTACTGTGGCTGGTATGTTCTACAGAATTCACCGGCTATTTGTAATTAACATCATTGTAAATTATTACATAAACACTTAAAACGAAACTTGAGGGTTGTTCGACCGTGCATCTTCCTCATGAAATAATGTAAAATGCCAACTTGATGCATTAAGGCAATTTTATTGACGTATTCTTAGCTCGACATGTTTCGGGTACATACGCCCATCATCAGGAGTATTAGATGTTGAGTTGCAGCATATGGTTTTCTGCACCGAGTTTTTGGATGGGTGGTGGTCTTGAGAGCCGCTGC
>Ga0123354_10015009_pt1 | contig 12077 bp, 9 predicted proteins | sample TergutLab28metaG_2_FD_97872 | JGI IMG/M metagenome (GOLD analysis project Ga0123354, IMG submission 97872) | Labiotermes labralis P4 segment gut microbial communities from Petit-Saut dam, French Guiana - Lab288 P4 | ecosystem: Host-associated > Arthropoda: Insects > Digestive system > Gut ... | reverse complement strand
TAGTTTATCTCTTTCTTGCAGGTGTAGCTGTTTAAATATTTTAAAGCCTCGTCTTTGTGTCCCTGTTATGTCTCTTTCTAATGTCTTCACAAATTTGTCCCAGTCATCTCTTCTTTGCCTTCAAAATTCATTCAGAAAGAAATTAAGAACAGATTGAAGTCAGGGAATGCTTGCTATCATTCAGTGCAGTATCTGTCATCTTTCAGTTTGCTAACAAAAAATGTAAAGATTAAGATATACAGAACTATAATTTTGTCCGTTGTTCTGTATGGGTGTGAAACTTGGTCACTGATATTGAGAGAGCAATGTAGGCTGAGGGTGTTTGAGAATAGGGTATTGAGGAGAATATTTGGGCCTAATAGGGATGAGGTAACAGTGGAATGGAGAAAACTACGTAATGAAGAGCTTAACTATCTGTACCTCTCACCCGATATTGTCTGGGTGATAAAATCAAGAATGAGATGGGCTGGGCATTTAGCACACATGGTGGAGGAGAGGCATATACAGGGCTGTGATGGGGAAACCTGAGGGAAAGAGACCACTTGGAAGACCCAGGCATAGATGAGAGGATAATATTAAGATGGATCTTCAGGAAGAGGGATAGGGGGGTCTGGACTGGATCGAGCTGGCTCAGGATAGGGACAGGTAGTGGGCACCTGTGAATGTGGTAATGAACCTTCGGGTTCTATAAAATGTGGGGATTTTCTTGACTAGCTGAGAACCGGTCAGCATCTCAAGAAGGACTCTGATCCATGGAGTAATTAATTAATTAATTAAGTAAGTATGTCTATTGTTTGAGAGGTTAAAATGTTGGAACTTCAATAACATCAAAGACAAGTACACGATATTATGATCTTCTAATAGTTCAACTCAGAAAGTTTGAATGTAGTGCCTAGTTTACATTGCCCGAGTGGCGAAGGAATTGATCATGACACCAAATCTGTTCCAACTGTACAACAACACTTTATACACTTATATATGGCAGACATTCACCACATTACCAGTCTATTTTTTATTGGTACAACTGCTCTGTATATGATAGTTATATAAACAAAAGATACAAAGTAGCACAAGACCTTCACCAAACCTACATAAACCACAAGTGTCTTAAAACCCCTGTGCCAAAGCTGGAAAAGATTTTTCAACAGCATGGAGCTCTACCACATTGCCAGAACAAAATGTGCATGAAACTGAAATCTTTCCCAATTGATGGACTGGACATGGTACCCCTATGCAGTGACCCTTCTCCATAAACTCACAAAATCCAACCTTAATAAATTTCTGGCTTCATATACTTTGTGAGAGATGAAGTATGTTTTGATCTAAATTGCCATACCATTGTATTATTGTTTAATCAACTGTAACATTCTATCAGCCACAACACCTTTCACTAGACATACTCACTTTTATTGACCTGACATATTTCACATCTGGTGGTTAATTCTCATGGGTTCTATAAATTTACACCATTAACCTTTTACACTGGCACTAGGCATTTATGTAATATGTGAATATTTACAAACCAAAAGAGATAACATTATGAAATACACAGAATTTTGTGGAAGAAACAATGGAGAATTTGCAGCATGTCTCAAAAAATTCAGTAAACATATCTGCCGATTGAATATATGAAATATGGTCACTGGGTGGTGGCAGTCAGAGTGGTACTAGCATCCTATATATAGGACAGGTGGGACCTAAGGCTATGAGTCTTAGAGCTTATGGGTGGTAACTGATAACTGACACTGTCAAAATGAATAAATAAAACTTGTATCTAGTATATGTATTAATATGATAGGAATTAAAATAATTTTAATACTTTAGATGATGATTCTAATTTCCATTACAGTACCACATATACTACAGTTAAGCTTCATTCATTCATTCATTCATTCTAATAATGTCAAATATCAGATACCATCCGTATGCTGTCAAACTTGTTTTACAGCTGTCTCAGTTTATGGAAACATTTGGAATGAACCAATTGGTTTGAAACAATCAATAAATATCAGTAACCATTAAGAAAGGGTGTTGCCGGACACAAAGATGGTGTCGTATTTGAGGCAAGGTTACGAGCAATTAGATTTAGCAGATGTTTCACAATTACTGATGATGATGGAAGCATTAACATCATCACAGAAGCATATTAACCACATTACATTAACAAGTATACAGCATAAAGTAGAATGCCAATCTAACACTGCTTGAGGCATCACTGTTACTGATGCTTATGGAAGCACTGACAGCATGCATTACAGAAGCAAGAAGTTATGGGAATGAAGTAAGAATACCATAATAACATTGCCTGAGTCACAGTACTCACAATGAATTTACTATTTCAGGGTAAATTTTACAGAGCTGAATTTCATCTAACCCACATTTTATGTGGGGCACTTCAAATACTAAAACTGTAGCATGACAAATTTTTCTTGAAACTAGGAATAAGCCTCAAAATTTACAAGCCAAACAATTTTGTATCTTCAGGGTACATAGATGATCCATGAGGAGATTCACCTTCTGTATCTTCTAAACATCACACTTGCCAAACTCATAACATCCTATGGCAATACAAATTAAATATCCTAAAGCCATGTGCTACACATACGCACAATTACACATAACTGCTAAATAAACAAATGGTGCTCAAATTGTTCAATACCACAAACAATCTGGTATGTGGTACAATCACTGCTGAATTGGGGTTTTCAAAAAAGGGCAAACTATAGAAAATTATTCTGTATAATACTGGATGGCACAACAAAATTTCTAGGTGGCTAGGATTCATCAGTCCCAGCATTAATCGTATTCTATGCCAAAGGATGAAGAAAGTAAAAAATTCACTAAAACAATGAGATAAGGGTAATATTATCCACTATCTTGGCAAAATTAGCATCCATTTTTACAGGTACAATATCACAGTTATTTAACCATAAATGAGAATACAAAATACGACCATTTCCTAAAAAGAGTCTTCATTCATTCTTAGCATAAACTAAACTATATATAATGAGATCAGTATTTTCTTGCAACAAGCACTGATTGCTACTTGTATATATTATGCAATGCTGGTACAAATGAGGGCATGACAAATGAAGAAAAAAACCACCACCACCAACATTAATAATAATAATAATAATAATAATAATAATAATAATTCTTTGTTAATTTCAATGCAGACTAACAGCCTAGTGGACAATTACAAAGAAAGAATAACTAAAACAGCACACAAACAAAAGTACGATCACGAAAAAAATGAAAGAAAACTATAATAAATACAAAAGCAATCTTGATGGGGTACTTCAGTAACTGTGACATTTACCGGGCACATTATTGTTTGTATACATAAAGAATGGACGTCTGAAAAGCGTACAACTTGTATATTCTATTTGTTACAATCACTTATGCCACAGCACTCATACATACACATACAATTACCTATCAGTAAACATCGAAAAACGTCATGGTATAATGGTAATGTTACCTGTATTCTGGGGTCCAGATCTGCATCTCCATTTTCATCTAGGGCACTGCGAGGATGCTCCATGACCTTTCGTCGAGATCGACTCTTCCCCAACTTCTACCAGCCTTCCCCATAAGATACGGTCCTGTAAAACAGACTTCGAGCAGAAACACTGCGATCACTCTCATCTAACACTTAGTTGCTTCTGCGTCATGTTGTAAGAATGCGTCATTTCGTTATCGGTCTTCCTTTCTCAAAGCAACGGAATTTCACCTTCGCCCATGAATCAGACTTCTATTTCTTCTATTATGATTTCGAGGACTTCAATACCTCGAAAACACAACACTCGAAAGAGTCGATCTCGAGGATTACATATCGAACGTACGGAAGCGCCAATCATTCACAGTTTATTCTGTGCATGCAGTGCAGCTGTTTAGGTTACAGAGGTTATTAGAAATACCAATCGACTTTTGATGCTTTATAACTTATTCTGAGAACCACTATACCACCCCCATTTTGTAAAAAGGTGACAACCCACAAATCATCAATGTTACAGGAACAGCAAGATGATGAGTTTCTATCTACCAGTCAAATTGCCTTCCCTGTCTCAGCGTCCAACATTAGTAACAAATGATAGCTCCGTCAATATATGTCACGCTTTGTAACATTTTAAAGCATCTTTGTGTGTGTTATTTGGACTATTGGCCGATATTTATATCCTTGTTGTTCTATTCTTTCACATGGCACGTATTGTCTAATTGTTTCTATTACTTGTATAAGTTACCTCTGTTTAACTCTATATGTTTATTATTTATGCACTGTTACTGTTCTAGCAATGTAAATTATATCATATTGCATCCTTTTATTCCTATATCATGTCTGTTACATTTGTTACGACTATCAGGCTTGTGTGTAGTTTTGACTGCATAGTGCTTCATATTTAACTGTCAATGGACATGTTGGTTTTGTGAAACATATTGCAGCCGATCATTTTTAGTATAGTTGTATCTTACGATTGCTGGCGTCAGTAACGGACGGTTCATGGCATGCATTGTACATTAATCTGTCAGCATATATTCGGGACCGTTGGCGGTAGGAAGGAGGGGAGATATTTAAATGAGAAAACGCTAGGAGCTGATAACGGACGCTAGCAGTCCAGGAAGGAAGTCTGTAGCGTAGGAGTGTGGTGTAGATACGAGTACAGAAAAGTGACTGTGTCAGTTTCTTAGAAATTATCTAGTTGTTTTACTGGATATAGTGCTCCATTATTTTATGTCAAGAATAAAATGAATAAATAAAACATAAGTGAAAAGACAGTAATTAAAATATATGTGATTCGGTGAACCACACCTGTTTCCCGGACGAGGATCACCTACCAGACTGAGCGTGTTGGAACAACACAGTTAGGAAGGGTGATCATGTTGAATTTATATGTCTGTATGCATGCATGTACAAATCCTTTGAGAGTTAGGATACCCCTCACCTACAGTATCTTTATTATCCTTCAAGATGGTGTTGTCACCTTCTTGCATATCATAGAGGACCATTATTTAAATGGTTTGCTATATGTAATTCAAATTAGCTCAGAGTGACAGTTGGGCATATTTGTACACAATCAGGAGCGATGTGAGGTAACATTGCCAATAGTGTAATGGCAGACAACTTGCAGGACATGGATGCTGCCACAAGCATGTCATAATACATGACAGAAAATGTCATTAACTGTTGAAAGGCAGTTAACACTTTTAAAAAAACTGTGTGTCTGTCAAAGCTAAAGTAAGACAGACTGACTCTAGAAATACGAGTAACTCATAATCATATTACTCCTATATTTATTCATTGGGTATACAGGAAATGGTGTTTTCCTTGTTACTCTGAAAATATCATCACACTATTATATTGGATTAGTAACTTTCAGATGTATTTTTGTGTCATTTAAGGTATACACATTTCGATCATATTCAAGCCTCCTCCAAGCTGCCCACACAGAAGACTCCATAACTCTTATAACACACATGGACCATGGAAATTCCGGACTGTTAGCAGAATCAGCAAACCTTTAGCCTAAACACATCACAAATAAAACCCATTCACACTGCAGCAAATGCTGCTAACTCATCTGGTGTTAACTGCAAGAAGAATGTTGAGGCCTAGCTCCAATTTGGTTGCTGAACAAAAACAAAAAGGCCAAGTTGATGCCACGTTATCCCTAAAGAGAAACTGGAATAAACAGATGTTAGGCTTGAAAATTTTCCTTTAAAATTCCTCAGATGCCTTATACATGACACTGGGGTTTCAGGTATATTCCATTTCCAAAGAATTAAAGACAAAGGTATAAAGTTTCTACAGCAGTGCTGGGAATGTGTGCATAACAACAGACAGCATGTCCAGTATCTGCTGTTGTCTATACTTTCATATACTCTGACCTAATTGACCGAAGTGTGTGGAATTCACAAGCAAGTTCATGAGATGACTTACAATGTGTACTTGGTTAATGAGAGAGGTGATCTTCAAAGAAGTCTCTCTGGGAGGCATGGCTATGCTGCCACTGTTGGAAACATTTATGGAACTCTGCTTCTTGATAAAACCCTCAGTGCTGCTGTCACGTTTTCTGAACATCTTTGATGTCCAAAAATTCTTCATTTCTACAGGGGGTACTTCAATTTTGTAAAGAGCAAAAAGTCACTGGGAGCCAAATCTGATGAATGAGGGTAGTGTTCTGGCCCAACAATAGATTTTTTGGGTCATAAGCTCCTTGTTAAAATAGAGAAACCGATTGTTGGGCCAGATTTCAGGCACTTTCTGTGCAGAGAATCATGTAATGTCATCACTATTTCTAAATAATAAGCCTGGATAAATTTTTGGCCTCAGTTTCCAAACAAGATTTCTCGCTTTTCAGCATTTTCATCTGTTCTTTGCATTTCTGGATGACCACTTCTTCCCTCATCTCCCATTCTTTTGACCCTCTTTGAATCATTTATGCTACTTGACACAACAGGGAATGTACTTGTAATGTAACATTATGGCATGTTTGCATAACCTGCATTGCCAAGGAAATGCAACAATGAGTTCCTTTTTTACTGAGCTATATGTCATGTTCAACAATATACAATATTCAAAAGTGTCCAGAGAAATGCAACAATGGGTTTTTTTGTACTGCAGTCGAGCTATGTACATTGCTGTCAACAATACAGACTGGTACGTCGATCTTCATGTAAAATGCCTGATACTTCAGAGTTTCAATAAATTTGGATTTTGTTGACAGATTTTAATGAAAGACTCCCATATAAAATTGCATAAAAATCCATCCAGTAGGGGCTGAGTTGTTACATGCAGATGATGGATGGAAGTGACAAAACTATTAGGTGATTGTTGCAACTATTTGAATGTGACTACAAAAACTAATTTCTTCATAGCTTCTGTGCCACATGCTTCGAGTGTACTACGCACATTGGGCTGGCACTCTTTCTTAATTTAACACAAAATGGATGGTTGATTCTTTGCACTAAATTCCAATTACCCATTTTTCAACAAGAGACACAAACACACACCTCCCATTTCTGCCACAGCTTTGAAGCAACTGATGCAACAGTGTTAAAAACTGCAGCTTATATGAGCCAGAACATGGTCCAAAATGATTTAGACACAATCAGGTATACCACAACACAAGAGGCTGTGTGATAAAATTATTCTGCACACTTTTTAGCCACATCATGTATACCAAAAGAAAAATAAATTCTTTTACAAATTGTCCAATATATGCTTGTCATGTTGCAGTACATTACAGGAATAAAACAGATCCATTTCAAATGCAATCAAGACCTCTATTTGTTTTTGCACATGGGAGAATGAGTATGTCTACAAAAGAATGTTGTTAACGGCAGACACACAAGTTTCAAAATGTAAGCATAGTGTCAGTTGTGCTTGTCTAAAAAAACTGTCAGGTTTGACATTTGACATAAAATGTGTTTCAATCTTCCCTACAGCTTTGTAGTGCCAACATTTTTCTTCACTCCTGTAAATATGTGGTGATTTTCACTAAAAAAAGCCCATTAAATTCACATAGTTCTGCATGTAAGATGGTAATTAAAATTATCTGAACTAAATAAAGATTTGACACTTAACATTTGGTTGTAAAATTTTCAAGCACCAAATTTCATGAAACTCCATTCAACAGTTCTGGTGTTCCTACATGCATTTAGAAAGGAAAAGTGGAAGGGTACTTAGAGTTTAATATGCAGGGATAAAAATATGCTTGAAAAAATCAACCACTAAATCCTTTAAATATGTAGAATAGTGCACACATTTTGGAATAAAATCACCAAGAGAGAATTATATTAATGAAGAAGTTAAAAGCACACAAATATAATTGCATTTTTTGAACAGTTATGACTTTAAGTCCTCACCCTGTATGTGTCAAACTTCTTGGAAACAACACCAAAGTTTGGTATTCTTATGATTGTAGCTGTTGACCTAGAAAGAGTACATCAGCAATAATAAAACACAGATACGCTAATCCTCATACCAGATTTCACTTACCTAGTAATAATGGTAGGGCATGAGGTGGAGAAGTTGGTTGAGGCACTGCACTAGAAGCCAGGAAGTCACAGGTTTGATTCCTGGTGGTATCTTTTTGGAATTTTTCATTCACATAATCCTTCCAGCTGCACTCTGCCTCTGGGGTTGACTCAGCCTCTAACAGAAATGCGTACCAAGAATATTTCTTGGGGGGTAAAGGCGACTGGTGCAGAGGGCTGACAACCTTACCACTTCCATGTGCCACTGTCTTGAAATCTGTGAGCCTCAAGCAAATGGAACCCTCAGGGCCTGTCCAGGCCAGTACAGGTAATGCTTTACCTTTACCAAGTAATAATGGTGAATCAGTTATTACCTTCAAACTGAAAGCTAAAGAAAATATTTTCACACGGCCATCATGCTTTTTTATATTACACAAAAATATGATTTTACCGAAAGTTGAATGTTTTTCCCAGATGTTATTATCTATACATTTCAGACCCTCAAAAGAGCCACAAGTTTTGCTCTTACTTCAAAGTTTGCAACCTGTCATGTTATTGTTACAGATTGTAGAATATTTTCAAGATGCAGTGGGGGTGTCCAATGGGATAACATTCATACCATGAACATATGAAACATCCCCATTGGTATATCAATCACAAATGTATATTAATATTTTAAATCACACACAATACATTACTGTATAACTGTATTTTATTTGGCAAGTAGTTTTGGCCCTGAATGTGGCCATTAAACAAGAACAAGAAAATATACAGAAACATAGTTTCCTGTCCTGCTATCAGCTAAAACGTGTAGGTATATCATATAGCGGACAGATTCGGAGGTAGTTCTGTAATGACAAGGACAGAGATGGTCCTTGAAATGTTGGTTTACTTGCCTTTCAACCACTTGACACAACTGCTAGCTGAAGAACAATTTAGTTGCCGTAAAAGTGCTGTTTGGAACCACATAAACATGTAAATTCCTACCTTAATGATTTTCATATAATCTTATAATTTCTTATGACAGCAAAATTAGAATATGGCAGTGCCTAGTCTTGAAACTGTGAAGATTTAAAAACTGTCCAACCTAAGCAACATTTGGAAAACGCTGGTATAAGAATTGTCTTTTTTTTCCCTACCATTAAATAGTTATGAGAGCTTGCTGTGCTAAGCTCTGGGGTAACACATACATACAAAACAGTTCAGCCTTTCACTTTGGCTGTATTATTCGTTGTTCTGAGAGATGGTGCATGCAGAAAATGATCTCTCACATACAGAGAAAGTCACCATGTTCATTCCACAAGGGTTTGTGTGATCAGATGTGAGTATTCACTTTACTTATGTCTAATAATGGTAAGATACACACATATGTGGGCTTCTCATTGCAAATTTCATCACAAGAAAAATATTCTAATGTATTCTGTCACAAATTAAAGAATGACTTCCTGTAATTGGATTTTTAAAAATATGCATGAGAGTACACTTGACTGTCAACTTATTTTCATGATGGATGAAACCACTTTTATCTGAGTGAGTAACTAATTCATAGAGCACTTGCAACTGGAATACTGAAAATCCAGACTTTTCCCCAGATCACATTACTTGACTAGGAAGTTGTAACTGTGATAGAAAATCACATTCTCCACATTCCTTACTTCAGAGCAGTTTAAAAATATCTGAATAAGGAAGAGTTACATTTCTTTTCAACAGGGCAATGTAAGAATACACACTGCATACCACCAATTTACAACATATTTTACCAGTAATGAACTACTTACTGTACTGGGTAATAACTAAATAAGTATCCAAAAGTGAGATATGAATGTTGATCAATATTCAAGTCTTCTGAGATGATGCAACATGTCAACTGGTAAGTAGTTAGTGACCTTTCACAGCAGCATAATTCTCCATTGTCAAGGTCAAGCAGTCCAAGAAAGTTGTCTTTGACTACATGACCCTGTGTTACACTCCTCCAAAATGTTGATATCCATTTACCAGCTGACGTTGCATCATATCCAAAAAGAACAGAAATTGCAAATGTCTAAAGTTAAATTGATGAGCTGGTGAAAGAATACTCTTTACATAATCTCTCATCAAACTGTATTGTCAAAGGAACCTTTACACTTACTCTCCCATCATAAATCAGACAAGTCCATAACTGAAGACAGTCTATTGAGTCAATAAGCACTGGCTGTACAGACTGAAAACCTCTCTTCAGCTCATTTCATCTCAGAGTTAAAATTCACACTATACCTGACCAAATAATTTTTTTCGTTTGGGTCATGAATTCTGTATGCAGGATGGGCAACAAAATATCCATCGTAAGGAAATGTGAGTCAATCACAACAAAATGAAACATACACAATATCATGTTCTTTTGTTAGATTCGTCATCAGAGTCTTCTGCAAGCACTTCATCATACCCTGGTATCATCTGTGAATTGAAAGTCGCTTCAAAGCAGCGTTTGAATATATAACGTGCCTTTTTTGACAGAGGGGGTGGTGGAGTTCCAGGCACTGCATCTTCCTCAGCAATGTCTTCTGCAACTTGGGCACTTTCACTGTCTTCAATGTTATCTTGAAAGCTGGTATGACCTCTGGATGGTCCTGGAACTTGAAGAAAATTGATGGAATAAGTGCAATAAACTTAAGTCTTAATCAAGCCTGTCAGCAGATAAATCAGTATTAATGGTTGTGGGTTACTGGGAATAATCCAAATAATATGGATGATGACAAACAATGATGAAAGTTGAAATAAGCAAAGCAAAATAATGAATGCTATTGACATCATTTACCAATGATTGTCAAGTCCCACATTATTTTGAACATACACAGTACCACATCTCAAAGGACAGATGTTTCATATTTTGCATTATATGTAAAGGTACTTCCATGTTTTTACTATAATAAAAAAATTTAAGGCACTGTAATTAAAAAGCTGACTGTACAGGACGGTGGCAAGGTGAAAGATAGAAATATAATATTTTTACACTATAGAGGCACATTTTAACCCTTATTCTGTTAACATGGAGAATATGGTGAGCTTCTAATAATGCCAGCAGATGGGATTTAACTCGGTGTTTAAAGGGTTAAAACATTCAAAATGGACAGCAACTTCAAATATTCATTGTACACCTAGTATCATGGCATCAGAGCAATGCACCATTTAAAGGAAAAGTTCAAGTTTCTCATAAACATTCTGTGTGGGCATCATACCAAATACAGATCTTGAATTTCAGTCACATTTTCATTTGGATGTTTCCATCTCGGCTGGTAGCCTTCTCCTTCTCTTATGGATCATGCATAAATAATGTCCTAACAACACTGGTTTAAACAAACTGAAAACTGCTTTTAATGTTCAGGTGACCGTGTATCGTGATAAATTCTTATAATAAAACCAACTAGATGCACTAATTTCTTAAATTTATTTTTGGAATAAAACTCTACATGTTTCAGACAGTTCCTCTACCCATCATCAGGAATTTTTCACTGTACACACAACAATGGTATATGTCATACAGGTTTGCTGACAGCCTGCGAGCAGGATCAGGAGAGAACCATCCTGATCCTGCTCGCAAGCTGTCAGCATAAGCTGTATGACATATATCACTGCTGTGTGTACAGTGAAAAACTCCGGATGATGGGCAAAGGAACATCCAAAACATGTAGAGTTTTATTCCAAAAATAAATTTGAGAAATTGGTGCATCTAGTTGGTTTTATTATAAGAACTGAAAACTGCCATTTGCTATGAATTCAACAGAAGATGCACAGACTGCAAACTGCCAGGTTCAGAAATGCATGTAGGTTCCATTTCTAACATTTACAAGGAAATGTCAGTGGATGGGAAAAAAATCTTTATTCCACTGAAGGTGACAAAGATTAAACTTTCCATCCAGAGTAAACACAACCAATCACATTTACTTATTGTGCTACTAAGAGAGACAGAAGAAGGGTATGTTAATTTTCAAAAATAAAACAAGCATGCAGGTCTAGAGGCATCAAGGTGGCAGCCCCACCACTAGACTCACCTTGCGACGGGCCGGTAACCTATCCAGGGGACACCAAGATACTCGAAAAATCCTCAAAAGAAAGAAGCGGAC
>Ga0123354_10015008_pt1 | contig 12078 bp, 6 predicted proteins | sample TergutLab28metaG_2_FD_97872 | JGI IMG/M metagenome (GOLD analysis project Ga0123354, IMG submission 97872) | Labiotermes labralis P4 segment gut microbial communities from Petit-Saut dam, French Guiana - Lab288 P4 | ecosystem: Host-associated > Arthropoda: Insects > Digestive system > Gut ... | reverse complement strand
TTAAAAAAAAAAAAGAGAAAAAAAAGATTTTTTAGTTATGGCCGTGCAATTTGGAGTGGAAAAAATTTGCAGGGGGGGGGGGGGGACTGACACATGTTATTGAGGCGAAACTTTGCAAATATATGAACAATATAGCGCCCGTGCGAAATCTATTCTAAACGGAACTCTTTGGTACGTAGCAGGAAAAACACTGACACATCAACATGACCAGCACCATTAAAGCCAGACAACAAGTGTTTTGCAGACACCTCTGAGAGAATCCATTTGAATTCTAATTTCGTTTTGACTATGAAAAAAATATTTCTTATTAAGGTCAGTCTTATATGTTCCACCATACAGACGTGATTATACCATGTTATTGGCCTATGATTCGAATTGTCTAGTGATATACTCGTACAGTCGATTTTACACAATGCACTTCGCATATCATAGTCCTAAAATTTAATTTCATCATTGCTTTCTCAGTACGAATTAAAAAAAAAATAACTAAAGGTACAACTGTCACATTTCAGAACGCCTACTATAAAAGAATTTGACATACACCCCTGCCACATCATTTACAGTACCTACAAAAACCAATTACATAATAATCTCGGGCGTGATATATGGAAAATTTATTAACAAAGAAATTCATAATTTACAAACCTCAGTTAAAATTACGAGACTAGAATTAGCTGAATTAAAGAGGATGAGGAAGAAAGAGTTCCGAAAGAACATAATAACGAGAATTGGCTGCTACATAGAAGATCTGGACCCTTTACGAATTGTTAACTGGATAAAACCAAGAATGATGAGACGACTGGGACGTGTAACACGCATGGGAGAGATAACACATACAAAATTTGGGCCGGAAACCTAGAAAGGAAGATAAAAGTTACAACATCTAAGCCTAGAAAGGGGTAAGTATTAAAATGAGTGTTCAGCGTACAAGTATTGAAGATGAAAACTGGATTCATATGGCTGAGCACAGTGGCCAGAGGAGGGGGCATTAAAACACTGTAAAGAATCTTTTGGTTCAATAGAAGACGACGAATCTCTTGGCTAACTAGGCGATTATTAACTTGTTATGGATTCTGGTCCGTAGAAGTACATTTTGGCAGATACATCTTGTGAAAAAGGGCCGGGTAGCTCAGGCGGTATAGTGAGTGACTACGGGCTGGACGGTCCGGGATCGAATCCCGGTGGGGACGAGATTTTACGCCTGTCCAGACCGGCCCTGAGGCCCAACCAGCTTCCTGTACAATGGGTACTGAGTCTTTCCCGGGGGTAAAGTGTGGCCGGGGCGTGCTGCTGACCACTCACCCCCTTCCAGTGCCGCGGTCATGGAAGAGTAGAATTGTACGTCTACCCACTCTCTGGGCCACACCGGGACTGTAACGGGATCACTTTACCTTTTTTACCTTTACATCTTGTGAAAAAAGACTTCGGTCGACACAATCGACGATGGGAAAACAGTCGGCTATTTGAAACAAGAAACAGTTTTTGAAGTTATGAGTTGGATGAAATGGGTTTGAGGGTTCAGGGACTGTTGAATCCTTGGTGTGTAGAACACCGATCTATGCCATTCTGGACATGTCCTATGCTAATGAGATCCTTAATTTTATTAATATCAAGACTTAAATAACGTCCATTTTCACACATTAAGCTATAAAAAAACAGAAGACCTTCTAATTGAGTGACTTGAGGTTTTCACAGCTTTGGGATTTGACGCCGTGTTAATTGGTACTTTATTATCAACATCTTGGAGGAGTTTGCTGTCTCCATGTTCAGAATGGTGTAATAAAAAAAATTGCAAGCAATCCTCTCAAGCAACTTACTCTTACTGTACTACCATGATCATTGAGTCAGCTAGCTCATCGGTAAACGTCTGTAAAACATTAAAAATCAACACGGTTTTATATACCAGAAGACTGTAATCTACACCTTCTAACGTATCTTGACTTCGCTTTCCTTTATAAAGTTTAAGTCAGTAATCTGTGGAGTCTGTGAGTAAACTGGTTACTTCCATCCTTTTGAGTTCCCGCCAATTCATCATCCTCTCACACGCCAAGCGCATACACGCTTTCTAACAAGTAATAAGACGACGCCAGGTGTTGCTTTTATTATTACATAACAAAGTGGAGCCAGCGAGTGAGCGAGCAGTGAACGTCACTTGTTTATTCAGCTCAGTTATTATTTAAGCAGAGCTACAACCGTATGTTGCCACTGCCAACGGTGCCCTTCTGTAGAATACGGGGTACACTTCGGAAAGAAGATGCTATAAACAACTGAATAATTTCTGCAAGGGATTTACTTCTCTACTTGTGGTGTACTAGCCACAGCAAGAACATCAACTTTTTGGATTAGCACAGCGGTAATTTGTGCTTCTGACATCCAGGAGCTAGTTCACTAGATTCGAATAGACCAGCCATCGGATATGGCACTGGAGGAATGTCATTTTGTTTCCGGTCCCGTCAGACATATGTACAAGATATATCGCGACAGGCAGAGACTAACACGAACACACCTTCGATTCATCACTTAGCATATGTTATCCTACATAAATCCTTGTTGCAGGGTCACCAACTTATACATATTTTAAAAATAACCGGTATCATGGTAAAGGATCTTTTTGAAAGTTCACATAAACCTAATGAGTCTGCCGGTACAACAAATTTCCTACTTATAAAGGACATTACGATGTCCACAGAAACCCACCCACTGGATCGTATTCAAAGCCAATTCACTCCATTCACCTCCTTCACTCAGTAATTCTCTGTCTCATGTCAACTTTATTCTCTCCCCTACGCCTTGACATGTCAGGGCGTCTTCCTCCGAGTTTTTCCGGTCAAAATTTCATTTATAGTTTCGATCTGCATGATACATTTACATCCCTCTCATACTCTTTAACTAATTACCGTATTATTAGAAGGCTACAAATTATGCCAGTTAACGTGCTTTTGAAACTATGTTGTCTATGCCTTCAGAAAATTAAAATGTACCATTGTTCTTACGGTTGATTGCACGATGTGGAGCAGTAAATGTAGGCATATAGAGCAGTAACTGAATTACGAAAGAGCCTTGCTGCAGGTAGGGGGTAGTCTTGATTCAAGGAAATTCATAACCGGCAATAAAAACCCCTGCAATTATTTATCCCCCATTTTCCCACGTGCTGCACCAGACAATGTGCTCTTGGTTTTCCAGCTGTGTAATTTATATGAGCGGCGCTGTATATTATTGCAGCCTGCACACTGTTCCAAATTATTATCACTTCTTTCTTCGTGTGTGGACTGCGTAAAAACAGCGGCAACCTTATCTACGCAATAAAGATAATATGATGAGTTGAAGGTAAAGCTCCATGCATTTTAACCCAAGCTCTAGATGAAGGTGAACAGTCTGATTCTAACACAGAATTTACAGGGGCCAGACAGGACCCACAGCCAGTCTTGACGGGAAGTCCTTCTCCTGCCGGGAACTGAACTCCGAATTACAGCCTGTAAGTCGGTAATGTTACTAATACTCAGTAACAGACCACCACTTTAGACAAAATGGAGACTCAGCCTTCATTTATTATACATAATATTTTTCTGTTCATTTCGGTCATGGGAACTTCTGGAAGACTCGAAATTACAATCAATGGAAATTACTGGCCACCCTCGGTGTAACGTATTTTATTTTTAATTTTTGCATAGGATTTAGAGTCTACCCATTTTATGTGGTAGGAAAAGCTCGGGTACCATATCCGTGTGTCCATCCCCAGTAACAGTGAGTGAACCAATGGGAGGACCCCCCCATGAAACTTGGCATGAATACCGTCGGGCTATATATCATCCAAACTTCATACCATTTAGTTGTTTCATCAACAGACGACGATAGACTTACGTTGAGTATGGTCAAGAAAAACCCTCATACCACGTATCAGACGTTAGAAAAACATGCATTCATTGTTATGGTTAATTTATGTGGAACATAAAGCGGTAACATCAAATTAGCATCGAACTTGTAGCTTGAGGGTGCCAAATGAATGAACAAACGGAGGGAGTTTACGTAGGCGCATGTGGGATCTTTTACGGACTCGGATCACACAGATTTTACGTAAAATGATTTTGCCATATGTTAAAAATACAAACGTTGCAGCATTGGCGGACTTGGTTACAGTTGATAAATTTAACTCAGTCTACCGGTAATCTGTGGGAATTATCTACAGAAACGGAATATTAACTGTATAGTTAGTACTCGTAATTTACTGTACCACCACCTCCGTAAGAAAACCTCGGGTCGGGATTCTTCAGATTATGTCAGCCGGGTTGAACCAACTTTGAGATGGGAACCAGTGAAGGAGCACAGTTGAGGCGGTCAATGCCTCAATCGGGAGACAGTAAAAATAAGAAAAGGAAGTGCGATAAATTTACACTTTCTGTTAAACTCAGGTACAAACTAAGGCATCCGAGGGAAGGAATCATTGGTACAGCTAAGAATTTGGCCCGTATGCAAAGCTTACAGATGGGCCCTACCGTGCCCATGAGGTAAAAGTTCATTGTTTATAAAATTTAACCAATAGATCATCATCATCATTTAGCTAACATAGAGTTGGGCCGCTTGTTGAACCGTACAGAGCTCACACATCTAGACGTCTTTTAATGGTCTTTCCTGGTTTCTTCTGCCTTTTGATCTGCAGTTTTTTATTATGCTGATAGTCTATCACGAGGCATTCCGTTTATAAATAAATTCGGGTTTCAAATAAAGCCGTTCATTTAAATTATTTTTGTTCTCGCGAATACGTTCCAATTTAAGTAATAATTTATTGCGAGGGGGTCGTGGGCCCGATGTTGTGCCTACTCTTGCTTTTCTTTAGCCACCAAGCTCGGATGACGGCACCATAATCTGTCTCCTCTAGTGTTGCCCACGTATTACACATTAATTTATTTTTCACATACTCTGCAGAATAAAATGGATTACAAATCAGGACTTCCAGCAGTGGCTTGGAACGCAATTAAGGCCAACTTTTTTGGCAGAAATACAGGATATGTCCAATTGTTCTCGCAGGGTAGCTCCTTACATACAAACCGACATTGTTATGCCACTCAAAATGTTACTGTTGATGGATCCTCGACGTTCCAAATTAATGTTATTTTACAATTTGCCTGTATGTGTGTGTGTGTGTGTGTGTGTGTGGTTTGTAGTACACCGAATGTGCTTAGCTTATCCCAGGTGGGACGAAGATTAGGAACCCACACTTCTAGAGGGCATCGCAATTTACAGTTTGCCCCTGGTACTAGAATGGATGCAACCGAAGACGACAGATAACATAGAGAATCCACAGTCTGAAATAGGATTCGCACCACGGGGGGTACAAAGCACTCCCACGGTACACAAGTTGAGAGTTTTATCAGCGGCGATGGAAGCGGAAGACGGCATGTGTGTCGACGTGGATCACCGAAAACTACTTAGGCCTATCCGAGCCTTTGCACGGGAATAGGTTTCAAATGGCACTGTCATATGAGGTCTTCATTGCATATTACCTGGCTGTGGGGTGTTGCAGGGACTCTGTTGCTGATCGGCGCCCCGCGACGCTGGTTGGTGGTTCTAGCAGTGCTGCTGGTAGCGATAGGAGTAGGAGTGGGAGTCCCGCTAGCGCTGCGAGCCGAGAACGGAGCTAGTACCTCGCTGCAGGAGCACCTGGAAATGGCGACTCAACTGCTGCGCGAGGTGCCACTAGTGGACGGGTGAGAGTGGTGATAGCCCTTAGTATGGTTATTTAATCTAGCTATGATTTTCACAAAATGTGCCGCGCGTAAGCAGGTCTGGTCGGGACAGCTAAAGGGCAGATTATGCTGTAAATACGAGTATCAAGACCTAGGAACAGATGGGGAGGAATGCCGGCCTGGACGATGGAGAAACAGGGTAGAGGGGGATCGAAATCAGAACAGGATCCAGAGGCGGACTCTGATGGCTTCAGATTCCAATTATTAACCAGCTGAGCATCTATAATCTTTTCAAGCACCTCTGCTCTGTGGGGTTTTAATTTAAACTCTACAAGCTATAGATTTCCAAAACGAGCTCTAATACCACAATCAACTATGCAAATCACAAACACCTGGTAACACTGTCGGTAGTGAATTAATGAATGACATCACATAGGCGTATTTAAACTGTGCGGACACGACAGAATAAACAGACTGTAACAAGGTAGAAGCTATTGTAACGCTACTGTAGAGTGCAATAATATACAATTTTCAATTCATAAAGCTGCGAACATGCTTGCAAAACCGAGCAGGTCTAGAGGTTTTCAGCACTTACGCCGGGCTTGCGTAGCGTCGTAAAATGAAAAATCCGTAATTTGAAATACTTGATGAGATTACATCTTGGAGAAGTGGACTGCAGTTTGGAGTATTCATATCTTGTAAGCGCTGTCTTTGCGATTTTACATACTTCACTGTCTTTGCTGTTCATTTCTTACAAATTTAAAATCTTCGTTTCCAAGCTGATAACATTACAGCTATGAAACTGCTCACTCAGAATTTAATTTCCTTTCCTTTCACTAACTATTCAGCATATCAAAAACATATTTCAAATGAAAGCTATTTTCGCGTTTTGGATTATTAACGTCGAGTACCAATTTTGGATAATGAGATTTCGTGATAAAACACATAATTCTATTTAGGTTTCACGTAGGCCTAAAAGGGAGGGTATACTGAACTAACACGAACAAAAATTAAACTAGCTATACAACTTTCAATGTAGATTTTCAGTACCAAATTTACTAAAAATTCGCCACGATATTCCGTTTAAAATTCCCATGATATAGATTAACTACCCCAAAATCAGGATTTTTAATATTCAGCTTCTGTTTCGAAACTGCCACGTACCTTACATAAAGGACATTCCGATTCGTGAAAGTTACTGCTGTTTCATTTTTAGAGCCAAATTTATATACCAGTTTTGAAGGAAAAGATAAAAATTTAATACATTTAGCATTATCTAAGTATTCACTGAAATCAATGGCAAACGAACTAATTGATCAAACCTAAACTTAATTTAGATTCAGTGAGAGGACAGGTAGATAGATGATTAGGTACTTTGCTATGGAGTAGGGGCCGATGATTAAGAGTGTGGATTTTGTCAATATAATTTGTCGTATATGAGATATGACGAAGTCGCTGATGTGATAATGTTCTGAACGTATATTCCCGAAATAAGGATAAAAGTGATGATAAAGAGAAAAATTTTGTGAAATATCAGAGCGTGTGTTCGATTAATTCCCAATACGTATTCCTAACATACTACATGTAACTGTTTATGGGATCTCAATACAAAATTAGAAACAGGAGATATTTTGGAATAAACAATTTGAAACTAAGGTTGGCATGATGTCATTAATGACAACGGGGTTCAAGTAATTAGTATATTTCTTCACAGATATTAGGGAACAAAATTCGGACTGGATTCATCTGGCTTAGGAAAGGACAAGTGGAGGGCTCTTGTGAATACGGCGATGAACATACGTGTCATACAAGTCGGAGAATTTGTTCACCAAACTGAGAAACTTTAACTGTTCACGAAGGCACGCTCACCTTGCAGGCAAAGAGCGCACAGCGAAACATAAGCTTTTTGGTACGTAACTGCGGTCATTAACGCTAACGTCAGACTGATGTCTTGAAGTCTGACAAGTGCACGCCACGTTCCAGCTGAGAGTTGTGACAAAAACAGGCCGGGTGCCATTGGCTAATTGTACACGTCCATCAAACTGTCGTCGATTCATCATACCATGACGTCATATATACCTACACACAAACCGAACGCTGTGGCAGATTTCTTAGCAGTCCCTACTTCGCACACCGGAGGTCCCGGGTTCGACTGTCGGTCAGAACGACTAACGATTATCGTGGTTTTACTTAATCCTTGACAGAAATAGTACCTTGAAATATGGCACAATCGTTATCTTCAACAATATTTAGGTCTACAATTCAAAAATTATTAATCATTCCCCATTCGACGCCATAAAATGCCCAAATGAGAAAGGGTCTTGAAACAAACACCAAAACACACGTAGGTACAGCAGTGCAATCCTTGAAGAACGTAGTAGAGGGTCACTTTTCTGAGTTTCTACCGTCACCAATTGTGTCCCTGTGGTATTTTTGGGAACTACAGTAACATCGTAACTGAGGTCACGTATAACCTCAAAGCATAGCGGTTACTTTACGTACCACGAGGTTTAGCATAAAAAATTCTGCATGGTGATTACGTTGCATTTATGTGTTTTGTGAGGCTCTCAGAACAAAGAATAGCGTTTCCCTTCTATGTCATTAACAGATGGGTTTTATAACCGAAGTGGAGATTGTTTACTGCGCGGTAAGGACTGATTCCTTAAATAAAACAGATGTCTCGTCCTTAAAGGGCTAATAGTAGATAAAATCCGTGACATTCTTGCTAGAAATTGCTTTAGAATTTTCTGGCTTCCCTTATTCCACCTGAAAAACGTATAAATTAAAATATTCGTACAAGAATAATTTATCCCTTGTTTTGTATCGTTGCAATATTTTATCTCTCATGATAAACAACATGCATTGATAGTGCTTGAGAGCAGTTCGCTTATAATATGTAAACCTGAGAAACTGAAAGGGGGATTGAGAAAATTTCATGAGGGGCTTTGTAATTTGTATTTTCTTCACATGAGTGTATCAAGAGCGACATGATGGTTGTGGTAGGCACGATGCACAAAGAAGAAGAATGCACACAAAATTTTAATCGGAAACCCTGACACAAAGAGACCACTTAGAAAACATTAGCGAAGATGATCCAGTGGCGGTCCTTGCAAGCACGGTAGGACCTTGGGGTTCCACAAAAGTTGTAGACCAGCTGAATCACTCGTAGATTCTCATGTAGCGCTTCGCTGCATGGGATTTGTTAACAGCAGCAACAAACGGTGTTGCACTCCATCAGAATACTATCACTTGCACTTGAACTGCATATCACAATATGATGCTTGAAACCGTACAGGTAATTTATTGTTTAAGATATCGCTTTATTTAAGAAAGCTTTATCAACTCCTAAGCTTATGCAGTGCTAAATGTCTGATTGTGAACGATGATTATGGGAAGACATGACAAGCCTTCCGTCCATGTTCAAGGCAGATCATTATTCCGCCAATAGTCAGAACGAACTGACAAAAACCACGAAACGTGACAAATGTACCACAACGTTTGGTTTTAGAAATGGGAAAAGCTGTAAAGCATGTAAGCACCAGACAAAGAACACACAGAAAAACATTTGTAACAACAACAACAACAACAATAATTTTGTTTAGCAGTAACGCAGCTCTAATCTTTAACTCAGGACGTGCCCGGCTCGAATCTCGGGCGAGGTATTGGCTATCCTGACTGAATTTTCGCTGGTTTCCTCAGTTTCCTTCAGCAATATATCGGGATGGTGTCTCGAACAGATCACGACAGCTTCCTTCCAGTCCCTTTCCAATTCATCATTCATCAATCTTTCTACAATTCTACGCTGCAGGCCTATAGTCTATTAGATAGTGACAACGTTGTTAAATAAGCCACAGTAAAAACAATTACAACAAACGCCAAGAAATTAAATCCACTTTGAGAAGCTGCAAATCGCTTAGGTATTCTAGACATCTCCGATTTCTTACACATACCAAAGTATCGCTACCGTATTCACAAGAGCCTCCAAGCTTGAAACCAAACCTTGTCTGCTCTCTGCGACAGCTCATTCTACATGTACATGGAAGTTCCGCCGTCAATAAACTGACGAACAACCATGCCGTAGTTAACATAAGACTCAACTAAAATGGATAATGATAACGCTGTCTTTTATAATGATAGCGATAATAATGGTGATGATAATTATCTAATAATAATAATAATAGAGTACTATATATTTACAGGACGCTGGAATTAGCAGATTTGTTAGAATGTATGGGAGCAAAACTGGGTGGGTATTTGAAATCTACAGGCTGGAATGGGCGTTTTACGTGAAGCCAGTAACGGAAGACGAACTGAGTCCAACACAGCCTTCGTTACGAATTCTACAGTGGAAGTAAACCTTGTTTCATTCTAACTGAACCTCAAAAACTTCATGACTGTAGGCCTGGCTTGCCTCTAAATTCTATGCGACTTTCGTTATTCTTCCATTAAAGTTAAAAGAAACCGCGTTACCCAGCAGTATAAGTTAATTTGGTTTAATGACGATTACCTAATTACCCATTGCTGTTGGACTAGGAGGAAAAACATTTAAGTTTCGGCTTTCGAAAGAAAGAGGAAATGGTTTTGGTTGCTTTTTCCACGCACTTAGTCCACGGAGGCAGTAAATAAAATCGTAAGATTCCAAGTACCCTATATCACACAGCGACTGTATTAACCTCAGCACAGAGAACGTGAACGTTCGCCATGATGTTAGGGTGGCCCGATTCTGTTCTTAATACTGTTCGCTGTCGCACGAGCAACTTGCTTCCCAGATACAAGCACCGAACTATTGTTTCACTGTCAGAAACTTGCTGACATATCATGCACTGCGTTTGCCACGTCAGTGAAGTAGATGCCTCATCTCGCTTCAACGGTTTGCGACTTGAAAGGAAAAGAACAAAGAAACTATACTAGACGTTTGTAAATATGATAGTATAGAAATAGAATGACAAAAAACTATGGAGCCTACGTGTTACGGTCTCGTCATAACAAATCAGGGCAGATTTCTAATGTAAAGTAGGTAACAAGTAATATTACACTGTAGAAATCTTCAAGCGGCTGGGGCAGGCAGTAACAGTTCGAAATTATATGTATAAGAAATGGCGACCAGATTATACCCGGAAATGCTCAACGTCATCCGGTTCAGGGCGTTTTATCTTTCCTTGTTATATCCAAAACCAAAAGATTAATTATAAATAAAAAAATTAATTTTCCCTACTTTTGGGTTCATAGGGTGAAATCTAAGTGAACAGGTTACACTAAGCTTATAACTACGAAAGGGGAGATCAGAAATTCATACGGACTGCTGATGCGGAAGCACTCTGGAAAATCCAAAAGGTCATGTTAGGGTAATTTAAAATATAGGCTGCATGTATAAGGAAACAAATTTGTATGGACGGGAATAGGATGGATGTGGATGACGTCCAAATGCTGACTTTGGAGTTAGAGGTTCTTATTTGTAGGCATTAAGTTGGTGCGTATACGAGTAATTCCTACTGTATAATCATAAATCACATTCACACATCCCATGGCGAATTCTTCTCCAGCCATGACGCATTCTTCGTGGAAAACAGAAACGGCTCCAGTCAGAAGAACAACTCTTCTTCTTTTGCGCAATTTCACTTTGTTCTATAGCAACAAGGAATCAACAAGCCGAGACTTCTGATGGACGAATCTTTGAACAGACCAGAGTTTCTGAGGGAGTGTTATACGGATAACTGCATACCAGCACACTCGGAAAGATAAGTCACTTTACAACTAGGAATTTCCTTTCCTTTCGCCGGATAAAGGTATGGTGTGGACTATTATTACTATTTTAAAGTCAATCTCTCCCACTTCAGAAACAGGAAGTTGCAATAAAAATGGCAGATATTAAAAAAATGAACACATCTGGTAAAATATATTGTTTCATTTTCTCTCGTGGATAACTTTTAATTTCATATATTCTGTGTGACTGTTTCTGGCGTGTCTTCGATTTTAATACAACATAAAATGGAAGCCTAATCCTGTATCATCTGTTTGTGTTCCAGTCACAACGATTTGCCATGGAACATTAGGAAGTTCCTGCACAACCGACTTCGAGATTTTCCATTCGGAGAAGATCTGCGTAAAGTACTGCCGTGGTCTAGAAGTCCCTGGTCGCACACAGACTTACCGAGACTGCGGGCCGGACTAGTGAGAGCACAGGTCAGTACGGCTTTGTACAGTATACGAAATTTTAGGCTCTTGTGGCCGTGCATCATAAACGTAGGGTGAGGAGAGAGAAACCAACAAAATGCAACTAATCAGATGTTTATTATCAAACTTCTATCTCAACATGTTTCGGGCACCATTATGCCCATCATCAGGAGAACAAGACCGTGTATTACCGCATATGGTGTTCTGCAATGGTTGTGCT
>Ga0123354_10015005_pt1 | contig 12078 bp, 9 predicted proteins | sample TergutLab28metaG_2_FD_97872 | JGI IMG/M metagenome (GOLD analysis project Ga0123354, IMG submission 97872) | Labiotermes labralis P4 segment gut microbial communities from Petit-Saut dam, French Guiana - Lab288 P4 | ecosystem: Host-associated > Arthropoda: Insects > Digestive system > Gut ... | reverse complement strand
GTATTTATTATTATTGTATTATATTATACCCCTAGCATAAGAAATAGTCCCTATGGGGAATAAAGAAAAATGCTATCCAACCAGATACACCCAGGACCATGGTACCCTGTAATATAATGAGATCTCGAACCCGCCCCATGACCACTACACGAATGCTATTATAGCCTAAGCTCTAAATCTAACCACAACCTGATGATGGCCCACATATAGGGCTGAAACATGTCGTTGTTATAAACTCCTATAATATAATAACAAATATAGTGTGTTCGACTGTAAGTGTCAACATACCTAACTCCTTACTATTGTACAAAACACAACGGGGATGACGCACATTAGGTGCATGACTGTATTGCAGGTAAATGAAACAGTAGAACAAACCATCCAGGTAATTCCAGAGTAGCAGTTATTCCTTAAAATACTTATCACATCATTATTGTTTTTGCTTTACAGCATTGTAAAAGACCTGAGAAGTGCTGAAATGTAGATGAGACCTTGAGACGATGACAGGCGGCAATGGAGAAATATGAGAACATTTCTGTAGTGGGGGAAGGTTCTTATGGCCTGGTCATGAAATGCAAGCACCGGGAGACTGGACAGTTGGTGGCCATCAAGAAGTTTATAGAAACGGAGGAAGACCACACCATTCGCAAGATGGCGCTTCGTGAGATCCGCATGCTGAAGGTTAGGAACGAGTACACAATCAGCCTTTTTAGCCACTGCCACTGGTTTGTGTTGCAGGGGAGATGGGGAAAGAGTGGCAGAGATTCAGGAACAAAGGGGCGGATATGGGATGGCTGATACACATTGACAATTAACACAGTTTACTTAGCTGACACATGCCTTTCTAGACACTAATGTCCTTGCTCATCATACAAATGTGACTGTCCTTCTACATAGTACAGCCACAAGGGAGGGAAATCTATAGGTATGAATTAGTGCTTACTGTAATGTTGCTGATGATTAAAGTCTCGTGGCATGTGACACCATGCTGTTGGGTGAGTAGTTTCTGCCGTTGCAAAGTTCTTGGTGCCTTCGTCTTCTAGTCGAGTAGACGAAGGCACCATGATCCTTTGATAAGTTAGAAATCACTCGTCAACTGACAGCATCACATTCCACTATACTTGAATTTTCATGATTCAAATACTGAGACACACAAATTGGGTTCTTGGTGTAGCAGGTTACTACATTTCTTCAGCTATGCATGAACTAATTTCTGTCTTCTCATTGCTCTTGTCATTGCTGTTGGATTGTTCAGATGTTCAGTGTGTCCCACAACTATTTTGCCTGATGTCAAATTCTTTACTTGACAGTTCTGTGCCATCCACTATTGGCTGCGTGACAGACATTTAGCAGTAATATTCCTGTGCATTCCACTGTTGTCTACGTAGCAAACTGGCACCATCAAAATGTGGCCAGAAATAGGTGCAGTTACACTGCTGTCACATGATACAAGGAGGAAAGGTGTAACCCTCATCTACTAACACACAGTGTAGAAGATCTGCCCAGCTGTGTTACTGAACAGGAAATGAGAATTTTATGTTACTCGTACCATGCATGTTCTTACAATCACACTATCAACCAACAAATGCGCTTAAAAAAATAAAATTCATGACAGGTAACGAACTCCTACATGTTTTGGCAATGGGTTGTCATCTTCAAACTCTTAATATGAAGGCACACAGTTGCTATGGGGACTGCGGTAGCACAGTGGTTAAAGTGCTGTGCTACAAATCGGAAGGTCGCTGGTTCGATCCCAGCTGGTGTCATTGGAATTTTTTATTGACATAAAATCCTTCGGATAGCACTATGGCCCTGGGGTCGACTCAGCCTCTAACAGAAATGAGTACCAGGAGCATTTCCTGGGGTTAAAAAGCGGCTGGTGCATAAGGCTGACAACCTTACCACCATCCTGTGCCATTGTCATGTAATCTGGGAACCTTAACTTCCTGGAACCCTCTGGGCCACTCCAGGCCTGTAACGGGACTGCTTTACCTTTTACACAGCTACTACACTTCCTGTAAACAATGTCACAGGGCACCCATTTTAGTATAAAACAGTGCCCAACATGATACACTTTGCACACTCCGTCTGGTATGCACCCTGATATGTACTGTTTATTATATAACACAAATTCATCTTCTGTAGATAATACCAGTATATACTCAGCTATCTGAAATTAACAGTGATAATATATTTACAGCAGGAGATCTCTTCAGATCATGCAGTTCGACACAGACGTTTGTATGCGTACTCCATACAGAACTAAACAGCTGTACATTTGTACTTGAAGTGGCTCACTGCCACATTATTTTAATACTACAACGTTGTAATTTTATAAGTTCATGCTTGTCATCTTTACGTCTTTTAGAATTTTAATATTTTAATTACTGCAGTGTGGGCGATGAAATACCTAGTTTAGTGTGTTGGACTGGTATGCCTTTTTTCTCGAAGACTACCTGAGGATGGCACTTGGTTGTCAAAACATGTAGGGAATTGCTACTTGTCACAAATTGTGTTTTATTAGCTGCATTTGTTGGTTGATGTAATGATTTAGGAGATGAGAAGTGTCATTGCATGACAGGTAGTGATAAAGAAGACTGCCCTAAAGTTGCTTTAGAAGTTTATGTATGATGGCCACAGTCCACAGGATGTCTTCACAGCTTGTCTGATGCTGTGCTGTTTACTGCATTTTTATCCCCCCTGTGACACAATGGTTAAAAAACCCACTGTAACAGACACAGTAAGGTTAAATCAGTTGCATTGGCTTGGACATGTACAGAGAATGGAAGAAAACAGAATCCCACAAAAAGTATTATGTATGAATTTGGAAACAATGAGGCTGAGATGTAGACCATGAAATAGATGGCAAGATGAAGTGAGGGAGGATGGACGAATAATTGGTGGAAAAGGGTTGAAAGAAATGGTATGTAACAGAGAGAAATGGAAAAAGCTTCTGAGAACGGCAAGGAATCGTTACATTCTGCACATGCCAATGGAAAGAATGCATGAATGAATGTGACACAACAACCCAACTTGGGGCTAGGCTGCCTCATTTTTGAGGTTTATAGATCACACAGTTATACACACACAACTGGTAGGACTCTTTTGAATGAACACAACACACAAGAAAAACGATCATAGCAGTAGAGTGCCTGTACACACACGCACTAGACCATGTGGCCACCAGAATCACTATTGTGATAGGAAAAAGTTAATTGAATGTTGGAAGGTGATTTTAAGATGGATCTTACAGGGTTGCTCAGTCAAATGGTCATTGTGTGCGCATTACAGAAACTGCGGCACGAGAACTTGGTGAACATGATCGAGGTGTTCCGTCGCAAACGCCGTTTCTATCTCGTGTTTGAGTATGTGGACCACACAATTCTGGATGAACTGGAGGAAAACAACAGTGGTTTGGGTGAAGAAACGTCGCGCAAGTACATCTTTCAGGTTCTCCGTGGCATTGACTTCTGTCATGCAAACAATGTAAGTTACAAGCTACTTGATAGATCTTCAGGACACAGAGTTGAACCTTTTTGTCACTGACCGATGTGACCCATCTGACACCAAACTTAGCCCAAAATTAGTATTACTTTTTGCTTAGTACATCTGAAGTGTGCATAAATTAAACTGATTGTGCTCAATTACATCAAATTAAACAAATGCAAACTGACTTGTGACTGAGTTCTGACCTTGAACAAATATGAATTATGACCAGCTAGACAAAGAATACTTGTTCAGTGTTACAGCACACAACTAGAGACATCTGTCAGTATGTAGTGTAAGAACAGTGTGTCCACTGGTAAATTTGAGTGCAGCTTTAATCTCAAGATTTTCCCAATACATGTCAAGTTTTACTTCATAAAAACAATAAAATTGATCCGCCTGTGTTATACGAGGTGCTGACAATTCTGTAGTTGCTCTGACAAATACACACACATTTTCTAGGCTGTACCATTTAAAAGTTACATCTAGTAAAATGAAGACCAACAAAATGCACACTTTTCAAATGAATATGTCAATTAAATTCTTGGTGTCTTCTCCATGTTTCGAACATCATGTGTTCATCATCAGGAAGACCATTTGTACATGCAGATTTTTATGGTGTGTTTTCATGCATTTATGTAAGCAATCTAGCAGATGGGAGGGAAGATGTGCTTAGTATTGCACATAAACGCATGAAAAACATACCATCTGCATGTACAAATGGTCTTTCTGATGATGAACACATGATGCTTGAAACATGTAGAAGACACCAAGAATAGAATTAAAACAGTGATTTGAGAAGTGTGCATTTTGTTGGTCTGCATTACATAATTGTATCACAATGCACGGTACAGAAAACATAAAGGGCCAAATATGTTGGCCATAAAATATGTTGGCCATAAAATGTCCATGTTTCTACTAGTTTTCATTGGTAAGCACATGGCATTTCCTTTTATAAGGGTGCTTGTCCAGAAATGACCAAGCACACCTGACTGTTTTATGTTTATGGATGCTTGTTGTGCTTGGAGTTGTGGTCACATGAGATTTGCAACAAATTTGTCTGCGACACTTTCTGGCAGATCATTACAGATATGACTCATACAGAGAAACATGCTAGCCAACAGCATACTGAACCACACTTGCAACAAGAAACATTACTTATTGTGATTTTCATTACAGTTGCATTGATTTTGACGTTCAGGTGACCGTGCATCATGATAAATTCTTACAATAAACCAACTAGATGCACTAATTTCTCAAATTTGTTTTTGGAATAAAACTCTACATGTTTCAGACAGTTCCTCTCTCCATCATCAGGAGTTTTTCACTGTACACACAGCAATGGCATATGTCATACAGTTTCCTGCTCGCAAGCTGTCAGCACATACACCATTGCTGTGTGTACAGTGAAAAACTCCTGGTGATGGACAGAGGAACTGTCTGAAACATGAAGAATTTTATTCCAAAAATAAATTTGAGAAATTAGTGCATCTAGTTGGTTTTATTATAAGAACACAATTCCACTGTTTTGTGACTAACTTTAGCATCACTTACTGTTGGTGCTAGTTGGTTTTATTATAAGAACACAATTCCACTGTTTTGTGACTAACTTCAGCATCACTTATTGTTGGTGCTTGGAAGGTGATTCATGTTGTTACTACTGGCAGGTGGAAAATGGTAGCTAGAATCATCTCTCATAATGGAACATCCTATGTATTACAAAACTGTGAAAGTAGATGAGGTGCATATAACAGTTTTCAGCCTTTCAGAGTGGTGCAGTTGAAGTTTCATTTCTTCTGGGATATGGCACTCCATCGCTGGGTTATGAGTTCCCAACATTGTAAAACCACTCTGGCACCCATTACGCATTGATTTGATGCCATGTCCCAGAAGATCAAAGACATCAACCCTATAAAGATGTACATATTTCTGTTTATATAAAAATTCCTCTTTCTTTTACAGACAAAGGATATGGTAATCAAGATCTGTAATTTATCTTATTTTTTTATGATACCGTGCAGACTTGTACAGATATATGTTTACTTATAAGAATAACTATGGCTTTGGCTGCGATGGGTAAGGGAAGTCACTTGTTTGGTATTTATTTACACAAATGTATATTTTCCAGTTTAAAATGAAAATATATTAGGCTGAAGTACAGTCATGTAAAATTATGTTTTACAGTGATATAGACATAAGTTTTTGACATGAATTACAAGTTCCCTCCACACAGTTAGCCCATAGATAAGAGAACTCTACCCATATTATGCAGGCCAAAAATGTTCTGATCACCAAAAGACAGTACATGGGTAAAGACATTTCAGTGCAATATATTCTTTTTTTCAGGGTTCAGGGTCTGCTTGGACACTAAAGATTCAGGCAGGATGTTCCCCAGAGGTGTTGACCTCTACCTACCAGCATACATGGTGTTATGATGCGGCTTGTAATTGGTGGATATTATTCCCTCAGTAGGACAGTAATCTCTGTGAATTTACGTTTTGGATTTCAAATTCACATTTTGAGAAGTTAACTGACCCTCAGATACTCAAACAACTCCCCATCTTATATGGATGTCAAGGGTTAATTACCATGTTCACAAGAAATTTTGTCTGATCCATATCCTGTGCCAGTTAAGTCCACTCCTCCCATTCGGTTTTTTAAAAATTTATTTTAAAATTTCTTATAATCTATGCCTAGTGCTTCAAAGTCTTCAAGTTATCCAGCTAAAATTCAGTGTGAAATCTCGACCGTTTAATGTGTGCTATATTCCACACCAATTTAATCCTCTTTGATTCAATTGTTATAATAATATTCAGTGAAGAGCAAAGTTGTCCTGTATAGCAAGACAGCTGTCTGGTGGGATGTGACGCCATTTAGTCTGGTAGATCACACTGATGTTACAGCGTAACCTGCTGCCTCCATCAATTTCCATGATGATGGAGTCAAAAGGTGACTCTGATGTGCCAGTATATTCAGTGAAGAGCAAAGTTGTCCTGTATAGCAAGACAGCTGTCTGGTGGGATGTGACGCCATTTAGTCTGGTAGATCACACTGATGTTACAGCGTAACCTGCTGCCTCCATCAACTTCCATGATGATGGAGTCAAAAGGTGACTCTGATGTGCCAGTATATTCAGTGAAGAGCAAAGTTGTCCTGTATAGCAAAACGGTTGTCTGGTGGGATGTGATGCCATTTAGTCTGGTAGATCACACTGATGTTACAGCGTAACCTGCTGCCTCCATCAATTTCCATGATGATGGAGTCAAAAGGTTACTCTGATGTGCCAGTATATTTCTAGCAAACTAGAAGGCATCACATCCCAAGACAGTTACCTTCACAATCATTGTTGTGGGAACCTCAAATCTCACTTTGTATCACGCAGCTTGTAAAAGTGCTGGTCATGTTTCCAGATTGTGCATCGCGACGTGAAACCAGAGAACGTTCTTGTGTCACGGTCAGGTGTCATCAAGTTGTGTGACTTTGGTTTTGCCCGTTTACTTGGAACACCAGGAGCAACATATACTGACTATGTGGCCACTAGGTGGTACAGAGCACCGGAGCTGTTGGTGGGGGACACCAAGTATGGAAGGTAAAGGACATATTTGTAAATATGTAACAGTATGTACTTACTAATTGTCCATTACGTAGTACAGGGCACCGGAGCTGTTGGTGGTGGGCACCAAGTAAGGGAGGTGTTTATAGGAGGGCTGTCCGGATAGTATCCATCCATTTTGAATATTTCGAGAACCAGTCATGTGGCCTTGATGTAACTTGACAGCCAATCAGAGGATACCTTACTGTGCCTCCATGAACAGTCACTCTCCCGTGGGGCTAGTCATTCGGCACCGAGACGTCATTGACTGAGCTTGTGTACTGTGTAACTGTTGCATTCACAAATCACCTCCCTTTCAATGGTGATTTTAGTTTTGGGAAAAGCCAGAAGTTGCAGGGAACCAAATCTAGGCAGTAGAGGGCTGACAGACCTGAGAGATGTGATGCTTTGCCAAAAAAATGCCTACACAAGATCTGTAGAATGGGCAGGCGCATTGTCATGATGAAGCTGATCTGCTTGCTTGGTCACTGTGAATGTGACGGTCACACAGTACACAAGCTCAGTCAACGGTGTCTCACTGCCGACTGACTAGCCCCACTGGAGAGTGACTGTTCATGGATGCACAGTAAGGTCTCCTCTGACTGGCTGTCAAGTTACATCAAGGCCACCTTACTGGTTCTCAGGATATTCAAAATGGACGATTGCTTTCCGGACAGCCCTTGTGAATATGTTTGGTTTCTAATTCAGACACCCACACAGAGACAGGTATCATGGTGGTCCCATAACTCTACCTCTTTCTACAAGGAAGTGAACCAAGGTAAAAATAGACAACAAAAGTTTGTGAGTACATGTTCAGTGTCCCCTGCTTGTTGTTGGTGAGTGTTCTCATATTGCAGGGAAGTGGACATATGGGCTGTGGGCTGCCTGTTTGCCGAGATGATGAGTGGAGACCCGCTGTTTCCTGGTGACTCAGACATTGACCAGTTGTATCAGATTACCAAACTACTGGGTAAACATTTCCAAGCCACTGCTTTCTCTTATCCTGAGGCCAAAGAAGGAAGTCCCATGGATGGTGGGGATGATGGCATTCAGTCAAAAACATGTATCGCTATTGAATATTATCACCACAGGTATAAGACATGTGTGAAGGGAATGGCTGGACAGCTGCAGAGGAATGTAAAGTAGTATGCTGGAGTGAGAAGTTTAACAGCTAAAGGGAGTTGTGGAGAGGGTTAAACCATGGAACTTCCCTCCATAGCCTTGGTGCAGATTTCTTGTCACACATTATATGATTCTGTTAATTTATTTTGCTCAAAGTTATAACTGGGACTGCGGTAGCACAGTGGTTAAGGTGCTGTGCTATAAATCGGAAGGTCGCTGGTTCGATCCCAGCTGGTGTCAGTGAATTTTTCATTGGCATAAAATCCTTCTGATCGCATTATGACCCTGGGGTCGACTCAGCCTCTAACAGAAATGAGTACCAGGGGTATTTCCTGGGGATAAAGACGGCCGGTGCGTGAGGCTGACAACCTACCAAAATCCTTTGCTGTTGACACGAAATCAGGGAACCTTAACTTCCTAGAACCCTGTGGGCCACTCCAGGCCTGTAATGGGACTGCTTTACCTTTACCTAGGCTGTAACTAACCAACGCACAGTTAACCTATTGATGTAGCAGTTGGTGATTATTCGACTAAGTTGATGGAAACACAGTCCTCTATGGGAATCTAATAGTTTGCCAGCTAGTCAATAAATTCCCCATAATTTACAGAATCTGAAGCTTCATTACTGCGTTCACAAGAGCCCACCACTTGTCAGTGTTGTGAGCCAGATCATTGCAGTCCACACCCTGCCTTTTTATTTCTTTAAGATCATCATCATCATCATCATCATTCCATCTACATGGAGTGGGCCGGGTAGCTCAGTGGGTATAGCGACTGACTACAGGCTGGACGGTCCGGGATCGAATCCCGGTGGGGCCGAGTTTTTCCGCCCGTCCAGACCGGCCCTGGGGCCCACCCAGCCTCCTGTAAAATGGGTACCAGGTCTTTCCTGGGGGTAAAGTGCGGCCGGGGCGTGCTGCTGACCACTCACCCCCTTCTAGTGCCGCGGTCACGGAAGAGTAGAGCTATACGTCTACCCACCCTCTGGGCCACACCGGGCCTGTAACAGGATCATTTTACTATTACCATCTACGTGGAACTCTTTCATATGGTCCCTTTCCTTCAGTTTTCCACACCAGAACCCTGTATTCTCCTCCCCCTTATTTACCACACACCACATGCATCCCTTCTTGGTTTGATCACCTGAACAATATTTGTGGGTGAGTAAATATCATTAAGTGCCTCATTATGCATGTTTTTTTCAGTCTCGTGTTCCTTCCTCCCCTTGAGGTCCACATATCTTCCTCAGCTCCCAATTCTCAAACACCCTTAGCCTGTGTTCTTGCCTCACTATGAGAAACCAAGTTTCACACCCATATGAAACAGAAGACAAACTTACAAATTCTCAACTGTTCATATCATTTGTTACCATTTTATGTCCCACACATTCACTGCTAAATTTAGAAGCACCCAACATTTGAACCCCGTTCAGTGTAATTCTCATGGTCGCAACCTGTTCCTGTAACGAAGAATCTAAACAACATCTGACATCCCACCTCAATCTTTCACATGTTATCACATCCAAGAAAACAGGATTCTTCATGTATGTGGTGCAATACAAACACATCTTATGGCAGCAGGAAGCACTGTAATTTCACCTGGAAATTTTAAATGTACTGTACTGAGCATAAATGTTTTTAAAAATATTTTCACAGTTTCTGTGTGTGTTGCAGGTAAGCTCTCTCAGCGTCACCAACAACTGTTGTCCCGAAACCCCATGCTCAAAGGACTGAAGAGGAGCAATGAGGAGGGAGCACGTTCCTTACAGAAGTTATTCCCGAACTGGCCACCCTTGGCATTGGACTTTATCTCACAATGTTTGAGGATGGATCCATCACAACGGTCCACCAGCATGGAACTGATTCGGCACCTATATTTCACACATGACCACTTCTCGCAATATTTCCTTCCCATCTTGAGATCCAAGATGCAGGAAGAGCTTCAAGGCAATCCGCTACTGCAGAAGTATGAGGCTGCCATCTTTTTCGATTCTACAGCTAGGAATGAACGTGACAGTGCCTTAAGTGGCATGCACAATTCTAAAGGTAACCATATTTATACTCCAGTATTGACCTCACTATTCTGTATTTCAGTTTGTTCTCCAGTACTGAAATTGACTGAAATTTGGTCGTTAAATGAAGGTTTGTCTGTCTATGAAACATGATTCCAAATGGCAGGCTTTGGTATTACTGGCACACAACCTCTGGGATGGAATTAGTTTGTTAATTAAGCTCAGAAAATCACTTCATAATGTGTGATATTTTTAAATACAGAGGGACTGCCTCATACCTCATATACCATGACACATAGTAAAATACAGTCATCTGTGTGTGTGTGTGTGTGTGTATACCATGAATTTTTATGGGGAAAAGTGGCAGTAGATCTTTTTGGTACGAGATGTAAATGAGTGAACTATACAGAAGATAACCCACATTCTTGTTTATGAATAATTTATCAGAGAAGAGTTCCAGTTTGTGAAGACCTGTTTTGAAGCAGAATATCAGAATGTAACATTGAATGTGAGGGTCAAAATCCATATATTCAGTTCTGGAAGTAGGTGCAGGTACCATTTAATATTTTCTGGTCTGTGTGAGCAGCATATGTATAAACAATCATAAGTCTCATGGGAAATAACACTTAGAAAACCTATTTATGGGTGGAATGACAATGCTGAAAATGGGTGTCGGAGATGTAGGTTGTGAAGACGTGGTAGATTGGAGTGGCTCAGGATTGGACAGTTGGTAATTATTTGTGTACTCGGTGTTAGACATTTGTGGCATTATGGTTCTGGCTGTGATCATGAAGACTTCTGTCTCCTGGGATGTAATGCCATATAGTTCTTTATATTTCAGAACCGTGCATCGTACTATACAGGGGTGCTGATAAGTCCTTAGCCCAACCAGGAAGGAAACAAGCTAATGTTTCTGTCAGAATAGTGTGAATTTCCTTCGGCGCCTTGCCTTGCAGAAAAAAAAACTTGATGACAGCTCGCATCTCCATGTTGTTGAAATCACACACGTCCCTGACATGCTTTCGAGTTTGTTTCCTTCCTGGTCGGGCTAAGGACTTACCAGCACCCCGGTAGAAGGAACGAAGAAGAACACTAATTCATTATTCACTAACCATGCTACAATTAGACGCTGTACAGTGCAGTTTACTGCCAGAATCGTTAGACAAACTACAAATTTACAGGGGTGCTGATAAGTCCTTTATCCCGACCAGGAAGGAAACAAGGTAATGTTTCTGTCAGAATGGCGTGAATTTCCTTCGGCGCTTTGCCTTGCAGGAAAAAATACTTGATGACAGCTCACGTCTCCATGTTGTTGAAATCACGCGCGTCCCTGACATGCTTTCGAGTTTGTTTCCTTCCTGATCGGGCTAAGGACTTATCAGCACCCCGGGTACATGTGTGAGAAAGACCAACTATATGCACACTATTTTCTCATTAATTTATTTCAATGATACTTTCTTCTTCTACATGTTTCGAACAAATGGTGTCTCGTCGCTAACACGTTATGGCCGGAACCATAATATATTAGTGACGAGACATCACATACATGCATGAAAATATTATATGCTGTGTGTACAGAGAAGGAACCTGATGATGAACTTATTATTTTCAAAACAGGTAGAGGGTAGTATAGTTGATATAAATTAATGAGAAATAAGTGTGCATCTATACTTGTTTAAAACCAACAAATTGCACAATATACGTAAAACATTAAAATCACATTTTTAGTTTCACATTAAAATAGATTTATATTCCTCCTACATGTTTCGATCCCCATACGGGATCATCCTCAGGGAGTATGCACTATATCGAGAGTGAAGTTACTAAAACAAGTTATTTATATAGGTTATCTGGTAGCATGCGTATT
>Ga0123354_10015001_pt1 | contig 12079 bp, 9 predicted proteins | sample TergutLab28metaG_2_FD_97872 | JGI IMG/M metagenome (GOLD analysis project Ga0123354, IMG submission 97872) | Labiotermes labralis P4 segment gut microbial communities from Petit-Saut dam, French Guiana - Lab288 P4 | ecosystem: Host-associated > Arthropoda: Insects > Digestive system > Gut ... | reverse complement strand
CTGACCACGTGACACCCCTCTATCCGCAAAAGTTGGTACTAACTTCGCCGACCGGCGGCGGCCGCTCTGTCGGTATAGTTCGCGTGCGGACTAAGGCCACGGAGTTTAGTTAGTAGTAGCAGCAGCAATATCAGTAGTAGTAGTAGCAATAGCAGTAGTAGTTGGTGGCAGTAGTATTATTTTGTGGTGGTGGTGGCAGTAGTATTAGCAATAGCAGTAGTAGTTAGTGGCAGTAGTATTATTTTGTGGTGGTGGTGGTGGTAGTAGTAGTAGTAGCAGCAGCAATAGTAGTAGTAGTAGTAATAGCAGTAGTAGTTAGTGGCAGTAGTATTATTTTGTGGTGGTGGTGGTAGTAGTAGTAGTAGTAGCAGCAGCAGCAGCAGTAGTAGTAGTAGTAGTAGTAGTAGTAGCAATAGCAGTAGTAGTTAGTGGCAGTAGTAGTATTTTGTGGTGGTGGTGGTAGTAGTAGCAGTAGCAGCAGCAATAGCAGTAGTGGTTAGTGGCAGTAGTATTATTTTCGTTCTTTAACGTGCACAGTGGATGTCGCGGCCCATTGTGTGGGACTGACAGTCGGAACGTAAAGGAGCCCAATGTGGCAGGCACCTGACAGCTGTTGTAAGGTGGCCAACAACTGTCACATGTGTTCAGGTTAACGAAACGCAACAAGGTTGCTGATTGTGATTGGTTATTTTGTTTCCTACTCCTGGTAAAGCTTGTTGAATTAGTGACGCTTGTGGCTCGTATTCTGAAGGTGCCCGTTTGGAATTTCGGCCAGGACATAGACTAATAGACTAACTTCAGTTTTGACGGTCTTCAGTTCATGCAAACAGGCACTGTCATCCCGTCATTGTAGGTTACTTGTACTGTAGCCTTGTTTATTGAAAGCGTCGTTAAATAGGCCGCATATAAATAAGGTGCTGCCCGTGATCCTGGGCTGTTCGGTAGTTGCGTTCGTGGAATCGAATTCAACTTGAGGCTTGCATTGTTCATCCGTTGTCCTGTGAAGGCAGATATCTGGCGATGGTCTGGCCGTGCATTCAGAGCTGCGCTGTGGTACCCCCAAGAAAGATTTTAAATACTCTGTAGTAGAATGGTACCATAATATGACTTCGCGTAGAGAAAATATTGTTCACTAATCAGTAACACTTGTGACGGCGATTTTCAAATATCTTGGTTCCCACCTGTCATTTCGCCAAGAATGCCGAAATTCCACTCTAGCACAGACGAGGTTATTTCTTCGAGAACTGTTGTTAGGCGAGTTCGCATAATTTCGAAAAGCGACTATTAGCTTCGTCATGCCTGTCCTTCTGTCCATCCGTCCGTCCGCATGGAACAACTCGGCTCCCACCGGACGGATTTTCATGAAATTTGATATTTGAGTATGTTTCGAAAGTCTGTCGAGAAACGTCAGGTATCGTTAAAATCGGGCAAGAATAACGGGTACTTTACATGAAGACCAATATACATTTTTATCATATCTCGCTCATTTCTTCTTAGAATGAGAAATGTTTCAGATAAAAGTTATAGAGAAAAAAAAACGCCTTGTGTTCGGTAACTTTTTTTCCTTCGAAAGTCTTACCGTTTATGAGATAATGGGAAAAAATATTGTAGAAGGAGTAGGCCACAGGACAGTATGGCGCATGCCCCCTAAGGCTACAAATACACACACACTCAGGTTGTGTAATATTTATTGCTTTTCCATGATAACGATGGTCGCACGATGCACGAACGCGCCTCAGTGTTAAGTTATACGTACATTGCCTGTCTTGTTAAAATTGTGTCTGATTTAGGATCACGTAAATCATAGGGCGTTTTTATTTTGCAGGCCTCACGTCACAGCGTGTGAGAAACGTTGACCTGTTCAGAAGAATGGAACTTATTAATTCTTAAAATTGTAATCTACTATTCATGTTTCCTCTTACCTAATTAGTTGATCCATTGGCCTTATTATCATGAAAATTAGTACGAAAATAAATGCTGCTTGAGACCAGCCTGTTCTTTAGGATTTTCAATAGTTTCCCGTTACACTGGTCAGCAAAATTTAACTTTTTTTTTTTGCTCCCACGAACTTCAATAGATGAACTTAGCAGTACTTTTTATGCTGAATTCAGATATGTATACAGAATTTTCTGTCAGGCCAGGGTTTCAAAGATACAGAGGAATTTAAATGTGCAAAATAGTACTTTACGTGCTCTTGAAACAGGCAGAAACTTTCCTCTAAAATGTAGATGCGTATGATTTTCACGGGTATTTGGCATCAGGTACGTCCCTCTTCACTGTCCAGCAATAGTCTGCCGACATACGTGAGGTCCACTTGCCTTGGTACCGCTTTTCCTTAGCCAAAATGTCTTGGTGAAATCTTTCACCGCGTTCGTCACTGACTTCGCCGAGATTTTTGGGGGAAAAATCCAAGTGTGATCCCAGAAAGTGGATTTTCAGACTCATATTGCATCCCATAGCTTTGTGTACGAAATCAACAGGTCCTGCACAACATCATGATAGTTCGCTGTTTTGTGATTTCCTCGGAAATCCTTGAAAATCCTCTTAAATTAAAACCATGCATTTTTTCAGTCTCATTCAGGTCTTCATCGAACTGTTTGTCTTGCATCAGTTCCCTGATAAATACACCCTCCTTGATTTTTGCGTCACTCACATTTGGGAGCTTATTCCTCAGATGTTCGAATACACGACCGATTTTATCCATACCTTTCACAAAGGTTTTCATGAGGCCCAGCTTTATGTGTAGAGGGGGCAGGTAAATTTTATCCGGAAGAACAAGAGGAGGATTGATAATATTTTTCTCCCCTGGCGTCACTGGTGTTCGTTTAGGCCACAATTTATTTACATAGTGATTCTTCTTGTTCCGTCTGTCCCACTAGCACAGGAAACGGAGGTATTTTGTGTACCCGAGTTGCATTCCGAGTAGCAGTGCCGCAACCTAGATAACACCACATAACTTCCACCTAAATTCGTCATACTTAATCTTTCCCAACAGTAGCTTCATGCTTTCGCAACTTTCCTTCATGTTGGCTGCATGAGCCAAAAGAACGGAGGGGAATCTATTTCTGTTGTGGAGTAGAACCACCTTGAAGCTCACTTTTGACGAATCACTGAACAAGCGCCACTATGTTTGGGTTATATTCTTCGCCAAAAACTTCCATAACGGAACAAACATCATTGCAAAACACGACACCATCTTCGTGGGAGAAGAAATCCTTGAATTCTTCATGACGGCCATGGTGAAAACACACCTTACTGTCCTGGCGCAGAATATTCCAGCCCTTTAACCTTGAGCCTAAAAGTTCAGCTTGCTTTTGGAAAGGTTCAAATCGCGGACGATATCGTTCAGGTCCCCTTGAGTCAGCAGATGTGGTTCATTGGAAGAACAGGCTACTGCAAACGTTGGATCAAAATCCATATTTTTGTTAGCTTGGTCTGCATCTTCATCACTTGACTCACTGTCATTCAGCGAAAGGTGTGGGTGATAGAGAAATTCTGGAAACATATTTGAATTCAGCGTCCAAAAATACATTAGAAACAGACTTTTTGCTCATGGAACAAAATCTTTGTTGACCAGTGTTATTAGTAATACCTTCAAGACATCTGGATGGGAATAAGATGCCACTTTATCTTGTATTTTGAATTCATTGTGGCAGTAAGATTTTCAGGAACAGCGAAGACAGGGAGACCCTTCGTGGAACTTACGATTCTAGAGGATGTAAAATAACGTGACAACATGAAATATGGTTTATAGGCGTGTATTTGGATTTTATTTTAATGAATTTCTACGAAGGTTCCATAAACCTAAGTAACTTACCCATGTTTTGTAGCTTGACCGTTATAAACATGGCGACAACGCGAGACTGTGACATAATCTGGCAACTCAGTGATGTCCAATACTGATGGGTAACGGAGCTCCGGGCTCCTCGCTTTGGGTCTGCTGCTGCATTCCCTGCAGCAGGGGCCAGTTTAAATGTGATGGCAAACGCGCAGAAACCAGACTTCGTCTTTCGGCGAAACGGACGAGTCCATTTAAATTCGGCAGGGACGTCAGTTCAGTGGACTGCTGACAGCCGAGGTGTGCGCATCAGCTTTTATTGCTAGTAGTAATGCTGGATACACCGTGTTCCGAGGTAGTGTGAAGGGTACTGGCTACCCTCTCCATTCGCCAGTTTCCCCTTCACTTCCCCTCCCGTGCCTCACCGTGTGCCATCACATTTAAGCTGGAGTCTACTGTCTTTCGTATGGACTCATTAAGCCCAGAACATTTATAACTAGCGATGGTTATGGAGTCACTGCACCTGTCGAGTGGCTGGAACATCGCTTTTCAGGCTGTGTCGCGACACATGTTGGTTGCAGTTGTTAATTGTCTCTCGAAACGTTGACCATGCTCAGTAACATGCAGTGGCTAAATACGAAAATTATCGTAACACTGTCGATCGCGGGACGACATAACTTGTGACTCGCATTTGTTGAGGGGGGGGGGGGTTAAGTGAAGCGTTCGGCTTGTGTGTGCGTGCGTCATGTGCAGCTCCCGAATTGACATAAAGGTATCACGGTCTTAATATTATTGCAATAAGCTTATTGCCCATGTCCATGGTAATGGGAGTAGATGTAACAAAGGTTCATTTGCCCTTATTTAGTTTTGTGTCATTAAAAAGTCGGTATTCCAATGGAAGTGTGTCGGGGCAGCCAAACACTTGAGAACTGGTGGGTTAGAACACTGAAGACGCGTACGGGGAAGTACGCTGGAGAGGGAAGCATAATCGCTCAAGACGATGCGGAAGGTGGTCGATCTGTGGGTCGGTTGACAACCAGTGTAGTGGAAGCTATGGATAGAAATGTACCACGCCTGTCGGTAAGTTTTGTAACCAGTAATTTGTGGTTACGTTTAATAGTCTCGGAGGAAGGACAGCTCAGTCGATGTAGTGATTAGGCTAAGGGCTGCATGGCCCGGGATTCGAATCCTTCTAGGGGGCGAGAAAGGAAATTGTCCACACCAGCCATGGAGCTTACCCAGCCTTCTGATCAGTGGGGCATAAATTTGACCACTTGCGGCCATCTAGTGCCGAGATTAAGAATGAGTGGAGTTATACCTTGTATCACCAGTGTATGCATGCGTGACGTGGACGGGGAAAACTTCACCTTTACCTTCATTTTAGCCTCACTGTATATGTGTGTGTGTGTGTGGACCAGGTAGCTCAGTCGGTATAGCGACTGACTACGGGCTGGACGGTCCGGGATCGAATCACGGTGGGGACGAATTTTCCGCCCGTCCAGACCGGCCCTGGGGCCCACCCAGCCTCCTGTAAAATGGGTACCGGGGCTTTACCGGGGATAAAGTGCGGCCGGGGCGTGCTGCTGACCACTCACCCCCTTCTAGTGCCGCGGTCATGGAAGAGTAGAGCTATACCACTACCCACCCTCTGGGCCACACCGGGCCTGTAACGGGGACACTTTACCTTTATATTTATATATGCTTGAGCATTCGACGGTAAAAATAGGTCATCTTGCTTAACAGAACGACTTTCTGCACTTTGGCATACGAGTTGGCCCATTGATGCATTATTGTCTGTGATGTTCATTTGTTGTAAAGTTCTCTCTAGAAGGCCTACTGTGTTTGTCCATTGTATTCTGTCTTGTTCCACTTCCAGAATGCGTCTGACTAATGAATTTACCCTCATAGCTATGCAGTAGGCATTCATAATGTACAGAATGTTTCTGTGCCTCCATGTCCTCCCCCTCCCCGGCATCTCCGCAGCCATCACAAACCATTCCCTATTAAGATGGTGCAGTGTACTTTGTGAAGTTCTCAATTGGTGCCTAGGAAGATTACCTGATCCTAAGATGTGACGCGGTGTAGCTTGGTAGACAGTTACCAGCGTCTTGGAGGAATATACGTTCTCCGTCTTCATAGTATTGCTGTGTGATCCAAGCCAGACGGCGTCATATCCGTGTATAATAATAATAATCTGCAATTGGGTTGTTACCCGGTGGCAGTGGTTATTTTACATGTGTACAAAATATGAAATTGGGTACTACTAGATTTAAGTCGGGAGGGCTACATGAGAAGCATGTAGTGGCAACTTGGAATATTGGGAACCATTTCAGCATTTGCTTTTAGGCACAAGAAAACCAAGAAAAACCTGTGTCGAGGTGGCCGGTCGCAGGACCTTCCGAATACTGACTTCTAGCCAGCAGTCCGGCATCTAAAGTAAAAAAAAAATAAGCTTCTGATTACAAACGGCAGCTTACGCTTACGCCGCTGTCGGGTGGATACCTTGTTTTTCAGATTCATTTTCAGTAAGTAACTGGGCGATTTAGGGTTTAATTATTCGCATTGAAATTCGTGAGTTGGTAGAGCTGTCACTGAATTAACTGAAACTTTGATCTGGAGGCCAAGGGGCGAGCCTTATCGGGCTGCCGTGTAACTTTCCGTTCGCTGAATTGCACAGAAGGAATTACCTCGATATGTGAACTTTGCTTAAGAGGCTTACCTTTTGATCAGAAAAAATTCTGATAAGGTATAAATTTAGAAAACTACATGCCCTCATGTTTGTGGACGCTTCTAAGGCAATGTAATGATGGAAAACGAAAGTGGCGGTGAATGTAGCACACGTAGGGAATCGAGAACTCGTACGAGATTTGGGTAGGACAAGCTGACGGAATGTTACGAGTTAGGTGGGAGCATGGTACTACGAGTAAATGGATTGTTGATTGCTTTTTGCTGACTTAAGATAGCGTCCTTTGACCGGGTTCCTGTGAATACCTCAATGCACTTTGGAGCTGCACAAGACCGGAAATTCCTTGACCACCCGAGTGTCTGTGGGATTAGTTGGTAGCTATACATGTGGCATTATGCTACATTATTTTACTATTTTTTATTGCTTTAGTGTTACCATTTAATATATATATATATATATATATTTATTTATTTATGGCGTAACAGCCCCCAGTGGGCCGTGGCCTCCTCGCTATCGAGGCTTCACGATCAGACACACCACACTCTGTAGGACTTCACTGGACGGGTGATCGGCCCAGGGCAGAGATTTCTACCCGAAAACACACAACACTCACAAGAGACAGACATCCATTCACCATGCGGGATTCGAACCCGCGATCCCAGCAAGCGAGCGGCCGCAGACCCACTCCTTAGACGGAGCGACCAGTGGCATTGGCATTGAATGTAATAGACCATGTCAATTAAATTTTTCGGTCCTTCGTTATTATTAGCCCAGATTATGGACACATTTTGTGCTTTGTCAGTAGTTAGCATAGTTCGATTTGCATCAGGGGCGTCACAGATCTGCGTGAGACTGGCAAAAGGCTATTAGGAATGCAAAAGTGCGTTTTGAGGATATGTAACATTGAATTGTACAGTACGTAAGCTTGTGCCAGTTAGTGCCACAAGTTTCCGAATACTGTTGCTCAAGTCTATGGGGCCGGGCAGAGCCAGGCTGGTCACTTGGCTGGGAACTTAAATTGGAACTCCAGAAGCCTGAGTGCAACAAGGCTTCAGATACAGAGGCCGGCTGCCTCGTGCCAAACATCGCGTCCAGAGGTAAAAAGAATAAAATGGCGCAAATTAATATACACGTTACTCAGCTCATGCCGTTTTTAAAACGTTTTCTCCTCCTCCTCTTCTTCCTCCTCCTCCACCTCCTCCTCTCCTCAGTCTTCTATTTAGTTTTTATAATATCTCCACCGTGTCTATTCTATTTCTGGATCGGTCATAATTTTGTCTTTCCTTTATCTATCTCCCGCTCTGACCTCATTTAAACGTTGTATGCTATTTTCTTTTTTCGTCCTACGAAGGCATTATCCATTAGCCTACACACCAATAAAAAATCGCAGGAAAGTGATGATAGGTAGGATTCAGACATACGTGTAAGAACAGAAGAGGTTCAGTGAAGCTCCATTAACTACTCTGTCAGTATAGCAGGACAAATTCCATAAAGTCTCCAGCTTCAGTCACAGGTAACATTAGCTGTCCTAGGCTGCTCTCACAAGTATGGAGAGTGCATATATCAGTGTGTTTCTGCAGTCGAAGCGGTGGAGGTGTCAGTATCGACTTCTTACGTGGTAGCTGCAGTCACGTGACGGATGTAGGAGGCCCGTAAGGTGTGTGAATCTTCCGCTGAAGGTTGTCATGCAAAATGACGGGGACTTTGTGGATTTAATCCTGCTGTAACTGGGACTACAGGCCCGCCTACGGGGTTCGAATGACCGATTAGGAAAGCTTTTTGTAGCTTAATATAAACTGTTAGAATAGGAAAACCGTAAGGTATCATTGTACGAACTGAAGTGAGCCCGTACTAATGGGTTGTGGGGGCAAACCTAATAAACTGCCGGCTTCTGAAAGTTACTGTGCAAGACTGGATTTAATCGTGGGTATAGTGTGAAATTCGGTGGACTGAGCAAACCGCAACACACCACGTCTCAGATGCACGGACCGGTCGGCTAATACAGTGTGGGGAAATAATGATAAGTGTTGTGAGACTCATGCCAAACGTAAGTGCACTGTGTGGAGGAAAAAACTCGTCGATACACGCACAGTGCACTCGACGTTAAGGCTCAGTAGCATATTCAGTATAGTCACTAGTGTGTTTTGATTTTCGTTACAACTTCTGTCTGAAACATTTCTCTAGCCGAGACTAATGCTGCGAGTTATCATAAATGTACAGAGGTCTGTATGTAAAGTACCCGTTATTCTTCTGAGATTTTAACAAAACTTGAATTTTCTGGGCAGATTTAAAAAAAATACCCGAATACCAATTTTCATGAAAATCCGACCAGTGGGAGCCGAGTTGTTCCATGCGGACGGACATGGCGAAGCTAATAGTCGCTTTTAGTGACTTTGCGAACGCGCCAAAAAGTGTACAATTATTTTTTTATAGTGACACCACTAACCAAACAAGGGGCCGATATAATTAGTTTTCGTTGTAGTATTGGACAAACTTTAACTAAATAAGACCATTACACATAATGCAGCCATTCCGTTACAAACACTGATTGCTGATGACGGTGTGTGCAAATACGTACAATGCTTTTGGCTACTAGTTTCACGTTTCTGCTCATATTAAATGTTAATTAGCTGAGATTTGTGTTTCAGAGTTTAATTCTGAATACCTTCGAATAACTGCATGCCTGGTTCATGCAGGCAGCTGACACAATGCATTGGATAACATAGCTTGATTCTTTGTTACTGGCACCTGTACCTTGAGTATCCCAGTGCGGCAAAGTGCCAATACGAATGGACATCTGTAAATAACTATTTTGCACATCGGCACCTTACTTGCCATTTCATTCCAGTCATTTCTCAGCAGATTGGTATTATATATATATATATATATACATATGTATGTTTTTTTTTTTCATTGTTGTGGCTTGTGACAGCTGATTTATAGCGAGGAGTGGAATGCCAATTGAATTCTCAACGAGACGTTGGGGAGGTATGCAGGGTAACTTTACGTTTCAATAAGCGTCGAAGCCAGACAGCGAGGCTTCATGGAGATGATTGTGTTTCATTTGAATTCTGATCGTCTGGTTTTGTGTCGTAATTATTACCTTGCAGCCTAGGAACTAGCAGTAACCTTCATTCTGCCTTATTGTACTTTACCTCCTGCTGATCTTGATGCATCAAGTTACTGGAATGAAGTCAGCTTTTTGGGGGGCATCCTGTGGCTTAAATTACATAGAATCCTTTAATTCCTTATGAGCCGTTGGAATGTATTTGGTTCGAACCCGTGAATATAAAAGTTACTGGCAGGGAACTGCTAAACTCACAATATAGTTAATACGTTTTAATTGCAGTATGTATCTACTTCTGATGCTGGTCCAAGTAGCCGCGCAGTCTAAGGCGTAAGTCTACGGCCGCTCGCCTGATGAGATCGTGGGTTCGAATCCCACCGGGGACATAGAAGTTTGTCTGTTGTGAGTGTTGTGTGTTGTCAGGTAGAGATCTCTGCGACTGGCTGAACACTCGTCCAGAGGAGTCCTACCGACTGTGATGCATCGTTGTGTGTGATCTAGGAAACCTCAAAAATGAGGAGACCCTGGCCAGCGTTGGAGCGCAGCGCCACACGGGGGAAAAAAATCTACTTCTGATAATCTGATGTAAGTCACAAGATAATGCTTATCACACAGAGCTCTTGTTGTCGGTTGTGACACTGATATGTTCTTACAAGTTGATATGATGTAACTGAACAGCAATCATGAATTTTATCACCACGTAAATTATCTTCGGCTTCTGTGTCCCACTGCAACACAAACAAAGTAAAGATTTTGCTGGCAAATAACCGTAAAAAGTGGAATAATCCGTAAAATGGTGGTAAAGCGACCATTCATTTCAAGCACGGCGAGCGAAGACTGGGAAGGAAAGGACAACATGTTTGTGGTTAATGTTTGTTGAGCCGGATAACTCAGCAGACGGACTGTGAAAGACCGGAGAAGGAGCTTTCTGTTCCCAGAGGGTTGTCGCCGTTTGAAGGCCGGCTCTGGGGCCCACGTGTTCTTGTGTCCAGCATGTATCGAGGGCTACTGCGTTGGGGCTGAAGCGGTCGGGATGTGGATCTGACCTCTTAACGACCGTTCTCCTGTACGCCGTTCCTGGCGTTAAGCTTTATTCAACAGATGTCACTTTATTGGACGATGGAAATTAGATGGAACTGGAATTCGCTGATGCCTGACATAGTTCATATCATTATGGCCCGGCCTTTGATAGTTGCTGATATGCTAAGATCTAAGTTTTACTGACAAGCCAGCCACACCGCTCTTATCCACCACACACCTTCGCATTATTGAGCAGATTATTATTTTTTTTTTCAATCTACAGGGCGCGGAAGAAACATTTAACGAAACAATCTTGTTGTATCTAATTTGAATCATTTTATTATTACGTTATTGGGAATAATATTTTATTTATGGATATTGTACACATTAGTAGTGAAGGAGAGGCCAGTACCAAACAGCTCCTTTAATGCAGTTGCGGCTTACTACCTGATAATGGTCAGAAGACGGGCCGAAACATGTCGTAGTGTATAAATTAGAATAAAAGCTTTAGGTGTGTCATCCCCATTGTGTTATAAGCAATTAGGGAGGAGGTGCGGTACGTCAAAACACAACTGTCTTGTTTCCTACTTTATTATGCTGACGACGACATGTTCGGCCACTGGGGGGCCATCTTCACGTCACAAAAATGTATGTAGAGGAAAACTATACAGAGTATGATCATAGTATAGGTGCAGATCCTAAAGTTTCAACGAGATCTTGTCGGTTGGATTATACATACTGAGCTAAAAGTACATCTTCTAAGTAGAGTATAAAAAATTTGATGGATATATATGTAATACATAGTCTTACAAATGGTGCATTAAGTTAGATTGTAATATAAAAGTAATACGCCCAATACTTTTAGCTCAATATGTATAATCCAACCGACAACGAGATCTCGTTGGAAGTTTATAATTTGCCCCAATACTATGATCATAGTCTGTATAGTTTTTCATTGTATACATTTTTGTGACCTGCAGTTGGCCCACAGTGGCCGAAACATGTCGTCGTCAGCATAATAAAGTAGGAAACAAGACAGTAGTGTTGTGACGTATCCCACCTCCTCCCTAACAGAATAAAGGCCATTCTTTGAGTTGTGTTATTCTGAGCATATAAGTAACTTGATTGAATAAAACGCAACAGTATGGCGACACCTAAGCAGACAGGACGTTTAGCAAGCTGCGTTTGACACGTGTAGTAATTTTTATTTGCAGTGACGATGGAAGTAGTTAAATCACGTGCGTGATGTTTCGCGTGCTGCGCCGTTGTCAGAGGACTACGTTGTACGGGGTTAAGACCTGTTTAAAATATTGTGGGAATTTGGCATCTGCAAGTAGAATAGAATGGTGGCATTGATAACGCGATCACTTGGACGTTCTGCCGCCCTCTGTCGCCATGCAGATAAGCTCAGCACTTCCCCCCCCCCCCCCCTCTCTTCACTTTTTATGCCCCAGTCCTCCCCCCAGTGCGGGCTTTTCCGTATTTTCTCTCTCTTTTTTTTTTTTTTGGTTTTTTTGCTTTTGACACG
>Ga0123354_10015000_pt1 | contig 12079 bp, 11 predicted proteins | sample TergutLab28metaG_2_FD_97872 | JGI IMG/M metagenome (GOLD analysis project Ga0123354, IMG submission 97872) | Labiotermes labralis P4 segment gut microbial communities from Petit-Saut dam, French Guiana - Lab288 P4 | ecosystem: Host-associated > Arthropoda: Insects > Digestive system > Gut ... | reverse complement strand
TTGCCAACGCCGAACAGATCAAGGCGACCCTAGCCGAGCAAAATGAAATGGACGGCCCAGTTTTCAAAATGAAAAATGACCCACGCATCACTCCGGTTGGCCGTTTTTTGCGCGCCACCAGCCTTGATGAACTGCCACAACTTTTTAATGTCCTGAAAGGCGAAATGAGCCTCGTTGGCCCGCGCCCGCCACTGCCCAATGAAGTCAGCCAATATGAACTGTGGCATCTCCGCCGCCTGTCGATGAAGCCGGGCCTGACCTGTATTTGGCAGGTCAATGGCCGTAATAACATCCCATTTGAGCGATGGATGGAGATGGATTTGCAATATATTGACAACTGGTCGCTAAAACTGGACTTCATCTTGATTTTGCAAACCATCAAAGAAGTGGTGGTTGGCAAGGGGAGATGACGCCATGGAAATGGCAAGTAGCAAGCGACAATTCATCAAAAATGTCGGTTCCGGCTGGCTGACACAAACCTCGGCGGCGGTTGTCGGTTTGATCATGCTGCCGTATAACCTCTCGCATCTTGGCACGGAGGTCTATGGCATCAGTGTTCTTGCCGTTTCCGCCATTGCCATGCTTGACTTTTTAAACCATGGCCTGGGATCGGCGTTGCTGCGTTTTTTTTCCCAGGCGATCGCCAAAAATGATCAAGCTGAAATCGCTTCTCTCTCTAGTACGTCGCAAGCGATAGTTGGCGGTTTAGGATTGTTTGGATGCCTTGTCATTCTGGCGGGGATTCCTTGGTTCCTCCATTTTTATGAAATCGCACCCACCCATCATCATGAAACCGTTATTCTGCTGATTTGTCTGGCGATCACCTTTTTTCAACGTTTTCATGCCATGGTCTTTGCCAACATCCTCATGGCCAGTCAGCGTTTTGATCTAGTGAATTTCAATTCCATTTTCGCTAGTTGGCTGCGCCTGGCATTGCTTATTTTTTTCTATGCGATGTTCAATCCCTCACTCGTTCAGCTTGGCCTGGCTACGATCGTATCCAATACATTCAGTTATGTAACAATAATTGTGTTGTGTTTTAAGCGACTGGGGAAAAGTATTTTTTTCTCTCCGCGTCAGGTAAAGCTTTCCCGGGCTCCCGCCGTGTTTTCATTTAGCTCTGTGGTTATGTTTGATACGATATTCTTCGCCGCTTCCTTACAACTTCCGGTCATGATCATTGGTAAAATATTGGGGAAAGAAATGGCGGCATTCTTTTCACCCGCTGTTTTGGTTGCTTCCTATTTCTTTTCCATTATGGGACAGATGGCCATCCCTCTTGCGCCAATTGCCTCGCGCGATCTGGTCGAAAATCAACAGAAAAATATCGGACGCTGGGCAATCCTCTTTGGGCAAATTATTGCCGTGTTCGGTTATGGCTGCATTGTTCTTTCTGTCCTGTTCATGCCGGATATTCTACGCCTCTGGCTTGGCACGGACTTTATGTGGACAAGCGCGACTGTCACAGTTTTGATCGCGGGGAGCGCCTGTATGCAGATACAGACTGTAAATTACAACCTCGCTTTGGGAGGAAGTACGATCGCACCCTTCGCTTGCCGTTCCGTCGTTATGGCAATTTTAACTTCTAGTGGGACCTTATTGGGGACGATGTATTGGCATTGGGGCATTCTTGAAGTTGCGGTCTGCATTACAACCACGCGTATTCTTAGCGATACCTTCTTTCTTGGCGGCATCTATTCCCGGCTCTTTCAATACTCATTTGCCGACTATTTTTTCAAAGTGTATATCAGACCGGCCTTTAGCGGGGGCATTCTGCTTATAGTGGCCTTGTTTTGTCGCCATTGGCCACTTGCCATCTCCTTTTTCGTTCCTAAATCGGTGGTGCGGCTGGGAACGGAAATTATTGCTGTTGGTTGCCTTTATCTTGGCCTAACATGGGCGTTTGGCTTAAGCCAGGCAACAAAAGAATTACTTTTCAAAAAAAATAGTTTGATCTCAATGAGAGGAACTATAAAAGATGAATTATAAGACAAACTATTCATTAAAGGAATGTTTAGAGCAATGAAAAACTACTGTGTTCCAAACACTTACAACTACAAATCCGATATGTACTTCCAACCGGGAAGGTATTTGTTCTCGAAGACTAAACGCGAACCGTTGCAAATGATATTGTCTTTTTTGATATTATCACAGAAAATAGATTATTATAAAATATATGAGAAAAAAGGTAGATTAATAGATAAGATATTATATTTGGTTTATCTATCGCGGAAAAATCAAATCATTTAGATGAAAAACTTGGATTCGAAATCGGTACTAAAAATACAGCCGAAGGCCTGATGATATACCATTTTAACATGTGATTAGTGAAGACCGTATTATTGGGAAGAATATATACTTGCATGGGAATAACTGTATAGGAAGCTATGGAATAACCAATTCGGTATGAAACTGCCAACATAATAATATTATATCAGGTAATACCTTAGGCAAGAGGCCAATCATGTCGAAAACACTTGGCAGCATGGCCGGAACCGCGGCTAATTCTGATTATGCCAAACTGCAATCAGAAGTTATTGATTTTCTAAGGTTCCCGATGATTGTTCAGGTTTTATTCGTCCACAACACGTTTTTCAATAATCTACCCAAATCAGATCGCCTCCCACTACCGCTATATACTTTGTCTAAAGATTTTTTCTCTCATACGCTGGGCCACTTGGCCGTTCCAACCTTTTTTTTTATTTCCGGCTTTCTCTTTTACCTAAATTGTGACAAATTCGATATTAATACATGGCTGAAAAAGCTGAAAAGTAGAATGCGTACATTGCTCGTGCCCTATCTGTTTTGGAATATCCTAGCGTTGGTGGCGCTATATATCGCTTGGCACATACCGACGCTTTCGTCTTTTTTCAACAAATCATTTGTGAGTAAATTCACTTGGCAATATTTTCTAGAAGCCTTGTGGGCATTACCGGATACTAAACCAGAAGTTATCAAATATCCGGTTGCCTATCAGTTTTGGTTCATCAGGGATTTGATGGTTATGGTGTTATTATCCCCGATTGTATACTATTTTGTGAAAAAGGGCCGGATCATTGGCATCGTTTTGCTGGGCTTACTTTGGTTTTCAGAATGGTGGCACACATGGATACCATGGCTTGCCGGGTACGGATTAAGTGCCGATGCTCTGTTCTTTTTTTCGGCTGGCGCTTGGTTCGCCATCAACAAGCGCAATATAGTTGAAGACACCGATGGGATCGCAAACGTCGTTTTTATTCTGTACCCATCGCTGGCGCTTGCCGATGTATTCACCAAGCTTCACGCAGCTGGTGTTGATCACGTTTATCTGCCGTTTGTCCATAATCTAGGCATATTAGTAGGTGTAACCGCCGGTTTCGCCTTAGCTGCTCACCTGTTACGAACCGGCAAAGTGCGGATAATCCCTTTTCTCTCATCGGCTAGTTTTTTTATTTTTGCCGCTCATGAGCCTCTTTTCCTAAGCGCATTGCGCAAGGTCATATTCGTTATTTTCCAACCACAATCGGATATGGCCCTAACTACTATTTATTTTCTAATAGTGATTGTTGTTGTCGTTGTGTTATTGGGAGTCTATTGGTTATTGCGGCGCCTACTCCCTGGTTTCACCCGTGGCATCACTGCAGGTAGGTAAAAGCGGCTGACATGCTTCATTGTGAATAAGACAGAAGTGGCCCGGGAAATTTGCACAAGCGGTTCAGTAATGGATATACTGCATCTATGGCCTAATGATAGGCAAATACTTTGGAGCAGAGAAACGAGTAAAAGGACAAGACGAAACCATTCAGCGGGCTTCAAGGCCAAAGTGGCGCTGGCGGCGATAGCGGGCGACAGAACCCTGGCGGAACTGGCGCAGCCGTTTGACGTGCATCCTAACCAGATCGATACTTGGAAACGGCAATTGAGCGAAGGGGCATCGGCAATTTTCGACAAATCTCCGACGCTACCGGATGTTGACCTGAAGGCACCCTATGCCAAGATCGGGCAATTGCCGCTGAGAACGGTTTTTTAGAAAGCGCGCTCACCAAGACGGGATTGTTGAGTGCAAAGCGATGATTGACCGTAAGCATGCCCTTCTGGTGTTGTGGCAGGCCGAATTGGCTGGCATCAGCTGTGGCAGCGTGTATTACCTAGCTGCGGCCTGTCTGCCAAACGGACGTGGAGTTGATGCGCCACCTGGACAAACTGGATATTGAGCACCCGTTCATAGGCACCTGAATGCTGCGCGACCAGCTTGCCCGTGCGGGAAATGTTGTTGGCTGCGGGGACTATCGAGCTTGGCGGGACAATGTTTTTGTGGGACACTTATGGAAGACGGTGAAAAATGAAGATGTGTATTTGCATGCTTACGACTCGGTGAGCGCAGCCCGGGAATCAATCATGCAATATCTGGATTGGTACAACCACTCCCGACCGCATTCGAGGATAGAGAAGAAAACGACTGACAAAGCGTATGCCGCGATGCCCCCAGCGGCTCAATTGCTCAATTGACGGCGTAACAAACAGAAACACCACTCAAAAATAGCCAATCATTGTTCAAACACGTGAGGCCGCCTCTCAATGAAGACACGCCTGGTGAGAACAGCAAAGCTAATACACAGATTAAGGAAAATATACAGGTTATTTCGTCCATTTTGTGGAGAAATATTGATGCTCCATCGCGTAAGTGAAGAGAAAAGCCCGCTGGAAGACAATCGCAGGTTTGAAATTACGCCAGCATTTTTGGAACAAACAATGCTTCAATACAAGTCCGCCAACTACTGTTTCGTTTCTTTAGACGAAGTTCAGTGGCAACTTGAAAGCCAGAAGCGTGACAAGCGTAGGTTTGTCTGTTTTACAATAGACGACGGATATAATGACAGTTATGAGCAGGCATATCCAGTGTTTAAAAAACATAATTGTCCGTTTGCGATATATGTAACAACTAATTCTCCGGACAAACAACTGTTCGCTTGGTGCTATAATCTGCAGGATGTCCTAGTCAACAATGAGAGATTGGAGTTCGAGAGTGAGCTATACGATACTTCTGATTTAGAAAAGAAAAACCAAGTGTTCAAACTGATCAAAAATAAATTTTTTAGCCCAGATAACAAAATAACTCTAAAAGCACTAAAACAGCTTTTTAGAGGAAACGCTGGCTCTACACGATATGATAGTGGACTGAGATGGGAACAAATCTGCAAACTAGCGATTGATCCGCTCTGCACTATTGGCGCCCACACGGTTTCACACTCTTATCTTTCCGCATTGACCGATGAGGAAATACGGAAAGAACTCTCGGATTGCAAGAAAATAATCGAGGAGAAAATAAATAAACCGGTAAAACATTTTTCGTATCCTTACGGAGAGTGGAATAATAAAATTGTTGACTTAGTTATGCAGTATTATGCTACAGCGACGTTAGCCGAAGAAGGCTTGGTACGAAAAGGAGATCCCCTAGGCAAACTAAATAGAAATATCTTGTCTGAAGAACCTTTAACCTTTATAAAATCATTGAAAAGAAAGCTCTAAAAATGGTAACTTCGTTAAAATTGAAGTGGCTCCGAAAACTTGAATAAGCTGTTAAGTAATGAATCTGCTGCATCAATAACCTAGATATAGGTAATAACATGGAGCAGAGAAATGACTAAGCGGACATGACGATAGTATTCAGCGGGATTCAAAGCCAAAGTTGCGTTGGCAGCGACAGTGGGCGGCAAGACTCTGTGGAGGAATTGGCACTGCAGTTTGACGTGCACCCGAACCAGATCGCTACCCGGAAACGGCAATTGAGCGAAGGGGCGTTTGAAATTTTCGACTAATCCCCAGCGCAGCCGGATATCATGCTAAACTCAGCCACTTGACACTGGAGAATGATTTTTTAGAAAGCGCGCTCTCTGAATTGATACGACCGCTTTCGGCCGCATTCCGGGATAGAGAAAAAGAACGTTTGACGAAGCGTATGCTGCAATGCTGCCGACGTCTAAATCGGCAGCGTAACAAACAGAAACATCACTTAAAAATCGTCAATCATTATTCAAACAAATGAGGCCATCTTAACCTCTTATTCCTCAATAACCTACCACCTTAGGATTGTAAAATGCCTGGAAATGACGTTAAAATATCCATTATTATCCCTGTTTATAATACCGAGAAATATCTGCGTGAATGTCTTAATTCCGTGGTGAATCAAAGCCTACAAGATATTGAAATCATTTGTATCAACGATGGTTCGACGGATAGTTGTCTAGCCATTTTACGAGAATACGAAGCCAAGGATGCGCGAATCCGTGTGATTGAGCAGAAAAATGCAGGGGTTTCCGCAACGCGGAATATTGGTATAGAGCTAGCGCGAGGAGAATATATCCAATTTGTTGACTCAGACGATACTATTGATAAAACCCTCTGCGAAAAAGCACATAGCTTGGCAATTACGGACAAGAGCGATTTAGTAGTTTTTAATATGACAAGAAATATTAAGAAAAAGAATCTGGGTAACTTTATATCCCTTCCATCTGGAAAATACGACAAACTATGGTTACTGAAATCAGGGCCTGGAGCATGTACAAAAATCGTACGGAAAGAAATATACAATAAGTACGATATTCGTTTCCCAATGGTTCGGTTTATCGAAGACGTGCCTGTCCACTGGAAAATTTGTTGTCTAATAAATTCATTTTCTGTACTGGATGAATGTCTTTATTTCTATAGAAGGAATCCCAATTCATTATGCCATGGCCCAACAAGATATCCATTTTTAGAAACATTTTTTGGTAGTTATTTCTCTATCAAACAGTTTCTAGAGGAGGTGGATATAGAAGAAAAAATATTCCATCATTTCGTTTTGCACAGTTTTTATTGTTTTTGGCTTTCATATATGCGGATCCAAAATAAAGACCTAGGAAAAGCTCACTCTGCTGTCGCTGATTTCTTTCACGAAAATGATTATAATGGGTTTATAAAGGATGTGATTGAGTCATGCCCAATGTTATCAAAAAATGGAGCAATAAGGCTCTATCTGTTTTATAAAATGATGCGGAATAGTAAAATACATGCTTTTTTGTTTCGTGGGTTAACGGAATTAACTGAAACCGCGCTGAAAATTCGTTACTAACATAATGCAAATCACATGGTCACATCGTTACTAACATAATGCAAATCACATGGTCACATATAAACGATGACTAAACATCCAGACAAATTACTGTTTTGCGACAAGTTGCTTTTTTTTGTTCTTGGCGCTTCATTAGTATTAAGTATTGGCTTTTCGATGCTTCGTTTTCCGTCATGGTTGCCTTTAACGGAATCCCTTATGCTATTCTGCCTGTTGGGATATGCCTTGAAACAACCATCGGCATGTGCATTATGGTTTCGCTCACCATGGTTTTTCTTTGTGCTATTTTGGTGGTTTTATGTTGGAATCACTGTCTATATTGCATATCCTCAATGGGGTACTTTCGCTTTTCGCTCTGCTACTCATGCTGTTGAGATGGCATTTATATTGCTAGGAATTTGGATTGGAAGCACAGATAGGCGTAAGATATGGTTACGTTTCTTTGGAATAATCCTTTTATGTGGTAATATTCATTTGTTATTTTGGCCAATAGCTCCTTTTCTTCGTGATTATTCCCCAAAGGTAATCTCACTTGTAGGAGAGGAAACTCCTATATTTTTTAACTATATGAATTCTGCACTATTGACTACTTCATATTTATCCTGGCTTCTCTTTAACAAAGACAACGAAAAAAAATGGAATATTAAATTCGCTATAGTGGCAATGACATGCGGCTATTCTTTAATTCATGGACAAGGAAGAATCAACTACGCTCTGTATCCCTTACTTTTTGCAATGGTCTTTTTTTTAGATCATAAAAAAACAAAGATATTCGTTGGCATTATTTTATTGTTTCTCCTCAGTGTTTTTATCGTGTCTGTTTATGAAATTAAATTAGAGGGCAGGATAGGCACTTTCAATTTTGAATTCCTCTATCATCATTTTCTGGCATCATTTGGAATCATTGCAGACCCTTTTCAAGAGGGCATTGTCGGTAGTGCCGCTGGCGTAGGACAACGATTAAATTGGTGGAGTGAAATAGAGCGCCAGATATTTCATGGCGGTATTACTTCTCTCTTTTTTGGACTTGGTCAAGGTATTCCCCTTACAGATTTAACACTTGCTGATGGTACGCCTGTGCGGGAACCTCATAATTCTGTTTTATCTATAATTGGACGATACGGTTTACTTGGCTTAAGCGTTTTTCTATGGATGCATATTCTTATGGCGCGGAAATTAATACGGAATATACGGGCATCTAGTACATTAACCGAATATCGAGAATACCTCATCTTATCATTTTTTTTGCTTTCAACCTTCCTTATCGCTATGGTTGAAGATGCTCTTGAAAAACCCTTTTATGCAATTTGGTACTATTTCGTTTGGGGAATAGCCATTACCCGTCAATCAAGACAGCAGAAGGTTTATGAAAAAAACAGTACTGTTTATTCTTCATCTTCCACCGCCAGTGCATGGTGCGGCCATGATGGGACAATACATTCACGACAGCACAGTAATTAATAAAATGTACAATTGTCATTACATCAATCTTGCCACCGCTGCAGATATGTTGGATATTGGAAAAATAGGACTGAAAAAAATAAAAAAATTTGCGTATTTGTTGCTCAACATTCGCAGCCTTATAAAGGCATTGAGACCGGACCTAATATATGTTACGCCAAATGCCTGCGGCGGGGCCTTTTACAAGGATTTCATTGTAGTGCAAATGCTCAAAACAATGGGCTGTAAAGTGGTGGCGCATTATCACAACAAAGGCGTTTCTACTAGACAGGACAGACTGATAGATAATGTACTCTATCGACAATTTTTCAGAAATCTAAAGCTTATTTTAGTCTCGGAGCGATTATATGGCGATATCAAAAAATATGTAGACAAAGAGGATGTGTTTATTTGCCCCAATGGCTTGCCTAACGAAGAGACACATAGTATGCCTGCCACATGCATAGTCAATTCACTGACACAATTATTATTCCTTTCCAATATGATGAAAGCCAAAGGGGTATATGATTTGCTGGAGGCTTGCCTGATATTGAAAAATAAAAACTTATCGTTTCAATGCCATTTTGTTGGCAAATGGGCGGACATTACCGAACAAGAATTCGCGCAAATTCTGGCCGATAAAGACTTAACTGAAACGGTCTTTGCCCACGGACCGAAATATGGCAAAGAAAAAGAATCCTTTTTTCGCCAGGCTGATGTATTTGTTTTTCCAACATATTACGGGAATGAGATTTTCGGTTTAGTCAATCTAGAAGCGATGCAATATGCTTTGCCTGTTATCAGCACTAACGAAGGAGCTATCCCTGACATTATAGACGATGGGATAACTGGATATATTGTAGCAAAACGTAATCCATTGATGCTGGCAGACAAGATTGAACTTTTGCTTGATAAGCCCACATTACGCAAAGAAATGGGACAGGCGGGAAAGAAAAAGTTTGAAGAGCAATATTCTTTCGATATCTTTGAAAAGAGAATGTGCGAAATATTGAACAGTATATAAAATATGGTATCGAAATCTATAATAACTATTAGTATTTCTTTAGGGTCTTATGCCGAGTTTATAGAAGAAATTCTGACCTTGGCAAAGACAAAAATATCATCATATGTTTGTGTGGCTAATGTACATATGTTGATCGAGACATACAAGAATAAAGATTTTCAGCGGGTTGTGAATGGCGCCGATATTGTTACACCAGACGGTTTGCCGGTGGCGCATGGATTGAAATTTTTATATAAGATAAAGCAGGAGAGAGTCGCGGGAATGGATATTCTCCCTGATTTACTCCGATGCTCAGAAGAACAGAATCTGTCAGTGTATTTTTACGGTGGCACCCAGGAAATGCTGAACAGAACAGAAAAATTTTGCAAACAGCGTTTTCCGGCTCTGAAAATCGTGGGAATGACCAGCCCACCCTTCCGAGAATTAACCGAAACCGAGACCAAAACGATCATCCATCAAATCAATAAGGCGCAACCTCATTTTGTTTTTGTCGCCTTAGGTTGTCCAAAACAAGAAAAATGGATGGCTGCGATGAAGGGAAGAATATCCGCCTGCATGCTCGGCATAGGTGGAGCCTTGCCTGTTATGATTGGTCTGCAAAAACGCGCACCAGTCTGGATGCAAAAATATGGTTTGGAATGGTTTTTTCGCCTACTGCAAGAGCCACGTCGATTATTTCGGCGTTACTTCGTTACCAACAGTATATTTCTGTATTTAATATTACGGGAGAAAATAACGATCCTGTGTCGTCAATGGCAAACTAAAAGACGTTGATGAGGATAAGAAATATCATGCGCTATTTCAGCGTTTCCGCCCCAGGTCTCAAGACACCGCATTACATAATCAACTCGACCATATGCTTTGAAGGCATTGGGAAACCAACTGACTGAAATTAGCATTTTCTGATTCATACGACTCAAAGAAAAGGCAAGAACAGCTACTTGTGGAATTTTGCGGGACAGTTAAACTCAACACAGCAGAAACTGAGTTGGCCCTCGAAAATTTCTACAAGTCACTCACTAACACTTCCGCCACCTCAGAGCCCGCTGAAAAAAGTGCCTTAGAAGCAAATCGGCGGACGCTCATTTTTTCATTCATCCATAATCAAGGCATTTCCATGCTTTTCGTTATTGATATTGGCAATACCAACACTGTGACCGGCTTCTACAACGGCGACCAGTTGGTGGCCACATGGCGGACCCAATCCGACCGGGGCAGCACCGCTGACGAATTAGCCGTTCGTTACCAGGCGCTTTTGGCCATGCACGGCGTGCTGATTCAAGATATTGACGCCGTGGTCATTTCCAGCGTCATGCCGGTGCTGGAAACGGCTTGGCTGGCCTGCTGCCGGCGCTACTTTAACGCTGGCGGCGACACTCGGATCATGTCCGTCTCCGGCCATAACCTGACCCATCTCATTACCGTGGCCATGCCCAATCCCGGCGAGGTGGGCGCCGACCGGCTGGTCAACGCCATCGCCGCCTACGAGCGCTTCCAGCGTGGCCTGATCGTTGTCGATTTCGGCACCGCCATCACCTTTGACTGCGTGAATGCCCGCCGAGAATATATCGGCGGCGTCATTGTGCCGGGCATCGGGATCGCGCTCGAAGCCTTGGCCACCCGCACCGCCAAACTACCCTACATCGACATCAGCGATCCGCCAAAACGGGTAATCGGCAACTCGACGGTTACCGCCATGACAAGTGGTATCCTGCACGGCTATGGCGGCCTCATCGATGGCTTGACGCGAGACTTAGGCCAGGAGATGACTGACATGCATAACTCGCCGCCCTTGGTCGTGGCCACCGGCGGCATGGCTGGTATGATCGCGCCCTACACCACAAGCCTAACCCATATCGATCCATTGCTAACCCTGACTGGCTTAAAAATCATTCACGAACGAACCACGGCATGAGCGGGATGATCATAAAGCCGCCGCCACTTGTTCCCGGCGACACCATCGCCGTCTTCGCTCCAGCCGGGGCTTATCGCGATGAAGAAAGTTTCGCCGCTGGCATCCGCATCCTGCGTGAGATGGGGTTTCGCGTCAAATGGCCGCGCGACATGTGGCCAGGCGACGGCCATTTTGCCGCCACTGATCGTGAGCGGGCGGATGAGCTGCACCGTCTCATGGCTGACGGCGAAACGTGCGCCCTGATCGCCTTGCGCGGCGGCTACGGCAGCCAACGCCTGTTGCCACTGCTCGATTTCAACGCGCTCCGCCAATATCCAAAATATCTCATAGGTTTCTCCGATATCACCGTCCTACTTAATCAATTGGTTGATCGCTGTAGTCTTATCTGCCTGCACGGGCCGACGCTCTGCTCCTTGGTGGAAACCGAAGCGGAAGCACTAAAGTCCCTCTATGCCTCGCTTACCGGGCACGGGCTCACGACCATCCGCCCACGACACCTGGAGGTACTGTGCGACGGCACGGCCAGCGGCATCGTCAAGGGCGGGAATCTCTCCAATTTAGTCTGCCTTTTGGGCACGCCCTATGATATTTCCTGGGATGGGGCAATCAT
>Ga0123354_10014997_pt1 | contig 12080 bp, 7 predicted proteins | sample TergutLab28metaG_2_FD_97872 | JGI IMG/M metagenome (GOLD analysis project Ga0123354, IMG submission 97872) | Labiotermes labralis P4 segment gut microbial communities from Petit-Saut dam, French Guiana - Lab288 P4 | ecosystem: Host-associated > Arthropoda: Insects > Digestive system > Gut ... | reverse complement strand
GTGTGGTGTGTGTGCGTGTGTGGTGTGTGTGTGTGTGGTGTGTGTGTGTGGTGTGTGTGTGTGTGTGTGTGGGGTGTGTGTGTGTGGTGTGTGTGTGTGTGTGTGGTGTGTGTGTGTGTGTGGTGTGTGTGTGTGGTGTGTGTGTGTCACTGAGTATGGTCAAGCGCAACAATAACCCCACCCCCATACCTAGAACAAGTAGGTTGAAGAAGTTAGGGTAAGAAAAAAAGAAAGAAAGAAAAGGAAGGAAGAAAGTAATATACATTCTTCTACGGGAGCGACAAAAGACAATTTCGGTTTCTTTTAGACAGTTTTGAATCTTAATGATTTATTACATTGCATTACGACTTGGAAGAATGTAACGGAAGAGCTACATAAAGACTTATTTTTTCTTGTAATAAATTCATTAGCAGTAGATATTGGTTCTTTTGTTGTCTACTTATTCCTCAAGCATTGTATAAAATGTTTTCTTCTCGACGCATGGGACAAGTAACAAGTAACTGTGAAAGGCAGCACTTCTTCATTGTCTTATATTTTTACATGAAGAGCTTATCACCTCAAAGGAAACGCCTTTGTTAAATTCATATTGCATTCTTCTGCAGTCGAATTCAGTCTCTGTGAAGTATTTGTGATACCAGAAGTTTTACGTCATCTATTTCTATGCCATTCTCTCAAACGGAATCAACCTTTCATGATGACAGGGGTATGGATATTTTTAAAAGAATGAGGATCATTTGATGATCGATAGTATCAGAGTTCATCGTTATCAATGTACTTTCGAAGCATGATTCATGAAGTATGAGCATTATTCAGTTCCTGTCTGAATGAGGTCCATTTCCATGCGTTCAATTCGTTCTTCTCTTCTTTCTAGCTTATACATAACCGCCACTGGATCATTTTTGGCTCCTTAAAATTATTTTAAAAGAGGGACCTGCTGAGGTGCCCTTTGAGCTTCCTGTGTCATTTGAAGCCCATCTCAGACATTGTTAGAAATGTATGTTTTTATGTAGCTGGTGACATTTAATATATTTTAGATATCTTTGACTTTGGATGTGTGGATTTCTTGACACTGGAAATTTAAGCCATTATCTTAAAATATCACACCAAAGAAACACTGAACTATAAATGCATAGATAAAAGATATAAAGTAAACATTAGAGAAAGCCATGGATCTTTGTCGTTTCCAAATGGGCTAGAATTAAATGAAACCTAACGCAGCTCAAACCCTATGAGCAGCACCAGACCATCCAACGCTAGAATTCAAAATTAGTTTACTGCCTATTACGGTCCGTGGACTTGGTGTCATGTGATTTTCGGGACGCGTTAGCGCCTCTTGAGTCTGAACTCTCTTTTGGATGGTTTGCGTGTTTTTCTGATTGAAGTGTGACTAGTGGGTTTCTATTGTTCATTTGTGACAGAGACCAGCGAGTGAAGTTTACGTAAATTAGAGACGCATTTTCAGAGTCTGCGGTTGTTTGAAGCCAGAAGCGTTTACTGGCTAGACATTTCGTTACTTTGAAGTAAGGAAAAAACGCACTGCCGAAACTTGTGTTAAAATCGAGGGCCGTCAGAACTGTCATGTGAATGTTATGCTGCATCACAAGGACAGAGTGCCTGCCAGCCGTGGCGACCACTGCATAGCATATTGTATTATAATGATCTCATGCACTTGTTTTACAGCCCTCTGTTGATACTACGTCTAACAAGACAGTTGTTAGCAATTAAGAGTACCAGTGTTTAAAATATTACTGAGTATGGAATTAACGCTTTGTGTACAATGACATGCATGAATAAAATATTCTAGGCAATTTAGGTAATGCATATTGTCTTATTTCATAGACATACATTCCAGCAGCTTTCAAGTTGTTTGTTTCTCATAGTTTATTTTAATTTGTGACCAAGCAGTAATATACAGTATAACTTCCGATCTAGCGACTTGATTTATGTTTGTTGTGCTTGCGACTGAAATTGTTATTATTCTTACTTATATATAGTTAGAGATTATTATTACTGTGGGGTGGTAGTATTAGTGGTGGTGGTGATGATAGTAGTACTAGCACTAGTAGTAGTAGTAGTAGTAGTAGTAGTGGTGGTGGTGGTGGTGGTAGGATTAGTAATGGTAGTAGTAGTAGTAGTAGTAGTAGTAGTGGTGGTGGTGGTGGTGGTGGTGGTGGTGGTGGTGGTGGTAGTAGTAGTAGTAGTAGTAGTTATTGCTGTTGTTGTTGTTGTTTTGGAAGCATTTGTTGTAATATTTAAGTACATGTTATGCCTGAGTTAAAGATTTTATGAAATCAATTGTTTACATATTTACAGTTATTGACTTAAAACGGAGTTTCCTACAAGTATATTATTATATAACACCATCAACGAACACATGAATTCTGTGTACCATTTATTTTTGTCTGAATCTTCCATGTTTCGGTGGCAGACCATCACCAGGGAGACCTACCCGCTACACAAAAAATGTCATACGTATTGTCAATATTCACACAAAAGTTCACATTCCTGGCTCCAGTCGTTCATTAGTCATGGCTGTCAACTGAACTCTGAAGACAGTTTCCATATACTGTCCATGTTGTTGGTTTGTGCAGTAGACTTTTTACCGTACATCATTAAATGACAGTTGTCTCGCTCTGAACTCGTAAGCTCAACGGTACCAAATGACCGCGAGAAAATAAAATTATGATATTGCATTTATCTTTACTTCAAGAACGAAAATCAGGAGCACCGTTTAAAAGTCGAATGGAGGAGGGGTAGACATAACTACTAACGTAAACACACACGCAGTCATGAACACTCTAAACACCAGAACAGACACAAAATCAGCGCAGATATTACAAAATCGTTTTTATTCTTAAAATGTAAAACGAGTTTACAGAATTAAAAGACACTTAACAATATGCTGAACGAGCCATTGAAATACGAGAAAGTAATAGGCCACTTGAAACAACTAGGTGTAAGTGGGAAGATAATATTAGAATGAATCTCGAGAAATAGAGTGGGATGACGTGGGCTGGATTTTTCTGGCTCTGGAGAGGGATAAGTGGCTGGCCGTTAAGGAAACAGTAATGTACGTTTGGTTTCTATAAAATTAGTGCGTTTCTGGACGATCTGCTTCGCGAGAAGTAATCTTCTGCCTGGATTTAGTTACATTAGTGACTGACAATGACATTTCGTCAGAAGCTTGAGTTCATTCTTCTGTTAACCCTTTAAACCCCGAGTTAAATCCCATCTGCCCTTTGCTAGCCTTATTCGGAGCTCACCATATTCTCCACGTCAGCAGATAAAGGGTTAAAGTATAGTCTAGCAGATCCTTGTCATTGCCTCAGAAGTAATACAGAAACACGAGGTACAAGCATGACTAATTCTATGTGTGGCTATTGTGATGTGACACTGTTGTCTTATTAAAAGCGAACGTCACAAGACACCGAACTGTCGAAGTTTCTCTCATTGCCAATGCTAATTTTATCTCAGTTACTTTTACAGATATTGGTCGCAATTCGTCTACCCTCTCGAGTTTTATTTTAAGTCGCTTAATTGAATTCCTCTGTCCAAGACATAAAATTTATAATTGGTGTGGGAAATGGCGCACGCAAACGCTGTGGACGCGCAAAAAATCTGAAAAGAAAAATGAAATCCATAAAGATAAAATACTCTAGAAGGACTTGACGTTCAGGTTACTGTGCATCGTGATAAATTCTCATAATAAAACCAACTAGATGTACTAATTCCTCAGATTTGTTTTGGGAATAATACTGTACATGTTTCGGACAGTTCCTCTGTCCATCATCAGGGGTTTTTCACTGTACACACACACAATGGTATCAGTCATACAGTTTGCTGACAGCTTGCGAGCAGGATAAGGACGGAACCGGTTCCGTCCTGATCCAGCTCGCAAGCTGTCAGCAAACCTGTATGACAGATACCACTGTGTGTGTGTACAGAGAAAAACCCCTGATGATGGACAGAGGAACTGTCCGAAACATGTACAGTATTATTCCAAAAATAAATCTGAGGAATTAGTGCATCTAGTTTGTTTTATTATAAGAATCCTCTAGAAGGAATAGTTACCAACATGAGACTTTAAGAATTTACTGTCAATTGAGGCAGTAGTCCTGTCCTCTGTAGTAGCACACAGTTTGGTGGTCTAGGTGATTTTTATTTTACATTTTGTTTTATTCTGAAGTTTTCTCCCTGTCCAGGTTGTTCATTTGTACCATATTTTACACACACGTTGATGCATATCATTGAAGAATGAGGTGCGTTTTATGTTAAAAGCACATGTCACTGGTCAGGCAAGTGCTCTACTTTTCCCTTATTGTCTACTATACGTGTTTCTACCTGATGGAACCTATAGATTTGTATAGAGGTTTTGTAGAGAGTGAGGGTGCAAGTGATTCGTACGTACGATGTATTTATTCAGCTTTCAGACATATATTTCCTTATATTCATCCATAATTTTTTTGTAGACTTTACAGCTATATTTTAGTGGCTATGTCCAATATTTCGGACTGTCATCTATGTTCTGTGATCATAGTACGCATTTTTTAGGTTCATATTTTTTGTGTGGTCACTGACCGATGTCATATGAAAAACTTTTTTAAATTTTCAGGGGCTCTTCTTTTACTGAAGTCACTCAAGAAGGGTGACTATATGTTTTCCAAGAAACTACCTACATTTTAAGTTAAGTGAGGTGTTTTACAGAGGCAGGAACCTCTTAATCACTTACGTAACCAGTAATGTTTGGAAAAATATAGTCTAGAGTTTAAAGCTCATTTGCTTATTATTTAGTCTGTAATTTGTTTTAAAATTCCTGCGTACGACACACGTGTGTATTATTTTACACACAAGTGTTTGTTTCGTGAACAAACAACATAAGATACTGTGTGACCCCAAAACGCTTCATGTCTAAATGCTCTGTTGAATTCACAGCACCGTTTCCCCCTACAATTGTGGACATTGGCGTTTAGTAATAATGTTCTATTTGAGCGACTCTAGTAATATGTGCATTCGACGAACGAATGTGCTAATGCACATAACACATACATTTTGGAACTGTGTTCATGGAACTCTAAGTTTACATGAATATAGTGGTCAGACTGTTAGCAAATTCTAACGAGGATATGTGAAACTGCATTGATGTGTGCAGTAAACGGGTAGGCCCATCTTTAACAGCCAAGTGTGTACTTTTGTTAGGTACCGTGTTTGTGTGCTCTCTCAGGGCCAGTTAGCTCTGTGCAAGATTTTCGTCTAGATTCGGTAGGCAGTTAGGTCTGGTTGTAGGAGGTTGATTTAAAAAAAATGAATTAAATGATGAAGGTTGCTCTGAGATTTTTATTATTTAAAAATATTACTAATCTACAGAAACAAGCATTGCTCTCTGTAAATATCGTGACTAGAACTGTACACCTATTCTCAAGAAATCTGCGGCACACATGTTCACCCACTTCCGAAGATAGTAAAGCCTGTAACTTAAAAATCATAACTCCAACCATCCTGTGTAGTTGTGGTTGTGGCGGCCAACTTATGAACAATACTAAAAGTGAACAATTGGTGGTTCAGTTTTTGTCCGAAGAGATTGAAGCTGAATTTAAGGCACAGAAGATAAAACCAATTCTTTGTAAGATTGATAGTTTTTATGTTAAATTGGGTAGGTTTGTAGAGACATTGACGAAGAAGTCAGGAAATGAAACAATCGTTGTTATCTTGAGTTTGAACCATTTAGTTGATACTGCTGCTGAAGCTGAACCAGAGTTGAACCCAAACTTGGATAAATCAAGATGTTGCTGAGTTGAAGTCTAAACCTTCCTGTGGCGTAGACCTTCACCTGTGTGATGACTAAACATTAAATTTTACTTGCTTCTTCTTGCCAAGTGATAACAAGAAACACTCTGATAAATACAATTCCATTTTTGGGATTGATAAAATCAATATATTTAATGAAGAATGGAGTGACAAGACATGTTGCTGGTGATGTTTTAGATGAGTTCCTTCATGACTTGCTCATTGATCTCCTAGAAGAAAGAGACATCTCCAGCGAAATTGTTGAAAAACTGTCAGACTTCAGCACAGCATTTGAACGCAATTTTTTCATCGCTTTGCTGGAATGTACCAAGACGTTTGTCTCATGAATATAAAGATACTTGTGCATGACTGATAACAGATCATACACACATGTACATTTCCAGATTGCTTTGTGCTACAATAATGACTATTGTTGTAAACATTTCACAAGTGATAACATTTAAATACGTGTCAAGAAACGGGTATAAAACGTTTGTATTAAACAATGAGACTCAAATAAAAAAGGCGAAGACATTAAAAATGATATTATTAAAGTTGTATTTACTATTTCATATAAACTTCTGGAACGATATTTCGAAACGGTCGATAGCAATTCCCTACCATTGAACTACAAATTATGGTATGACTCTAAAGTGAAATTTGTAAGTGAGGTTGTGGTATTGTGGTGCAGGAAATCGTTCAGCTTTTTTTTATCTTTTTATCGTCTTTTCGAGAGAAGATACTATCTCCATCTTCGAAACGAAGAAGACGAACCAAAGGAAACTTCAAAGGGAGATCCCAATTCCATTTAAGCAACGAGTTTTTCCCCTGCTCCTCTGATCTTATGGAAGCTTGAATCCAAAACTCGTTTGTTTCTGAGCCCTCCAGCTCCTGTGGATTGAGGATGAGGCTGGTGAATCATATTTCTGATATTAGTGGGCGCTACATTTCTAATGCAGATTCTGTTCAAGTGATATTTACTTCATTAATCCTGTTTTTTGCTTACTGCTATTATGTGTGCCTCTATATAGTGTCGCAAATTCAGATAAGTTTCGCTTACACAGGTCACATAAGTAAGAAACTTCAAGTAGGTAGCAAAATGCACTTTAAACTTTGAAGAATCTCTGAACAAAAAAAGTGATGGATCAGAATTGGGGACCTACTTGAGAACAATTGAAATCCCGGTACAAGAAAGAGTCGGATTGTTCTCTTATTCTGGTATCAGCTGAAAGGAGACTCTTGTGAGCAATGAATCAGTGAAAAGAACAAAACCGGAAAATATATGAATGGAATTGTTAGGACGAAAGTTTCTCTTCCCGAAGGACTAATATCGCTTGGTTCTTTCTCGCACCAGTCAGAACAGCCCTTAATCTAACCACGCGAATGTATTCAGTCAGGAGGACCGAAGTGATAGTGTAAACACACCGCGTTCTATAATTTATAAATTACAGTGTTTGAAGTTTTCCATCCCGAAGTGTTATAACATACAATAAATACCATACGTCAGTCAATAACACAACTTTTATTTTATATATAATGGTATATGTATCAGGGCGACATGTTTCGACCTAGTCGGTCATCCTCAGGCCCTCCAAGAAAACAGATCTAAGAATTGTTTAGTTTATCCGCATTGTGGGATCCCAAGTGCTCACAAGTTTCAGTTGCAGAAGCAAAAGTTTATAGTTTTTTTTTGGCGTTTTGCTGACCGTGCATCTCAGTATATTTATCTCAGTAATTAACCAACTTGGTACACAAACTTTTTGTTTTACAATAAGTTTATTTCATGCCTCTACATGTTTCGAGCACATGTGCTCATCATCAGGAGGTCAAATTTGCATTACACAGCCTCTGGTATAATCAAACGTCTTGTGCACGAGACGGCCACCTATAGGTGTGATGATACCAGATACTGCATAATACAATTTTGACCTCCTGATGATGAGCACATGTGTGCTCGAAACATGTAGAGGCATGAAATAAAACTTACTGTAAAACAAAAATGTTGTGCATCAAGTTGGTTAATTACTGAGATAAAAAAAAGTGTGTAGGTTATATAAATTGAACTTGTTATATGACGGTTTTAACTTACTGTTATCTGATATGGCAGTATGCTACAATCACTGTGTGAAAGATAATATAAAAACTTTTGTTATTTTAGTTTTAAATATTCTTCAAGCAAGGTAAGATGTTAAAAAGGTAGCACATTAAGAACCAACTGTCTATAAAAGACCGCTTTTCTTTATATATATCCCACAGTGCAGATAAAGTAAACAACTCTTGGATCTGTTTTCTTGGAAGGCCTGAGGATGACCGACTAGGTCGAAACATGTCGCCCTGACATATATGCCATTTTATATAAAATAAAATTTGTGTTATTGACTGACGTATAGTATATATTTGTGAGTTACAGTGTTTATTTCCCAGCTATGAGTTTCACAAACTAGAATGGTTTATTCAGCGCGAAAATATTTATCTTATCGGAGACAATATAGGTAGATCAAGATGCGATGGACAAAGATATGTAATTAAGCAATAGTGCAAACAAGTGTGCACTGTAGGTTTCTCTTGAAGTACAAAATACAACTTCTTTGTTTCTATAAATATTTTCTCCAATTTTGATCTCAACTCTTCGAAAAAAAATTCAATTATTTGTTTATTGAAGAGGACATTTTCTATCATGTTGTTAGTAGATATCGGTTAGAGCCGTATTAAAGAGTTGGTTACAGGTTTGGCATGTCTTTGGTTTTCGAACGCGAAGAGACTGGATATTATTAATTTTCGAACGTCCTTAAAAATATTTTGCCTAAACACAGCTTCACGTTTACTCCTTACCTTTTCCCTCCGGAAGAGTGAAATTGCACTTTTCATCGTTCCTAGATGAAGCCTTTCATGCTTTTAATCATTTTTGCTGTTGTGTGCAATTTACTTTCAAGAACGCGGCATCAACTTGATTGAAGTTCCGCTGAGACACTAATAGTTAAGTTCTTGTCATGTTTTTACGACTTTCCTATAGACACGAATTATTCTTGCACGTTCTGGACAGTAAGTGCCAAAGAGTCTTTACTAACATTAATGTATATATGCGCGCGAGGACATGCAAATCGCCGTGGCTCAGAATATAACTGACAATACAAGCAATTAGTTGCTGCGAAACTTCGGAGCAATTCTACCGGGCTACATATTGTCACTTTCTTAAGTACTGTCATTGTGTTAATTTTAGCGAACCCATATACGAATGCTTTTTTCCATTAACTGTTTCCAGAAGCGTTAAATACTCATTGTTCATATTTCCTAGAATTCCAGGACACAGGCTCTCCGCGTCTTAAAAACTTAAATTTTTCACTTTTCAAAATACTCATTGTTCATATTCCCTAGAATTCCAGAACACAGGCTCGTTCACCGCGCCTTAAAAATTTCCATTTTTCACTTTTAAAAAATTCCTTGTTTCTTTCATGCGAATGTGTTGTTTGTTCGTTCCCACTTTTCGAGTTTTCTGTCGTTCTCACTAACATTACTTCCGCTTTTTTCGGTGCAGGAACACAAATTCATTTTAACCGGGGATGTACGGTGAATTGGCACGGCGCGTAACAAGGTACGCCACCTCGTGGGAGACGGTGTTGCGGAAATATAAAGGTTGTCTGTCGATGTTTCTGTGTTGCCCCGGTGGAAACAAACAATCGGCACCTTCTCGAAAAGAACTTCTGATATCTAGTCCTTGTACCGTTGTACTAAAAAATAGTCTATTCCTGTAAAGGTGTTCGCCCTGCAGAATCAAGAGGCATTTTCCTTTTATTTTTGTAAAATTTTATATTTCGTTACAAATTTTTAAATTACGGTTGTTTTTATTGATTGAATATTTAAATATATTATGCTGACACACATTTTCTTGCAGGTTGAAACTTGTAAACAAAATATGTGTCAGTTTTGGCGTTATGTAAAGCAGTTTTTATATTTGCCAGGTACAAAAGAATAGTATTTGCTTTTAAAAATGTTGAGTTTTCACATTACATCTCATTGAATCGATATCCGTACAATAACTTCGAAGTTTCATCACACTTGGAGGACCCAGAAGAATTGAACATGACCTTTGTATGTAAAGGACTTATGCCTTCAATAAATGGAAGTATTCGTCTCTCTACAAATGGATCGATTGTCGTATGTGTCAGTTCGGACCCGCCATTTACAATTTCGTCATGCTGTCACGCAGCCGGGGAACGGTTCTGGACTTCTTTAGCAACATGGCGGAGTGCGAAGTTGTGAAGTGGCTGCAACGGTGGTGCTGCTTGTTTTATATAAAATGCTACTTGGAAAATAAAACATAATTTTTAGGTTGAATTTTTTTTTAAGAAATCACAAGGAGTTGATTGACGTGCGAATATTTTCGTTTGTTTGTGGTCTAATAGTGGTAACTAATGAAGCACTGGGGCCGGGGATGTAAAATTTGAACCGAATATAAAACTTGGACACATATACACAATATGCCCGCGAAAAAATTGTTTATTTTGAACCGTTACGAACATGGCAACGTGCGATATACTTTGGGGCTATTTGAAATAAACTGAACTTTGGGGTAAAACAAAGTTGTGAATGTAAATGTATGGGAGAAACACCTGCAGTAACGGGCTGAGCTGTGAGTTCTGACTTGAAACACTTGTTCAACTTGCCCTTGACAAAAGAAACCTCCGTCGTACATACGTCATACGTAACATTACGAAAATCCCGGCATTCAAGCTTTTCGAAAAAAAAAAGAAGTCATTACCTTTCTGAATATTTAATTTAGATGTGTCTGCAGCCAAGACTGTTCGTCATTCCGTTAATGATTTCATCACATTTTAAATTTGTAAGTTTGGACAACATGCGTTATTGGGTTCAGATCGGTTGAAACTTTTCAGCTCCTAGATAATTTTTCACATCTGTAGAAATAACTTGCATCATATATTTTACCTTTTGGAGCTCACTAAGCTTAATCAGATTGAACGATACCCTTGTGTAGGCTACTCAAGTACGGAAACGTCTAAGCTATACCAGTTTCTGAAAGATATAAATTAAATATTTTTAGCTTTTGCTCTTTTTTTTAAAAATAAATTTGTACATTAACTACATATATTACCTTCCCTTGCAAACAGTTAACTGGATGCACGGTGCTTATTCACTACATTCCAACACCACGGCAGAACTTCGTAACTTTTCCTAGTCTCGTAATTTATTCCATCTCACTTTCCTTCTTGTGCCCTCTGGTTTTGTTTCTCTTGCGCCCTAGCGCCCGCAGGCCTGCCTGTGGGGTAGAGGAGTGGAATGTGGGCGTTATAAATTTGACCCTACCCGCATCTGCTCCCCTTTCTCTCGGATTGTAGCAGTATACTCTGCTGGAATGTTTTAAGAGTTGTTGACATTCCTAACGTAATGATTCCGCCATCTCTGCGTGCTAAACCGTTACAGATTCTGCACCGATATAAAATATGCACGCACATATTTCCATAATTTATTGGGTATTATCTTCTGTCTGCTGCGTTATTTATACTCTACTGGCCGCGTGTCATCACCCAGCTTGCACTGTTCTGTCGCATGTTACATTATTCCTTTAATTTTAAGTCAGAGTATGTATTTTATTAATTTTGTTGTGAGCAACAGAAATCTATCTTAGTATTTAATCAACTTGACTTACACCTATAGGTGTGATGATACCAGAGACTGTATAATACAATTTTGACCTCCTGATAATGAGAACATGGTGCTCGAAACATGTAGAGGCATAAAATAAACTTACTGTAAAACAAAATTTTGTGCATCAAGTTGGTTAAATACCGAGATAAATATACTGAGATGCACGGTCAGTAAAACATCAACAGAAATCTGTTCTCAGTATTGACACACGGAATGCAACATGTCGAACTCCTGCTCTGTTGCAAAAGGTTTAATCATAAAATTTATTGCCTTCATTTATTTTACAAAACTAACGGCTACCAGATTGAAATGAAATACGTGTTCGCATGCGTTTTAACGAAATTATTTCAGTGAATATGACTTGTTAAGGAACTGCCGGTACTGAGGTGTATGGAGGGAAAATTCGTGTGTGGAGTTTTTAATTGCCGCTTGATTTCAATTCTTCATGCAGTTTCTTATATTTTTTAAACCTCTTGTTATTAAACACATAAGTGAAATATAGGCGTAAGTTTGAATAAAGGTTGACCAACTAGATGACACTTGCTTTATTATCTACTGCTCAACATGTTTCAGACGTTAATACGTTCATCTTCAGGAGCTTGCGACTATTTGTTGCGTTGTGTAGGCTGACT
>Ga0123354_10014996_pt1 | contig 12080 bp, 7 predicted proteins | sample TergutLab28metaG_2_FD_97872 | JGI IMG/M metagenome (GOLD analysis project Ga0123354, IMG submission 97872) | Labiotermes labralis P4 segment gut microbial communities from Petit-Saut dam, French Guiana - Lab288 P4 | ecosystem: Host-associated > Arthropoda: Insects > Digestive system > Gut ... | reverse complement strand
TCTGACTCGGTCCGGTGGTAGGCGGGCGCGGGGGGGGTGGGGGGGCGGGGGTTTCAGCCAAAAAAAAACTTTTCCGGGGCGCCGGCAAACCCCCCCCCCCCCCCCTCCCGCAATCTCTAAGCCAAACCCGTTCAAACCTTCGGTCGCGGGCAACATGTTGCCCGTCACACAGTGCTGTGTTGGCGATGGAGACATCTCGAATGAGAAAACCTCCGTTATTCACCTGGTCAAGCGGAGAGAAACTCTGTAGCAATTTCGAAAACTTACAGCTGTTTATTTATGGAGACATACATTACGTTACTAAATAACTTTGTAAATCTGTGCTAAAAGTAGTCACGCCCTAGTCTAGGTTGTGAAGTACATTTTTATAAATTTTTCATACAGTCGTCATCATATTTTATTGTACATGATGCATATAGAAATAAACAGGTATAATTGTACATATAATTACATCTGGTTACCTAACATGTCCACGTAGTCACGGGCAGTAATTCGACAATTCGGAGTAATAACAGGACCATCAGAATACGAAGATATTGCTGACCAAATTATCACACATCCGCCTCCATGTTTCACAACTGGACCAGTCATTCAGGATTATAGGCTTCTTTGGGCGTTCTCCAAACAATCCCGGCCTTATGTTGAGAACAACGTGAAGGACGACTCGTATGACCATGTCACGTATTTCCAATCATCAGACGTCCAGGTTTTGTGGTAATCACACCATCTTTTTGGCCTTTTAGCGTTCCTGTTAGTAATCAGAGGTTTAGTAATTGCATCACTAAAGTGGATGTTGGATTTGTGAAGCTCTTGTCGGACTGTTTTTGTGGAAACAGGGTCCTCAAGTTGAATATTGAGTGGGTACTGCTAAATCTGATAACGACTTATTCCACCAATCACTCGTTATCTCATCCCAGGAGTCTTAGAGTTATTGACTGCACTCCAGATGCTGTGTCCTTTCCAGTATTTTGTTAGGTTAAGTGCATATTTCTTGTAGGCTACGCCTGGTTGATTGTGCTCAAACAGTCCGGTTTGAAGGTGGCTGTGACTCACTGATCCATAGGCTGATATTACGTGTGGTATATGGAGATAGAAACACAGTTTTAATTTCCGGATGATTATTCTGTCATGATTGTGGATGCCCGGGAGCATTGTCCAGAATTAAGAGTGTCTTGATTGATAAATTATGTCTCATGAATATTTCCTGACTGCTGGAACAAAATGAAGACTAAACCAATTCTGAAAAAATTATTTCATTAACCGAGGAATTTGAATTAGGTTTCCAAATGACTGGCAACATTTAAACTATACTTATACCGTCCAACACAACACAGGTTTTTTACAATCGAGTTGCGACTTCACTATTTGTTTCGGCCCTTCCCCAGGCCATCATCAGGCATGCCAATACAAAAATCTTGTCGTAGTCTTCACCCTCACACTGAGTTGTAAGATGTCCTGGCTGGTAGACTAGCATGGGTTTAATTTTAAAGTAACCTGATTCTTGCCACCAAGCAGCAGTGTGAGGTTACCTTTAGCCACCTTATTCCCGGGTGCAATTGTCTCCTTCTTTGTCAGGTGAGTTCGTACAGTCTTCCTTCTAAAAATCACCCATGCTTTGCAATATTAAAAATTTGACGAGGTGATTGACCAACCTCTTTAATAATTCTAACAAACTTTTTAATGAATTTGTGTGTAGCGGCTTTGTGTGTACTAGCAGATTCTCCAGTTGCTTTAGCATTACACAAAGAATCTGTTTTCTTGAACCTGTAACACTATTCTTTGCGTGCTTAAAGTTATTCAGTATCGGCGGTCCTTCTCTTAACAGTTTATTCCAATATCCATACAAACTGATAACTCTAGCCAGAGTTACTGACTCACCGGAATACTTTATGCTCATCTGTTCATTCTGTCCACCACTACAACTCGCCTTTTAGACACGTTTTTCGACGAAACATTCCCAGCATTATGTGCATATTCCTTAATCTTGTTTCCTTTCACAATTGTCTTACAGTCCAGTGAGCCACTGACTGAGGCGAAGTTCGCCATCCGAACGCTTCAGCAATTTCCATAATTATTTCAACGATGTTAAGTTCATGAGACCGACGTTTAACCCTAGTGTCAGCACTTTAATTTTTCCTTTTTACACTCATTTATGGGATAAAAAGAGAAATTGTGAAATAAAATATCTATATAATTGTATTATCGAATATTTCTTTATAGACTGAAATGGCGACACTGCGTGGACTTACCCTATTCGTAGGCAGTCATGTTCGTCAGCTGAGTCTCGAATTTCCGAATTCGGAGTACGAAAGTCGGTTTATGGGTGGCAATGCGTAACGCACGGAAGTGCGGGTTGTACGTAAGTCGAGGACAGCCTGTACTGAGCATGGAAAGAATTCCTTTTGCATTTATACAGTGTTGCGACAAAATGCAGCTCTCAAACCCGGCGGTACGTATTAACTACTGAGTTCTAAAGGGTTAACGAAATAGGGCTTAGTGCCCTGTCCGTGTTCAACACACCCGTGTTTCATAACGAAGATAGGCCTGTCTCTCCCTTTCTCGCTTGCTCTTTTTTTAACACATATGGACCGTCTTGGCACCCCCTCTGATGGACACCGACGTGCTATAATAGGTAAAGGCAAAGTTCACCCCCGAACAGGCCACGAAGGCCCAGAGGAGGAGTAGCGGTATAGCATTACTCTTTCTTTAACCTTGGCGCTAGATAGGGCGGGTGGTCAACGCCACGTCCCGGCAGCTTTACCCCCGGGAAAGACCCGGTATCCATTGTATAGAAGGCTGGGTGGGCCCCAGGGCCGGTCTGGACGGATGCAGAAAATCTCGCCTCCACCGGGATTCGATCCCCGGACCGTCAAGCCCGTAGCGAGTCGCTATACCGACTGAGCTGTCCCGGCCCACACCGACGTGCTGTACGATTTTCATTGCGTGAACACTGGTATGTAGGTGAACCCACGAGTTCCTGTGTCTTGTATTTTCTTGCCCTTACTCTGTAGATGATTTACAATGAGCGTCATCAGAAGTTGCAACAGACGTGTAAAAAAATGGGTGTATTGTGTAAGAAGGGAAATGAGAATCGGAACATGGCGGACTCCTAAATTTTGACAGCGGAGAAGAAAAAAAAAAATTGAGACGTCTTTTTCATTTGTGGTTTAGCGTTACATTTTTAGAACTACGAGAAACGGCTGGTTAGGTTTACGATCCTGAAATATTCTAAAAGTGAGTAGTTTTAATTGCGTGCGGCAGACGCACTCGTAGCTTGTATTAGTCAGACTTTCACAGCACCACAATAGGTCTTCCCAAGTTTCTGTCGACACAATTTGAGACTTGTGAGAGCAGCTTATTTGCTGCACTAAGTGGCCTCGAATTCTGTTGTTATGAAGCCTGGTTTCGTTACGCATTGCTTTTCGCACGTTGTTTCGTTACCCTCTGATTACCTGAAGCATAAGAGGAAACACTGCATTGTTACTCCACAAGCTGTATGTATACTGCTCTTTAATCTGCCCACCCACGCTTATATGCATCTGTTGGGACGGGCAGAAGGTAGGGAAGGGTGGGATCCTAGCGTCAGTAAATTACTGACATAGTAGACCCAAATTGATATGTAAGGAAATTTTGATGCGTTTCTACTTACGTGCTCATTTTTAGTATTTATTTGCTCTTATCTCTCCTTTATCTTACGTTCCACGATTAATCTCATGTGGATGTAACTCCTTCAGGATCATGACTGCCTGCTTCCAACCATCCAAACGTAAGTAGCTCGTATTGTCGTTAGCTTATTTTTACAGCCTTCCAAAACGCGCCATTATACGACGTAGAACCAGGAGCCTGTATAGGGGAACATCCGAATGAATTTATCTGCGAAAAAGTGGAGGTTTGTGGTGGTCAGGGTCATGACGGGGGATGACAGTGTGGGTGACAGAGAATAAAACCTGTAAGGGATAAGCACGATACTGAAAGATACGCTTGATGAAAAGGAAAATTGCACTGCTATCGACGGCTGTGATGGTGTTGATGTGTAGGAACGACGGTATTGATTAACGACGCTCTTACCGGTGAGGATAAGCACCAACATGTTGGTGAAGGATACGGGTAGGCCTAATGATAAGGATGAACTGAACTTTAAAGGATAGGGTGGAATTAATGATAAGGACACTCGTGATGAAGGGTACGATGGACGTAATGATAACTGTGGGCATCGTGGTAAAGGATATAGGCAGACATGATGGTAGGGTTAAGCATTTTGGTAAATGGTACGGGTGGATGTAGTGATAAGAATACCGTGATACTAAATGATAAGAGGGGGTTAAGAAGATAAAGTATACGATGTTGATAATAACAATAATAATCATAATCATAATCTCTCACAGCTTAGAAAGAGACAAGATCGGATGCTCAGTTGTTTTCAGGGCGTAATGCCTGGGGTTGTTAGGCAGTGCTCACACCCACACTGAATGTTCCCTCTTTTTCCAGGTGGTGGCGCCCCGCAGCAGCCATGGATAAGGAGAACGGGGAGACGGCGGATCGCGGGGAGAAGAGTGGTTCAGCGGCAGGCGCCCCGGCGGACGCCGCCAGCCTGTTGGACGCCGCCAGTCTCTTCGGTGAGTGAAACGATGATTAAGTGGTTTATTTCTTCGATTGATTTGTCTCTTTAGGCATGCGACGATGTGTTTGTATAGTCACATCAACCCACAGTGATGCTGCCCGAACAACAGAAGTCCTTGAAGAATGGGCCCTCTTAGAGGAGGGCAAGCAGTTTGGATCACAGTTTGTAGGAAATGACGTAAAACATAAATGGAAACCCGCATACTAAGAACGAGTTGTGCGGAGTCTAACTCGAGGTCCCAAGTTTGAGAAGGATGAATCCGTAGGCTGGTGTACCCTGTGCTAGGGCAGTCTGAGGTAGACATGTGTGGTTGGACTGGCAGTATTTTCAATCAATGAGCTGGTCCATTCATGAAGTTAATGACTGTAACAAATTGATTTGGTTCGAATTTATTTCTGTAGCCCTCTTGTTTAGCACTGTTCCCTCTTATGGATGTCCATGAAATTGGAGCAGTAGAAAAGCAGGTGAATTAATCTGAACTCTGTGAATAAATTTTTTTTTGTTTTACTGTGGACTGCAGAATACGGTAACTTAATTCAGTTTTTAATCGTGAATGCGTAGCTGCTTGGCCGGTTGTGTCACAGCCCAAGCTGGGTCGATGCTACTCATTGCGAAGGAGAGCTATGTAGGGGGATAGCAGTCTGCAATTGTAATGTATGCTTCGGGTAATATTACCATTTCGTGACGCCGATGTGCATGCTGGCATGATGGGAAACTGAGCCCGTGCGATCAATGATAAAGACATCCTACGGGCGTTTGGATAATGGACCTGATGCTGTAATAATAGCGATCGAAGAGAAAAGTTTATTCGTTAGCCATAACTGTCACGGCTGGTCAATCTGTTGCCAGTCATTTATTTGGGTACAGTATTAGTTGATCTTCTGTACACAAAACTGTCTTGGAAATTTTTTGTAGTTCTGAGGGACTTTAATCTCTCTGACTGGCATGCCTGAGCCTAAATACACACTTCTGCTAAAGTCAGGAAAATTATACAGTCACGGAAACCGAAAACCTGGCCTGCACATGGTCTGAGGTTATGAGGTCGGTGAGTTCTGAGATGGCGGTCTTGAGCGACTTGATGCAGCAAGTAGTCAGTGTGCACGGCGTCACAATCTGTCTGGTACCTAACAGTCCTCTGTAGCACAGTTAATTGAATCAGGGCGTGGACGTTTCTCCTTCACACCTGTGTAGCAGACATCGCCACTAACAGGTCATTTTCATTAAGCAGTAACATACTGGATATAATGGCAATACTGCTGCGGTTCAAAATGGCCTGCGGCTATACCTGCCTTATGCCTTACGTCTTCACGACGTAGTGCTTAATTAAGCACTGGGGCATCTTCAGATTTATAGACTTTTATCGCCAAGGATCAATAAATTAAGCGGTGACTTAAGCTGCAACCAAACATACGTGATGATCATACTGCCACGAATTGGTTTTCCTGCACGGGATTTCCTCGACACCGTAAGTACGGTTAATAGTACAGGATGGTATTGCTGTACACCAGACGTTGAGGGTTTTGCTGGCGTGAACTACACCTTATTTAAGCGGTGGTACCTTCTGCTGTAATTACACTGATTAAATATAACGGCGTGACTCGGTAATTGCAACGTGTGTGGGTAGGATTGCCAGTAAGGAAGGACATATTTTATGTTTTGTTTTGCGTGGATAGGAAATGTCGTGGGTAAATGCGAAGGACACACAGTTTATTTTATGTAAAACTGTCAGCAAGGAGTCCTACGCTACATAGGAGGATAATAGTACGGCCCAGAAGAGATAGGGCATGAAGGTGTAGAATTGATTCAACCGACCAGAGGCAGTTTTATAGCCGGATTTTGCGTGCTAGTTGATGAATCATCCAGCTCTGTACTGTCAGGGAATATTTGGACCACCTGAGTAACGGGGACCTTTATTATGAAGTTACATCGCTTTTTATATCCCATTGTGAAGCCTTGTTAAACTGAAACCAGGAAGCTGCGCGGAATATGTTTGAGATGCCATCAGAGTAAGTGCCCTGTAATTAATTAACGTGGATTTTTGTAATTATTTTATGAAAAAAAGGTACGTCGCGTGTCCACGGATGTAACGTAAAGCATGGAGCTCATATTCAGAGCGTATGGTGTGCTTTTATGAATCGACTGCACAGGTTGTCTCCGACGTGAGGCACGGGTACTTTCCTAAACAAATTGACGCGTTTCGAAAAGATACAAATGGATGGTCGTGTGAGTTATTTATCCCATAACGTGATTATCGTAAGCCCTCCCTGTGGTTGTAAAATGTCAGATTGCATGTTGTTAAAAACAGATCAAATTTACGTTGTTGTTAAAAACAAAACTGGGAGTGTTTGTGTTCGTTAGTGGCATGCAACTGTCGTACATCCTGTAAATGAGTAGAAAGGTGTGCTGCAGGGGAGATCGCTTAAGACTGTAATATCAAGTGGTTCTATTTTGCAATTAGACGATTCTTTTGTATTTTATCAGTATTCTTGTAAAGCACCCTGATGATGGTTGCAAAAGAGACCGAAACATGTAGGTGATTAATAACACATGTTAAGGCATATGTTAGCTGTGTGCATTTGTTGGTGCACTACGTTAGTGCTACATCTGACATTCATTACTTCAAACGAAATTTATTGCCCTAGTAGTTAACGGCACTAAAACGCAGGTAAGAACGATGTAATTGAAAGCAGCACCTGTGGCCTATAGGCCTATACGCTACGAAATAAATTTGCGTTGAGGTTCCGATAAGTCGTGGCCGGATTTATACAACACCAATGGACCTTCATAAATACACAGTCGACGACATAGCAACATTCCTGTCAGTGCGGTGTTGTTAAAGAATTCGCTCATGTCGATATTGTGTCATTTAAAAGATAAGACACGATTTATGGTTTGTGGAGTTTTATTTAGGCCTGTGTAATGTTTTGGGCAGTCTTTGTGCTCGTGCGGATTGCTGGAGCGAGACAGGCTTTTGAGTTAACATCGAGTGGGAAAGCCAAAATTATTAAATATTTTAAAAGTACAGTTTTCAGGAGAGGAGTCGTATCATCGAAATCTAATTACAGTATGCTACGGGTGCTCACAACGGCAAAGCAGGAGTTCGTGAACTTTGTTATTGTTCATGATTGTCTTAATGAAAGCCGTACATAACCAGTATGAAGTTCGGAGCAACTGCGTAGTAGGGTATTGATTCGCACGTTGTGTGATCCATCTGCGTAGATTTAAATATACACTTAAGCAAGAAGATGTATGTTATTGCACAGAACGGATTACACGTAGCTTAGAAGCTTCGTGGCTTCCTTCGTGATAATTATATGAATTGTCGGATTCAAAGCTTGTCGTTGCCACACACCTAGAAATAAAGGGAGTGGAGGGGTGAGTGTGGGGTTGGATAGAGGCAGCGAACCTCTAATTCTAATAGCGTTCCATTGTGGTGCAGCTCCATGGAAATTGCATGTCTTTGTGCTGTGTTTGGTTAAACTTTTCGCTACTTGTAGCACTGTTGTTGGGATGTAAATGACACCCATTTTGCTGGTCACTTATGATCCGTATTGAAGGCGCGAACTGCCGCTACCGAACGTGTAATTAGCCGTTACAGGTTATACTGGTACTTTAGATTCAGAATTGAATATTGTGCATCCTTCTTGCAATTGATACATATAAACCAGTTCATTACCAACAAATTGTACTAATGAATTATCGTTCATTGTGTGTATATAGAGTGTCGACATATAGGATTTACCACTCGATTTAACTGGGAAGGGGGGACCGCGGTGGCACAGTGGTTAAGGTGCTGTGCTACAAATCGGAAGGTCGCTGGCTTGATCCCAGCTGGTGTCAGTGGATTCTTCATTGACATAAAATCCCTCCGATCGCACTATGACCCTGGGGTCGACCCAGCCTCTAACAGAAATGAGTACCAGGAGCATTTCCTGGGGGCAAAGGCGGCCGGCGCGCAAGGCTGGCATCCTACCACCACCCTGTGCCGAAATCTGGGAGCCTTAACTTCCTGGAAACCTGTGGGCCACTCCGGGCCTGTAACAGGACTGCTTTACCTTTAACTGGGAAGACATTTCATTGTTTCAAGACGTTTGGATGCGGCAGATTTTTATGACTTTTGCATTATGATAATTTTAACACAACTTTAATATAACAATGTACATTGTTGTTTGAATAACATATTGACATGCTTTTTTGCCATTTTCAATTGACAAGCTGTGTAAGAATGCTGTACGTGCGTCTGTAAGTATGGATATTCCCTGAAGATGGGGAATGTAGCCTATATATATAGGAGTGTTTTTATATTCAGTAATTCGTGCAGTTTGTGGATGATGAGCCTATTTACATTCAGAAGTCCCGGCCAAACATCAAGTAATGTGGCTGATGGATTTCATTGTTTTTCTCGCACCCTTTGAACGCTAATGTCTTGGCAGTACCTTGGATTCGGCAGTCAGTGACTGAATCAGGCTTCATTTTCTTACAAATATATACGCTGTTTTGTATTAATTATTCTGAGTACTTTTGTTTTACTTTCATTTTCCTATTCCCTTTCAAGAGATGGTAGTTCAAAATGGGTCGGACGGAAGCGCCAAAACTCTTTTCTACCGAGCAAATAGTTCGAAGTACCATTATTGTATTTTGTATCGAACTTAGCTATATATTTCAATTATATATCGGATAAGTCCATTTGGAAGACGAGAAGTATGTAGGAGGATAACATTAATGTTGAGATTGGGAAGACAGCTTTGGGTTTTGATAGGGATAATTATCTGGCAGTCGTGTGCAGTAATGGGCTTTGGTATCAGCAGTGTTCATCCTTCAATAGCTGTTACTCCGCCTGTGTGAATAAACAGGATTTCAGGATGTGAATTGGTGTCGCTTGACTCGGGATAGGATGAAGGTACTTCTGTGAAGACGGTAGTGAACTTCCGCGTTACATGCAAGGTGGGAAATTTCTTGAGTGTGACCTTGTTGAGGTTAGTAAATGATATTCATGGACGAGCCGGTTCATATCTGCGGCAAGTGGAAAACAAGCCCTTGATACATAGCTACTTGAGTCTGCCTATAATTTGTACCAGTTCCAGTAGTGATAGAGGATGGCGAGACGGTCGAAGGGGTGCGAATGTATACTGTGCTGGGTCGTCGGTATTGATTTCTGTCGTCCAAGATGGATCCTTCCTCACTTCTCCAGCACTGAGGAACCTCCTGGCCATCTTGGTGTGAGTCCTAATGCTGGCGGTGCCCAGTGAGGTGAGGAGAGAGGAAAGCGGCTGCCAGGCGGGGGTGGCGCAAAAGACGTCCAGTCTTTTACAACACATCCTTCTCTCTGTCGCGCTGTCTTTCTCTCTTCTGCTTGTAGTCACAAGAGTTTTAGAACTTGTTTCCTTTCTCTTACCATCTCCTGTCCTTGCTCACTAGCTACACTGAGCTCGCCAAAAGCTTCCACCCCTAGAAACCTCCCGCAAGCCCTCGCAATTTGAAGACCCCTTCCCCACTTCTTCCTTTGCCGAACACAACTTCGTGTCCGCTTTCCATCTCTTTTCTTACATCGTGTGAAAATCAATGGAATCGCTACTCGGTAACCAGATTTTTCTTTACGGTGGAAGGTTGGAAACTCGTTTTCCCGCCAAGTAGAATATTTGTTCTGAAGTGTTACAATTTTTGTTATATTAATTATATTCGTCTAAACTGACGTTTAGCGCACATATCACGCTACATTACGTTCTCCTACGCGTTTCGGCGCACGTCGGCGCCATCTTCAGAGAATGTCATATTTAACAGCGAGTTAATACGCTGAAAATCGAAAAGTTAAATGTAAGATTCCCTCAAAATGGCGCCGACGTACACCCAAACGCGTAGGAGACTATCATATAGCGTGATATGTGCAGTAGGTGCATTAAATGTCGGTTTAAACGAAACACAGTTGATATGAACCCAATGCACGTTGTAAACAATGTTAAGATTTTTGTTGTATGTTTATATTAGCTTTGGTTTCTGCACCGTTGTTGTGTGTAGACGGTTTCGAGTGTGAATAACAACACCAGACACAACTTTAATATGTTAGACTGTTGATTAAAATCTTTAATACTTCACCACATTACTACTAACCAGTGGGCATCACCAAGGATATACTTGATAAAATTGGTCTATAATTACAACATAATTATAATTACATAAGTTAAAAAACTCCACGTGGAATACAGTTCAAATTGACGCTTTATGCATCACTGACCTTGTGATAGAATTGTTCGTGTTTAAAATGTTAGCGGTGTATCACAGCCATAGATTGGTCTAGCTTGCTTTCTTTTCGGAAACCGCATATCGTATTAGCATTTATGGGTATATTAAGGTAATCATATGGTTTGCTGTGATGGGGCTTACATATTGTGCAGCAGTGTGAGTTCATGTTCTTATTTATTTCAGTAAACTTTTATTGAATTTATACTGTTCCCAGTTCACAGATAGTACAGTCCATTACATCGTATAGACAAACCGGTGAATACTGTATAGAGGAGGGCTGGCAGACTTATACCACAGGAGGGCCACATAATTCTTAAGGACTGGCCTGAGGGCCGCACTTGTGTTTACATGCATCAAAAAGTGAATTAACAGTTACGCCGTTACTTACAAACAAATTGTGTTGTTGGTAGTATTAAAGCGACTGAGAGCCTCATTTACTTACCTTGAGGGCCGCATGTTGGTCAGCCCTGGTGTGGAGGAAGAATCGGTGTTTTGTTGTCAGAATCTTACGAAATTCGTAGTTCCATCCTGTGGGCAAAACATAGAATTTCTTAATTTCGAAATGTGCCGTCCCCGTTGTATGTAGTAATTAACAGGTAGTGTAATTACAGTCAGTAACACAACAATGTATATCTAATTGACGTTTATTAAAAAATGATAAAAACTACATGTTTCGGCAAACATTGACCATCATCAGGTTTTTCATCCGAAAGATTTGTATGCTGTAAGAGTGTTTATATAAAGCATGCAGCTGTGTATCGATGTTGAGATCTCATCATCGAAGATTTTGGGTTAAACATGGCCTACAGATGTGGGCAGTGAGCAAGTTGGGGAGGGAGGGGTGCGTTGTACTTTAGTGTCCAATGGCGTCTACAACGGGAACAAACTGGACACCAACGTACAACGCAATCCCCCCCCCCCCCCCCCCCCCCCCCCCCCCCCCCCCCACCCCCCCCCCCCCCCCCCCCACCCCCCACACTTACCCACACACACCCCCCCACACACACACACACACACACACACACACACATACACACATTCACACACACACACCACACTTACCCCCCCACACACACCCACACACTCACAGTCACTCACTCACACTTACCCACACACACACACACACACTCACTCACTCACACTTACTCACACACACACACACACACACACACACACACACACACACCCACCCCCACACACACACACACACACACACACC
>Ga0123354_10014994_pt1 | contig 12080 bp, 7 predicted proteins | sample TergutLab28metaG_2_FD_97872 | JGI IMG/M metagenome (GOLD analysis project Ga0123354, IMG submission 97872) | Labiotermes labralis P4 segment gut microbial communities from Petit-Saut dam, French Guiana - Lab288 P4 | ecosystem: Host-associated > Arthropoda: Insects > Digestive system > Gut ... | reverse complement strand
GATCGTCGGGAAGAATATTCCGAAAAACGCCTCGGTCGGCGGGTATCAGAGCCTGAACGGGGCTTGGCGGCCTGTTGATACCGCGCCTTTCGGCGACGGGTTCGCGATGAGCATACTGTTTCCAGGCGCGTATGTTTTCGCCGGGCGGGCGTTGAATATGCCCGTGCTTGAGAACGCGCCCGACGCGGAAAACAAGGCCTCGCTCGTGTCAAAGTACGGGCTGGATGATTTTCTCGGCAAGTACGCGATCCTGCCCAACGCGAACATCTCCCGCTACGCCCTTGCCGGGTGCGCGGCGCGCATGGCCGGCGCGCCGGAAGGCGTCGAGCCGCTCGCGTGGCTGGGACTGTCCGCGCGGGATAAGGACGCCGCCGTGCGGAACCAGGAGGCGTACTATATGCTCATGCGGCTGTACGAGGCCCGGACGGGGACGAAAGCCGAGACGATAACGGTCAGGAACTACGGAAATATCGCCGGAATGAGCGGGCTGGAGGATAAATTTAAGCCAAGCCTCCGCGCCGCGTTTGAGGCCGGGTTGGCGGCGGACGCGGGAATGAGCCCGGACGCGCCGATGAAGGTGTCGGAAGCGCTGGGGGCGTTGGAAAAGATAGAGATGATGAGGAAAATACATTAATTTACCTGGCTATTTACTTCACTAAGGCGATATATGCCAAAATGCCGTCATGCCGGGCTTGACCCGGCATCCAGTATGGGATGGGATTGCGGCTTTCGCCGCAATGACGGGCTTTTCTGTTTGTAACCTTACTCAAGTAAATAGCCAAGTTAAATTTAACAGCTTAACCAACTCTGTACAGACTTCGGAGGCACGGCATGAAAAAGCGCGTTTCGGCCTATTTCCTGATAATTTCTCTCTTTTTCGGCCTTTTTCCTCACCCCGCCCTGGCCAACTACCAGAACCCGGTGACGAGTTTGGTCGTCTCCTGTATGCCGGGCGGCACGGGCACGAACGTCTATCCGGTCAAGCTGCATTGGCTGCGGCCCGCAATCTCCACTAAAACCGACGCCGCCGCGCTGCCGGAATACGCCTCCGCGCCTCATCCGAACGCCGACGCGCACCAGAATTACGGCATCTTTTTCAGGAACGCCACGAAGGGCGAGGCCTACGCCGCCTCCGCGCCTTTCAAGACCATATCGGAGAACGACGCCCTGGAGCTGGAGGACACCAGCGACTACAACCTGGACGGCGGAAGCCTCTACGAGTACAAGATAACGCCATACCACGGCCACAAGTACAGCGTCCGTATGCCAAACGGCAGCTATGTGACCACCGACGGCGCCGCGCCCATGGACACAAGCGTCCCGGAGACAAAGGGCTACCTGCTGACGGACATAGCCGTGTCCGCCAAGGGTTCCGGGAACACTTTGACCGTCACGTGGGACAATCCGACTTTGGACAACGGGGTCAGCGTCTTTTCGGGGTACAGGATATATTATATCCTGGGCGGCTCGAAGGCCGGATTTATCCCGCTGGAAGCCTACCGGACGGCCATGATCGGCGACCCGGGCCTGTCGTTAAACGGCGGGAGGCTCTCATTCTCCATTACTGACGACAGCCTGGAAATGGGCAAGCCCTACGCCGTGAAGGTCGAACCGCTGATGAACGGCGGCCTTGCGCGGAACCAGTCCACGCTCACCGTAAATAACATCCGGTACAGCTTCACCTACCGCTCCTTGACCACGGACGAGTACCGGGTCAACGACGCATATGTCAGCCCGTCCCTGACCGCCGCGCCGGAGGGGCTGGACTTCGTGCGGCTGACCTGGAACAACATCGCCACGTCAATACAAAATATCGACCACATAGACATTTTCTCGGCCAATTCCGCCGATCTGCCGAACAACTCCATCCTGAACCCCGCGCTGCTGGGCACGCTGTCCGGTACGGACGCCTCCCGCAACATCAATTACTGGCTGGCCGCGCGGCCGAGCGCGGTCATGTACTATCAGGCGCGGATATACTACACCGACGCGGTCACGGGCCTGATGGACTCCATGTGGACGGACGTGGCCGTGTTCGACCCGGCCTACAGCGACTTCACCCCCTACAAGCCCGCGATCGAGTCTATTATGGACAATGGGGCCGCGCCCTATGCCATGACCGTGACCTGGGACGCCTTCCTCCGCCCGGCCTACAACAGCCAGGAGGCCGCCGAGGCAAGCGCGGAATTCGGCGGCATGTATGTTGACAAAAATATTAGCTACGAAGTTTATGTCACCGACGACATACAGAATTTCGACAATCCCGCCTTCGCTCACCCGGATTTCATACTCCCGGCGTCCGGCCTGGCAATGTCCTCCGTAACCATGGCGATCGGGAGCGCGAAGCCCGTCTATTCCTACGATATTACCAATTTCCGGCAGGCGGACGGGGCGGGGAAGTATACATGGAAGCCGCTGGAGGACAACGCGGTCTACTATGTTAAAATCTCGGCTACACGGTCGCGGTCGGACGGCCTGGCGGGGCAGGCGTCCGCGCCTGCCATGGGCGCGCACTTCATCCCGCCTTCGGGCGCGGTGCTTACGAACCCGAACATGATTTCCAGGCCGCCGCTGCGTATCATGAAAGACGCGCTGGGCGCGGATATCGTGACGGAAAGCTCGGTCACGATACAGTGGGACATCCGGTATTACGAAATATACAACCCAGCGGACGACAGCTGGTACACGCAGCTGGGCGCGGACGAGGACGGAAATTTGCTTTTCGGGAAAGACGCAGACGGTTTAAGCTCAAGCCGCGCCGTGCTTCTGAACAGCGCCATTTACACCGGCGCGGCCTCCGAAACACAGGCACAGGCGCTTATCAGGGCGGATTTGGCCAAATTGAACGCGCTCATCGCGGACGGGCATATCAACCTGGAGGCCTATCCGCTGCGGCTTGTGGACTTGGCTGGCTGCCAATTCGAGATACACACGGTACAATATGACTATATGTCGGGCGCGGGCGGCTACGAAACGTATATGGCTATGCTACAGCTGCCCGGAAACGAAGGTCTGTGGCATACCATCGCCCCCGCGGGCGACCCGAACCACCCGGAATATGAGGCGACGGCGGAGGACGCGCCGGGAAGCGGCCCTCTTTTGCCGAACACGGCCTATGTGATATATTTCAGGCCGTATATCACGGTGAACGAAACCAAGACCGCCTATTACCCAAATTATGTCATGGCCACGACGCTATCCGTTCGTGGGCCGCTGAACGTGACGCCGACCGTGCCCGTGCCGGAGGCGGTTTCCGTAACGGACACTTCCGTCACCGTCCGCTGGAAATACTCGCCGGAGCTGCAATACGACCTTAGCTGGGCCGAGACGCTGGCAGCGTATCCTGACAAAGGGACGGTCATACCCTGGGCCGCGCTGTCCGCGTCCGCCGCTGTTGACGGGGATTACATGTATTATACGATAACCGGCCTTTTCCCGGAGACACAGTACCAGATATGGATCAGGGCTGGGGCGGCGCAGGATGGAGGCGTGGCCTATTCCGCCTGGTCGAACCCGATCTCCGCGACCACGCCGGATCTACAGCCCCCGGAGCCTCCGAAGGGCCTCGGCCCGGCGTCCGCCGCGCACATGACCGCATATAATAAGGCGAACAACGTTAACTTGAGCAGTCTCGCGGAGCATTATTTTGTCGTGGAGTGGATGCGGGATATTTTAGACGCGGACGACGCGCAGACAGCGGCGCCGCAGCCGGCAAACGCGCAAAACACAGGCGCAAGCGCGGTTTCGCTGACCATTCCCGACGTGACGGACATGTATGCCGCAATGTTTTCCGGGCTTGTGGCTAACCGGACTTATTACGTCCGCGCCAAAACCGTGCTGGCGGTCACGAAGGCCGCGGGCGGCGGCGTACAGGCGGCGTACAGCTACGTCGTCCAGGCCGCGGACAACCCGGATTTCGCGGACGCCATAGAAATTTCCGTGCCAATGCCGGCCGATATCTCCGCCCTCAACCCCTCATTCGCCAAGCGCATGGAATCCGCCTGGTGCGCCGTTATTATGGTTTACACCGCAAAGACCGACAACGAATATGACGGAATGTCGAACCCCGGCATGTACCCGCTGCCAACACGGGACTTCGAGATCACCTACGATGGGGCCACTGACACGCTGAAATACCGCTTCCGCTCGAACGAAATCGACGCAACGGGCGCGCATGACAACCAGGCCGACCAGCGGTTCATTTCGCGGCTCATCGCGGACAGAACGTTCGTCTACACAGTGGATATGACCAAATACGGCCCGGCGGCGGCCAATTACGCGGTGGAAGTCCCCTGCTCCATCCTGCGCGCGTTCACGGAGCGTAAGATCGAGCTGCTGCTGGTCACGGAGGGCATGAGCGCGGCGTTCCCGCCGGGATGCCTGGAGACGGCGGCGCTCAAGGCCCTGCCGGGATTCGGGAAGAACGCCAAGGTGATTTTCTCTATATCGTCCATGGCGGGCACAGCGCCCGGGCTTCGTTTCGACGAGGCCTATGCCGCGACGCCGCAAAAGCTCGCCGTCACGGTCGTCACGCAGGTGAAAATTTTGGCGCTGACGCAAACCGCCGCGCCGGTGACGGTGGAGATCACGCCGGCGAAATACGGCCGCTCCGCTGACGGGAACACCGTGGTCGGGAACACGCGCGCGTATTACAGGGACGGCAACACCGCCGGTTGGGAAGCCGTAAGCTCCGAGCCTGGCGCGGTATCGGGAGCTCTTCATTTTTCGACTTATAAGCTCGGGGAATACGCGGCAATCACCGGGAGACCGCCCGCCGGAAGCGGCTTTTCGGTAAATTCCGCCGTATACGCGGCAATGCGGGACGTGACGGCAAAGATCAAAATCAACGACATGCCGGTGTTTGACCCGGGCGCGCCGGTTATTGCCGGGCAGATGAACAATTTGACCCTGGCCGCAACCTATGGCATGGATAGCGTCAGCCTCCGCGATGTTATGAGCGAGGCTGACCGAGGCTCCCTTGAAAAGGCCGGGCTGTTCGTCGCCGATTCCGACAGCGCCGTCTCAAGGGAGGACGCCGTCAACGCGCTTGTCAGGCTATATGAAATCAAGACGAAGTCAAAAATCTCCGATTGGCCGGACGCGCGGGAATCCGCTTTCCCTGATATCTGGGAAGCTTCGCGCGGGAAGGCGGAAGGTATGCTGAAAGCCGAAAAGGCGGGGCTGTATCCGGCGGGGACGGCTTATGCCGCGCCTTTGGACGCCATGACGTGGGGAGATTTGATGTATATGCTGGACGCGATACTGAAAGACGATGTGAAAGACGCCGGCAAATGATTACAGCCGTATATCACAACCCAATTTTATTTTGTGATTATTTCGTGATTATTGCCGATAAATAATTTGCAGAGAATTAAGTCTTGTGCTATAATTTTGGAAAATTCGCGGGGCTTGTCCTTCCTTACTTTTCCTGATTTATGCTCTAAGGCTGCTGAAAATGAACAGAAATCTACCGGCTATTTATTCATGCAGAGTTTATTTTTGCGCGGGCCTTGGGGATATGTTCCGAAACGCCCCGGAACACGTCTCCGGTACTGATTCTGATAAATCAGTATTACATGCTTTTCGCATGTTTTGGAGGAAAATATGATCGAGGTTTATACGCTGGGACAATTTAAGCTGACTGTTGACGGGGAAGTCGTCTCCAACCACGCCGCCAGGACGCAGAAGCTGTGGAAGCTGCTGAACCTGCTGCTGGCCAACAGGAACAAGCCCCTGTCCATCCCTTATATAATCGATTCCATATGGTTCGACGATAACACCGGCGATTCCGCCCGCGCGCTCCACAACCTCCTTTTCAGGCTCAGGAAGGTGTTAGGCGGCGCGTCCGGGAAGAATTATATCTCCTTCACCCACAACAGCTATTCCGTCATTACGGACGAGGACTTTTTCGTGGACATCTACGAGCTGGAGGACTGTTACGCCGCGCTGAACAGTACGCGGTTCGATTCTCCGGGCGAAAAAACCGCGCTTTTGCAGAAAATCACCTCCCTGTACAACGGCAAGTACCTGATGGACTCTTACGTGGAGCCCTGGGCGCTGTCCTTGGTCAACAAGTACAAGCGCATGTACATCGAGGCGGTCGAGACGCTCGCGAACATCTATATGGAGCAAAAGCGCTTCGGCGAGCTTATCGCGCTCTGCGAGAAGGCGATCAGCCTGGAACCTCTGGAGGAGATCGTCTACGAAAAGCTGATTAAGTGTTTCCAGATAAACGGCCAGAAGGTGCAGGCCATACAGCTTTGCGAGAACCTTTTCGACCTGCTGTACAGGGAACTGGGCGTGGGCCCCACCGACGCCGTGAACAACATCTACAAAGAGCTGAAAAGTAACGTATACCAGGCGCAGCACGACATCGCCAACGTGCTGGAGGAGTTTACCGAGCAGAAGAAGGAAAAAATGGCCGTGGCCTGCAACCTGGACACCTTCAAGAGCATATACCGCTACGAGGTCAGGCAGTCCAAGCGCAGGGGGGAAGCGGTGTTCGTCATGCTGCTGAGCATCAACGACGCCCGGCACGACGTGCCCGCGCCGCAGGTGCTGGCGAAGGCCATGACGATATTGTTCAACAGCTGCCTCCAGGTGCTGAGGTCGGGGGATTTGGTGGCCAACTATTCCAACTCCCAGATAATCCTCCTGCTGACAAGGCTGGTTTACGAGGACGGCGAGACGATAATCAACCGTGTAAAGAAGAAATTCCATGAGACGTTCACGGATTATGGCGACGTGGTCATAAGATTTGAAACAAAACCGATGAAATTAGACATTTTTGACGAAATATAACGCACATAAAATTTACTAAATCATATAACTGTATTGACTATTTATCGTCATTGGATTATATTGGATAAAGCCGGTCAGCTTATTAACAACGAGATAATAATAACATGAAACCGAAAAAAGTATTATTCCGGGTATTATTCATTGGTGCAAAGGCCGGAATATATATGGCGGTGATCACATGCCGGACACTCGCCGGTATTACGCGGAAGTAAACGTCTACTTACCTTCCATGGCTCCATTCCCAACCGGGTTCATTCTGCACAAAGGGTTGCGCGAATGTTGGGCTTTTACGGGCATGAAAGAATTTATCACAATCTGCGACGGCATATTCGACCGGATCGGCATGCCGCAGCGAACCACCAGGCCGCGCACATATTTTGACACGAACCAAACGAAACCAAGCCTTATAAGGCCCACGGAAAATGCCTTATATGAGGAGGAAACCGCCTTGACAGAACACGACGAAACCTACAAAAATCTCTCCGCCGAAACTCCGACATTCGTGACGAAAGTGCTCTATAGACAGAACTCAGACTGGCAGGGTACGGTCAAGTGGGTCGAAAAGGGTCTGGAAGTCAACTTCCGTTCGCTTTTGGAACTGGTAATGTTGATGAGCGAAGCCGTCGGCGCAAGCTCTCCGGGGTGGAAGCAGGCGAACCCTTTGAATTTATCCAAGGCCGCGCCCGGTGATTCGGGGAAATGATTGAGTGGGGAAAGCTTTATCGAGGGTAATCAGGGGATTCCTGGCGGCTGCGGTCATTTTCACCGTGACCGCGGGGGCGGGAAGCGCGTTTGCGGATGCGGAAGCGCCGGTCGTCCCCTATACCAAGTACATACCGTGGGAGTTCACCGTTTATGAGTCGCCCGATTTCAAGGCCGCAAGGGTCTGCGAATTCACTCCGCAGACCGTTACGGTCGTAAATGACCCCGGCGGCGGTTGGCTCTTAATACAGACATATGCTGGAAATTATTGGATGTACGGCGATAAGGATCTGTACTACATAGACAAAAGCGTAGACCTTTACGACGACATAGACGGCGAGCCGGTAGGCAGCCTCTCGCCACAGGTCGTGGAGATCATCGGCAGGAACGGCGACTGGCTCCGTATCACCACGTGGATGGGGCAGGAATGGATAAACCAGAGGCTTCGGCGCGGCAGCGTCCTGCTGGACGTGCCCTCTTACAACCAACAGACGCTTGGCTACTACGCCGGGTGCGAGATCGTCTCTTTTGCCATGATGGTGAACTATACCGTGTCCGTCCCGGTGGATGAGCTTGTCGCTGAGATGCCGCGTAGTTACGACCCGAATTTGGGGTTTGTGGGGGACGTGCGCTCCGCCGCCAACGGTTTTTCCATATTTCCGCAGGCCCTGCTGGGGCTGGCGGGGGAATATCTTGGGACGGGCTATGACATGAGCGGCTGCGAAATGGACGACTTGAAGGATCAGCTCAGCGAGGGCGCGCCGGTCGTGGTGTGGATAAGCGGCTGGGGGTTCGTCGTCCACGCGTTGTGCCTCACGGGTTATGACGGCAAGGGGTTTTACTATAACGACCCTTGGACGGGGCAAAAAGACGTATTTGTCACTTACGATAACTTCTACAGCGTTTGGAACAAACCGACAAGAAACGCCGGAAATATTTACAGCCCCAGGATGGCGCTTAGTTATGTAGTGTAGGGGCGCGCATCGCGCGCCCGTTATAAACAGAATTATCGATTTCGTTTTTCCGCAAATTATACGCGGTTGATGCCCTCACGCAGCGAGTTTTCGCTGCTTTAACTTTATCTGGAGGATTATATGAGAAAACGCCTGATCATAATAGCCGGGGTGATCCTTGTCGCCGGCGGGCTGGTGTTCGCGGGCTATCCATGGCTGAAGGCTTATTATTTTTCCCGCGTGCAAACTAACGCCATGGACATGTGGCTGTCCCAGGCGGACAACGAAACCCCTGAGCCTTCCGCCGCACCCGAGCCGTCCGTCCTGGTCCCCGCCTCCCCTTCCCCATCGCCCGCCGCCGATTCCGGGCAAACGCAGAGCGTGGATCTGGATCAGGAGGACACGAACGTGAGCTTTGACGCCCAATATGTGCTGGATCACATGGAGGGGATCATAACCATCAACAAGATCAGCCTGAAAGCGCCGATCCTCACCGGCGCGACTGCGGATAACCTGAACATTTCGATCTGTTCCGTGACGGACACCGGGAAAATGGGCCAGACCGGCAACTATGTCCTGGCGGGCCACAAAAGCCGGGTGTACGGGCGGCAGTTCAACAGGCTTCTGGAGGTCACAAAAGGTGACACCGTGGTCGTGGAAAACAAGCGCTATATCTATTCTTATGTAGTTACCGACGTTTTCAGCGTCACGCCCGGCGACACCTGGGTTCTCGACCAGGTCACGGACAAGAAAGTGATAACTCTGATAACCTGCGACTACCGCATGAACCCCATCGGGCGGCTGATCGTCAAGGGAGAGCTTGTTTCGGCGGTTTTGAGGGGGGCAAACGCCTCGCAGTCGATCACGGGTTCTTAATTTAATATACCAATCATCTCCTCCCAGTCGGATATCTCCAGATAATCATACTCCGGGCGGCAACCGTCCTCGAACCATTCGGCCCCCTTGTACCAGACCGGAAAAAGCCCGGCGGCGTGGCTTCCGTCGATGTCGTTATATCCGCTGTTCCCGCAGTACCACGCCTGTTCGGCCGCTAAACGGGCCTTGCGCAGGGCCAGTTCGAATATGCGCGGGCTGGGCTTCTTGAACAGGTACTCGCTGGTGGCGATGATGAACTCGAAATGGTTATTGGGGACGATCTCGTTCACCCACCGCTCCAAAATTTGCCCGCTATATGAGATATTGCTTATGAGCGCTGTGCGGATGCCTTTTGCGTACAGAAAATCCAGCAGTTTTCCTATGTTTGGCGTGGGCTTTGAGACTGACACGTTTCTCTGGAATATCTCTTCTACCTCGGCATATGGGATGTCAAATTCTATCCCGAAATACTCGTACAAATACCTTTCATAGCACGCGTTTTGTATTTCCACGACGCGGCTGTGCCCGCACTTCGGACAGTACTCCAACTCCCGCCAGAGCCGCGCGTCCAGCTCCAGCACCGTTTCCAAGGTCACGCCCTCCGGTATTTTGCTGGCAACTTTCATGACCGCCGCCGTTCCCCTGCGCAAGTCGAATTCCTCCGACATCAGCGTCCCGCCGAAGTCGAAGATTACCATTTCCGGCTTCTTAATCTCCCGCATATTCGCTCACCCACTCCATTTCTTTTTCGTTAAGCTCCCTGGCTTCCCCTTCCGCCAGCGAACCGTCAAGGGCAATCGCCCCGAAAGAAACCCTCTTCAACGCCGTGACCCGCTTTCCGGCCGCCTCAAACATACGCTTGATCTGATGATATTTCCCCTCGTTAAGCGTGATCCTGGCTTGCCGGGCGCTCAATATCTCCAGCCTCGCCGGTTGGCATTTCTCCCCATTTTCGAGAACGATCCCCCCGCGGAAAGCCGCTATATCGGCGCCGCCGAGAATGCCGTCAACTTCCGCCTCATACACCTTCTCCACGTGCCGCTTTGGGCTGAGGGTGTTGTGAGCGAAAGCGCCGTCGTTGGTTATCAGCAGAAGCCCCGTGGTGTCCTTATCCAGCCGCCCCACCGGGAACAGCCCCTTGTTGCGGTATCTCGCCTCCAGCAGGTCTATAACAGTCATGTCCCCGCTCCGCTTTTCGCCCTCCGAGGCTGAAATGACGCCGGGTGGCTTGTTGAGCATGAGGTAAATCCATTTTTTGTAGACGACCGGCCTGCCTGAGAGGGTAACTTCGCTTCCTGGCGACAGCTTATAACCTTCGTCGCTTACCACAGCGCCGTTTACGCGGATCGCGCCGCCTCTTATGAGCGCGCGGGCCTGGCTGCGGCTGCCCTCGCCGGCGTCGGCCAGGTATTTATCCAGTCTGATGGGCTTATCGAATAAAACCGCGTCCGTTTTCAATGGAATATCTCATCCTTCGCCAGATGTTATGCGCATAAAATTGCCAATTTCCGAAAGTCGCTTGCTTTTACCAGATTATTTTTGTAAAATCAACGAGGAAAACGCTATACTCACTTACGTGCGTGGAATGCGCAAGTGAGCATATATTGATATGAATGAGGATGATCCATTGCAAACCGACGATACATATGTCAGCTCGTTGAACCGGATTTTTCAGGACAATTTCAGTCAAACATTCGGCGCCGTCCGCAAAAAAGGCAAAAAGGACTCCTTAATCTACGCATCGTCATTATACCGCAGATGGTACTACTCCGCCATGGTTGAAAACACCTTTTTTTCGCCGGCGCTGATGACCGACGCGCTGTGCGCAAAGCCGGGTTCCGTCGCGGCCACGGCAATATTTCCGAAGGCCGATTCCGCAGAGGCTTCGTTCACGTTCAAGACGTATGAGTACTCCGCCGACAGCCATCCGGTCATCGACGACTTGAAGAGGATCATGGAATTTTGCGTGCCCGATTCCGATAAACTGGGCGACGCCCTGCGCTCCGGCGGTGCCCCGATGCGGAGCGTGCTGAGCCGCCTAAGCATCTGGGACCCGTTCTACGTGGAATTTCTGGCTTCAATAGCCACCCACCTGGGCTTGGTGGAGCAGTTTCCTTCGATACACACAAAAAAGCTGCAAGTCTCGCACAAAAAATACGACCACTTTTTCGCGCAAAGCCCGCAGGAGATGTTTATGCAGATCGTGGAAAGCACTGTGAAATTCGTCGCGGCGTTCTTCCACGAGACGATGTTCCCGTTCAGCGGGATGTTCACCGAGAGCCGGATCAGGGCGATGCTATCGGAGCCCATCAACGCGGGCGAGCTCTACGAATATGTGTTCGAATCCTCGGAAATCCCTGATATGCTCGGCATACTCGACAACGACATCCTGGAGAACGCGTTCGTTTCGGAGTCCATTTTGGTGGGCCTGCTATATGACAAGTGCTTTTTGTGCACGTTCGGCTATTATCTCAAGCTGATCCACCCGATATACACAGCCGTATATGATTTTGACACGGAGATAAAGGAATTTCTGGAGTCCGCCGGGGACAATAGCTCCATGCTGGCGAGCTTATATCTGCCCGCGCAGCACTATGTGGCGACCAAGCTGGGGCAGGAAGTCTTTAGCGCGCCGGAAAGCCGCGAGAGCTTGTTTACAGACCGGGGGAACGTTGAAAGCGCGCTGAAGATCATACTAAACGGCGGAGGCGCGGCCGAATTAGAGAAATTATACGGTAAGGCCTGCTT
>Ga0123354_10014993_pt1 | contig 12081 bp, 10 predicted proteins | sample TergutLab28metaG_2_FD_97872 | JGI IMG/M metagenome (GOLD analysis project Ga0123354, IMG submission 97872) | Labiotermes labralis P4 segment gut microbial communities from Petit-Saut dam, French Guiana - Lab288 P4 | ecosystem: Host-associated > Arthropoda: Insects > Digestive system > Gut ... | reverse complement strand
CGTAGGGGAGCATCGTGTATGCTCCCGTTAGATACGGCTAACTGCGACAAGGCGACCGCAAAGATCGCCCCTACAGAATCCTACGGAAGAGGGTGTAGGGGCGGATTCAATATCCGCCCGTGTGACAGAGACAGATAACCGGCGGGCGAACCACCCCGGCGCTACGCGCCACCCCTCCAATGGAGGGGAATTTCAAGGGCGTGATATACTTGCTTTGTGCAAGCAACCATTTCTGCGGCATCGGGGGCGTCCGAAAACTCAACTGAGGCGCTGCTTGGTGCCATGTTCGAGCTGTTCCGCGCCTCACGCCGCTTCAGCGACACCACCGCGCTGGCTCTGCCCCACTACTCTGTGCTCCGCCTGCTGCACCAGAGAGCGGCGGACGCCAGGCTGACTGAGATTGCTGACGCCCTTGGCTATGACATGTCTGTGCTGTCGCGGCACATCACCATCATGATCGACCAGGGCTTGATCACCCGGCTGCCCGATCCGAATGACGGGCGCGCCTGGCAACTACACCTGACAGAGGCCGGCGAGGCCCGACTGCACGCCGCCGCCGGGCGCTGGCTTGGCGCAATGCACGGCTGGTTGACGGATTTTTCTGACGCCGACCAGCAGTTGTGCACGAGTCTGATCAGCTCGCTATCACAAGGAATAACAAGCATGGCGCCCCAGACGCGCCTGGACAACTAAAGAAAACTGAAAGAAAAATGACAACTCAATCGGTTGCTACGCCAACCCAAGATTTCCCAGAATTGACCCACCGCGAGATCCTCGAAGTATTATCAGGCCTATTGGTAGCCCTATTGGTCACAAACATGGCTGGCACCATCGTCGGCACAGCCCTTCCCCGCATCACCGGAGAGCTGGGCGCGTCGGAACAGCAATACATGTGGGTGGTGACGGCCACGCTTCTGGCGTCCACCGCGTCAACCCCGATCTGGGGCAAGCTCGCAGACCTGTTCGACAAGAAGCACCTGATCATGATCGGATTGGTCGTGTTCATCGTCGGCTCAATTCTGTCTGGCGCGGCTAGTTCCCCCGGATTCCTGATCGGATCGCGCGCCTTCCAGGGCATCGGTCTTGGCGCCATGCAGGCCCTGGTGCAAGCCACCATCGGCACGATCATCCCGCCGCGCCAACGCGGCCGCTACATGGCATACACCGGCGCCGTCATGGCAATCGCCACCGTCGGCGGCCCACTGGTTGGCGGATTCATCGTCGACACATCCTGGCTCGGCTGGCGCTGGTGCTTCTGGTCTGCGGTGCCGTTCGCGATCATCGCCATCATCATTCTGCAATGGCGCCTGCGGGTGCCACACATACTGCGCAGCGATACCAAGGTCGACTGGCTAGGCGCCACCCTGATCACCGCCGCCGTCAGCGCCCTGCTGATCTGGCTGAGCTTCGTCACCAAGAACTATGCCTGGTTAGCTGGCAGACATTCGCCATGCTCGGCTTCGCCATCGTCGCCACCATTGCCTTCGTCTACACCGAGTCGAAGGTGCATAACCCGATCATCCCGCTGAACATCTTGGCCATGCGCGGCACCTACCTAGCCGTGCTGGCGTCCATCAGTGTGGGCATCGCCATGTTCGGCGCCAGCGTGTTCCTGGCCCAGTACTACCAGCTTGGCCGCGGCATGAGCCCCACGATGTCGGGCTTGATGCTGACGCCCATGATGGTTGGCGTGCTGATCAGCTCGCTGTTCATCGGCCGTCTTGTCAGCAAACTTGGCATCTGGAAGCCGTTCGTCGTGGCCGGCGCTGTACTGCTGACCGCCGGCGCCTTCGTGTTCTCGACGATCACCGCTACCACCAGCCTCTGGCTCATCGGAGCCTACGGCGTGGTTACCGGCTTTGGCGTGGGCATGCTGATGCAAAACCTGGTGCTGGCCGTTCAGAACTCGATCGCTGTCAGCGACGTCGGTGCGGCCACCGGCACAGTAACGTTCTTCCGCGCCCTGGGCGGTGCCGTTGGCATCCAGGCACTTGGGTTTGTCTTCGAGCGGCGGATGAACTCCCTTGTCACCTCGGGTTTGCCGGACGTCATCAAGCAGGCGGCAATTGCGGACGCCACCGCCAACCCGGCCGCCGCGCAAATTTGCGCCGCCGCTGCGGTGGACCCAACCCAGATTGCCCAAGCGGCCGCCCAATGCCCGCAAACTGCTGCCATCTTCTCAGATCTGAGCACACTCCAGGCTAGCCACGGTGGCACCATGGACATGTCGGTGTTCCATTCCGACGCCTTCGTCACCCTACTGCGCACGTCGATCGCCGACTCCATCGGCCGGCTCTTCCTGATCGCCGGGGTGATCGCTGCCGTCGCACTGATACCAGTGCTTCTGATGAAGTCGACCAAACTGCGCACCCACTTTGATGACGCCCTACCCGATGACAAGCCAGTCGCCAGGGAGGCCGTCGACCAGTAGACTTGGCCCGGTGACCCCGGACACTGCGACCCAGCGGAGCTGGCTGCGCGACACCGCGCTGTTCCTCGGCGGGCAGTTGACGGCGCAGTTCGGCACCAGTATCTCCAGCTATGCCGTCATCTGGTATGTCACGTTCAAGACCGGCTCCGGCACCCAGTACGCGCTGCTGATCATCGCATCGCAGCTGACGATGGCGCTCACCGCCGTGATCGGCGGCGTCTGGTCCGATCGCTACTGGCGCAAGGTACTGATCATGTGCGCCGACGGTCTGACCGCCCTGGCCACCCTGTGCCTGGCCATCTACTTCCTGCGCGGGCACGACGCCCTGTGGCTGATAGTCATGTTGATGGCCATACGCGGCCTGCTGTCCGGCGTGCGCTCGCCGTCGGTTTCCGCTTCGCTGCCCCAACTGGTGCCCACCAGCACGCTGATGCGGGTCAACTCTTTGAACAGCGCGGCGCAGTCGGTGATCGCGCTCGGCTCCCCCGCCATCGCCGCCGTGCTGCTGCTCAAGGTTCCGCTGGGCCTGATCTTCATGGTCGACGCCATCACGTCGAGCCTCGCTGTGGCCCTGATGTGGCTGGTGCACCTGCCGCGTCTGCACAAAACAGCGGCGGAGGACAAGCCCACAGGCTTGCGGTCATACGGGCACGAGATCGGCCAGGCGGTGCACACGCTGCGCCACCATGCCGGCTTACTGCGCGTCGTCGGTGTGCTGGCGTTCTTCGTCTGCGTCGTGATACCAGTGGCCCAAATGACGCCAGTGTTCATCACGCGTTACTTCGGCGCCGAGCAGTGGAAACTGGCCGCGGGCGAGATCGCCTGGTCCGCCGGCATGGTGGCGGGCGGGGTAATCATGATGGCCTGGGGCGGGCTGCGCAACCGCATGACCATGATCATGGCGTCAGCCATTTTTTGGGTGTTCATGGCCGCCGGCATGGGGTTAAGCCCGAATTTGATCGTCTTCTGCGTCGTGATGGTGCTGTGGGGCGCCAGTTTGTCGATGCTTAACACCAGCGCCGTGACAGCGGCCCAGGAGCAGATCGAAACTGGCATGCTCGGTCGGGTGATGGGGCTTTTCAGCCTGATCCTTAACGTTTCCGGGCCCATCGGCATGGCAGTTTTCGGCCCGCTGACCGACGTCTTCCCGATGCGGTGGATGTGCGTCGCCGTCGGTGCCGCCGGTGGGGTCTTCCTGTTGGTTCTGCGCTTGCGCGGTGGCCCAAGCGTGCCGCTGATGGCCCCTGCCCTGACAGACGTAACATCGAAAGCGACGGGAGACGGTGATGCAATGGAACTGGCTTGAAATCGGCGGCTGGATCGGCTCGATCTTGGTCGTCGTCTCGTTGACCCAGGCGCGCGTCCTGCGCTTCCGCTGGCTCAATCTTGTGGGCTCGATCATCGCCACCGCCTACAACGCCATCATTGGCATCTGGCCGTTCGTCGCCATGAACGCCGCCATCGCGCTGATCAACATCTTCTGGCTCACCCGGTTGTACCGCGAGCGCCATTCCACCATCGCCTACGACACAGTCGAGTTGACACCAAACGACAGCTACCTGCGCCATCTATTGCGCGTCAACGCCGCTGACATGGCCGCCAGCACGCCCGGCTTCACCCCCGAATTGGTGGACGCCACCTGCCTGGCCTTCCTCGTGGTCAGGGGCGATGAGACAGTCGGGGCCGTTTGTGTGCGTCCCCAATCAGGAGGTGAGGCTGTGGTGGTGCTTGACTGGGTCAATGCCCGGTTCCGCGATTTCACGCCGGGTGAGTTCGTCTACCGCCAGTCCGGGGTTTTCGCGGCCAACGGCATCAACAAGCTGGTGGTAACGGGCGCACCGGAGCGAGAAAACGGTTACCTAAAGCGCATGGGATTTGAGCGGACGCCAAGGGGTTGGGCCCTTGCCGTCCAGTGACCAGTGGCGAGCCCAGCGATTGGCGCCACCCACAGTACGGGCTGATCTAGCACGGCAGTAGTATGTGCGGTAGTCATCTATTACACAGATCGATTTGGAGGGCTCAATGATGACAAATCCACCGCTAGACCCAATCCAGCAAGCGCTGCATAACGCTGCCACTCCGTCACCGGAGTTGTTCGCCATTGCCCAGGCTCATCCAGAGCTCTGGGCGGCGATCGCAGCCCACCCCGGAGCAGAAGATTGGCTGCTTACTTACCTAGACCAGCACGGCGATCCGTCTGTACGCCAGGTGGTGGCGTGGCGTCGCCAATCGGCTGCTAAACCGAAGAATCACGGGTGGCTGATCGGGCTGCTGATCGCGGTTGGCGTGGTTGTCGTGGCTTTGATCGTTGGGTTCTTTATCTGGCCGTCGTTCCACGGCCAGCAACCAGCGCCAGCGACATCTAGCGCACCCAGCGCTCCGACCACCACCGCCACCTCCGGCCCGACTACGGCTGCTCCTCCGACATGCACTGGCCCAACCGATTTACTGAACCAGCCATCGTGGGCGGCTTTGATGACCCTCACCTTGCCAGACGAGAGCACCATCATCTCTATCGACGCCACTGGTATTGACTGCATTGTGATCGTCGAATGGACTGGCCCCACCAGTGGTCTCACGGGCGTTGACCTGTCATCTGGTACCGCGCTATGGCAACTGACGGGTGGCGCCTGGGTCGGTATGGCAGGCAGCTACGGGCTTATGAGCCAACTCCCGGACAACACCAGTTTCGCATCCATCGACGTCAAAGACGGTTCGGTGATCAGCCAGGTAACCATGTCCGACTCGACGGATGTGCTGGCCTCAAACTCCGACGATGTGATCTTCGCCGATTCCTCTGACAACACGCTATGCGCCGCAGCGACCACACACCTTGACACTTGCATTTGGAAAAAGGCTGTCAATCTTGACTATGACTCAGTTGGCAAGCCGATCACCTTCGATGATGGCCGGTTCATCAACACCGTAAATGGGGTGCTGGACGCCGCCACAGGAAAACAGGCAGCCTTCGGGGCTGACACGTCATCGTCCAGTAACAAATCGGTGTATTACGCCGGCGATGACTCCGGCAACGTCATCAAGATAACAGGCACGAATCTAGCGTCTGCGAATTCGACATTTACCTACCAAGCCTGGAATACCACGACCAATCAACCGGCATCCAGCGTTATCACCACGACTTACCAACAAAACGGCGACATCACTAACTTCGATGCATGGACCATCATCGGATCGACGCTCTTAACCGTTTCCCGCAGCCTTGACGTTGATGGCACAACACTGACCGCCTACTCGATGGCTGACATGACCAGTCGTTGGTCAGCCTCGTTGCCCTCCACTTGTTACGCTGGACTCCAGCCCCTGGGCCCGGGGTTCTACATGCTGACAGACGATGGGGCCACGGACTGCCAGACCAGCATTCCCAACCAGACAATCATTTCTGCCGACACCGGCACCCAGCTTTGGTCCGATAGCAGCTGTAACGCCCTAACCGGCCCCGACTGCACTTTCGGTGGTGGGAGCCAGATTGCCTACCTGATGATAAACGACCAACTGCAAGGAGTCGGTGGCACGCCACCAGATTTCAAGACGCTTTGGACGGTGGATTCTCCAGATGTTGATGCCTTTACCATCTGGGTGGCAAACCAAGTAATCGCCTACAATCAAGACACCTGGCAGATCTGGATTCTTGCGTCGTGACACGCGCGCGCATGGGATTTGAGTGGACGCCGTGAGGCTGAGGCTTACTGGTTCAACAACCAGAACCAGCTGTCGGCGCCAATGGTAAACACCAGATTCTTTGCGACTGGCCCGTTTTGGCCCGCAAACGTCATGCTTGGGGTGATATAGACTTGTGTCGCGCCCGCGGGCAGTTTGTACGAACTCGACTGATAATTGTTGCTCGGGTCAATAATAAACAGGCTGTCGTCATCGGTTATGTAAAGCTTCCCATTGGCTTGACCCGCGATATGCGCGGTGCCTGTGGTGTCCCATGTCTTCACCATGGAACCGGAATTGGGGCGGTAGACGGTTACCTTGCTGCCATCAGCGATTATCACCTGGTCAGTAAAAAAGAGTTGAAGCGTGCTTGCCTGCGTCGAACTGACGGGCACCTGCCAAAGCTGGTTTCCAGACTCAAAGTCGTAGGCGGTCACCGCCGGCGAACCTGAATCACTTACCGTTATGTAGGTATCTGCTTGCGTGTACATGAGCGCCCTTGTTGCCACCACAGCCGGCGACACACCCTCATCGCTGGCGGTATCCCATGGCTGCCACGTGGTGCCATCAGGCCCGGCGACCACCTTGAAGAAGCGATCGTTGCCCGCATAGTAGGTCAACGTATCGCCGTGGAGACCAGCGTCGGCACCGAAATTGGCTGGCTGGCCATCTGCAGTGTTGCGTACACCAGCGCCAGTGTTGATCCAGCGCCCGCTGCCGAACATGTAGGTGTTTGCCATTACCGAAGTTGGGTCGACCTGTGGCAATGCGACAAATGGCGCGGTCCAGGTGCAACTCCAACCAGAGGTTTCCAAGATGTTCCTCGATGTCACGCACAGATTATTGTTGATACGGTCATGGGCCAGGATGTAGAAAGAATTAGCCGAGACCAGGTCCATGGTCGCCGGGAAATGAACGGATTGCGGAGTCAGCGCGGAACTGATGTTGATGGAGAAGATCTGATTGTCGGCCGCTGCCACGATATTGGAGCTTTCACCCGCCACTTGGATTCCAGATTTCGCGCTGTAGCCCCAATCCATGTAGGAGGTAAGCAAGCTAATCATGCCAATCTGCGACGGTCCTGTGCCAGGGTGGTCCAGCCCTGAGGCAGCCGCAACGTAACCGCTGGAGCTGATACCGAGTACAGACACATCACCAGTGAATCCGTAGTTGCCCCACAGCATCCAGCCTTCGGCAGCCGCTGGTCTTGCCGGCTCCGGGCCAAAACGCAAACCTTTGTTCCATAGAGGACCTGACAGCGCCCCGCGCACCACGAGTCCGGCGATGATAACAAACACGAGCACCAGCGCGGTTACTGAGATGATAGCTACCCACGGTTTCTGGTGTATGTCAATCTTGGGTGCAGCGATGAAGCGCCTACTGGGTCGCCAGTACGGTGGTTCCGGCTGCTGGATGCCACGTCTGGCCTTGCCTGTACCACTCGGCGAGTCTTGCGGAGGTCCCATGCCACTACCCCCATCCAAGGTTTCTCAATACCAATGACCAGGATACCAGCGATGGATCAACGAGGGCTGAGTCACAGAACCTGCACATACATGGTGCCGTCACTACCAATACAGCACACTTGGGTGGTGGTGATATAGACGCGGTAGGGTGTCACCGGTAGGTCGATCGTGCGAGAAACTTTGATCCCGCCCGATAGGTCAAGCACCATGAACTGCGAGTAGCTATTGGCGTAAAGCTGGTGGCCACGCAAATCTATGATGGCCCCCAGATCACTGTTGTTCCACAGCCCTTTGCCGGTCTGCGCATCAAGAGCCCTGAGCGTCAGGTCGGAATCGGAGATCCATAAGTCCTTGTACAACCGATCGTTGTGCGAGTACTGGGTGTCGATGTCCGTCTTCCATAGCTTCTTGCTGGTGCTCCACTGGTAGGCTGTGGCTGTGGCCCCCCAAGTGTCTGACGTATTTGGGTCATAGCCAATGAAAATCGGCGACGTCGAATCGGTATTGACCTCCATCGCCTTGATCGCCGGCGCCTGCGCCTTATCCGTTGAGGTGTTCCATGGCTGGTACGACTTGAGCAACGACTCGTCACCAGTGTCGGTCACCTTGAAGATACGGCCAGTCGCGCCGTCGTAATAGACGGCGCCCGAGTCGGTTTGGCGCGAGTCCTGGCCGAATGGGGCCCGGTCGCCTGTGGCAAATTCGCGCACTCCGTCACCGGTGTTGACCCACTTGCCATCGCCGAAGATATACGTGCTGTTCATGTACCTGTCGTTATCGCGTGCAGTCAAAGCGATGGTCGGCGCGGTCCAGACACAGTCACTAGGGTCGCTAATGGTGCTCATGCACAGTGTTTGGTCGTAGTAGTCGCTAGTCAGGATCATCCCGTTACCGGCCCACAGGAAGTGAGAAGATGACAGGTCTCCTATCGCGATGGTCTCGCCTGTGAGCGGATCGATGACCAGCAGATTATCGCCGCTCGGCACCACCAACCCGGAGCTGTCGCCACCCAGGCTGAAGCCAAAGTCACCTGGTATCGACCAGATGATGGTGCCAGAGGATGGATCGACGCCCATGACGACCTCCGAACCCACATCGATATGCGAGAACACAACGACGACATTGGTCAAGCCGAGGTCGATCACTTCCGGATATGCGACACCAAGGTCGATTGGCTGGCTCCAGACGCCAGGTTCAAGGGGCACCGCTGAAGTGGAAGCACTGTCACTTGGGGCCGCCTCGGTTGTCGACGCCGGCATGCTCGGTGGCGCAGTAGTTACCTGTTCGAGGGATCGGCTGAGCAGTAGCCCGACGACCACGCCGATCACCGCCAACAGCACGACACCGCCCACCACCAGCCCGATGATCAAACCAAGGCGTGACTTCTTAGGAGGTGTGGGCGGGTATCCGGGCCATCCCGGCGGTGGATAGCCCTGTTGTGGCCATGGGCCTGGTGCGTATCCGGGCATCGGTGGCTGTTGTCCATAGCCTGGCTGTGGTCCATAACCCTGCGGCTGTGGCCCATAGCCTGGTTGCGGCTGGCCAACTGGCGGGATATTGCTCGGCGGCTGGGTTCCTGGCATGGGATAGGACATCTTCGTCTCTCCATCTGATTAGTGTTAGTGACAAATCAGCCTACTCCAGTGGAGCAAACCATCGTCTTGGCCACCTGTCTCGCCAGGAATACCACCCCGCGTTTCACGCGCCCCTCCTTGGGAGGGGAATCTTCGGCGCTAACGCGCCACCTAGACGCGGTCGCCCGTCCTGCCGTGGAACTCGTCCATTGTGTGGTTGATACCGAAGAGGTCGGCCGTCAAATCCATCACCTTCACCGGCAACAGCCGCAGCAGCGCAAGTGAGTTGACGAACCACGGTAGCTCCAGCACACTGCGGCCGGACTCGATCGCGTTCAGAGTCGCACCCGCCACAAATGTCGGGCGCAGGATTGGCAGCAGCGCGGAGAAGCGGGTCTTGACGCCGTCGAACATGCCGGTGCCCATGAAATACGGGGCGATGATCAACGTGGTGACCCGGCTGTCCTTCTGGCGCAACTCATTGCGCAACGCCTCGTTGAAGCCGAAGGCGCCGAACTTGCTTGCCGAATAGTCGGTCATCTTGGCCGGGCCGATCAGCCCGGCAGCGCTGGCGATCGTCACTATGCGACCATGGTCGCGCTGCAACATATCGCCAAGGAAGGCCCGCGTCACCCAGAACAGTGAGTGCAGGTTAACCTGTAGCGTGCGCTCGATCGACGACTCCTTGTTTTCCAGGAGGGGACGCCCCGAGACGACTCCAGCGTTGTTGATCAGGATGTCGATGGACCCAACTTTCTCGGCCGCCGCCGCAACACCAGGCTGATCCGTGACATCGACGACCATTGTCTGGGCTACCCCGCCGTGCGCCTTGATGATGTCAACGGTGGCCTGGCCGCGCTCGGCTGACAGGTCCCAGATGATCACCTCAGAAGCGCCCCGCTGAGCCGCCCCGCATGCCAACAGGCGTCCCAAACCAGAACCACCGCCGGTGACGAGTACTCGCGCGCCGCTAAAAGGCATCTTTGACATGTTTATCTCCTCATTGTTCGTTCCACCACGTGCTGATGCGCGATGGGATGTCTACGGGCAGATGGCGCAGGATGCGCCCGCCCAAAGTCATGAACTTGGCGTAACCGCTGCGCGGCACACCATGCGGTGGGGCCAGCAGCAACAGCCGCTGCGTAGCCACAGTTTGTGGCTGCGTGTAACGCTGGATGCCATCGGCACCGTGGCGTCGCCCAAGCCCGGAAATGCCCATACCGCCCATCGGCGCATCGTGGCTGGCCCATGCCGAGGCATAGCCCTCGTTGACGTTGACCGTGCCGGCGCGCACCTGCTTGGCGACGTTGAACGCGTGCCGGGGCGACTTGGACCAGACGCAGGCGTTCAGCCCGTACTGGGTATCGTTGGCGCGCGCCACGGCCTCGGCATCGCTTGCCACTGGATAAACCGACACCACCGGCCCGAAGGTTTCGCCACGGCAGCACAACATGTCCTCGGTGACGCCCGTCAGAATCGTCGGTTCGAAGCAGGTCGGACCGAGATCCGGTCGCGCATTGCCACCGGTGACAACAGTTGCGCCCTTGGCGACGGCGTCATCAACGTGAGACTTGACCTTTGCCAAGTGCTCAGCGGAGATCAGCGGGCCAAGATCGACGTTCCAGCCAGCGCCGGTGCCAACGACCAGCTTGCTGGTGCGCTCGGCGAAGCGCGCCAAGAACTCATCGAAGATCGACTCGTGCACGTAAACGCGTTCAATGCTGACGCAAAGTTGCCCGGTCGTCGAGAAGCACGCCTGCATGGCACCCTCGACGGTGTGGGCGATGTCGGCGTCTGCCAGCACGATCATCGGGTTCTTGCCGCCAAGTTCAGCCGAACACGGGATCAGCCTTGTCGCGCAACGCTCCGCGACACTGGCGCCGGTGGCGGACGAACCCGTGAACATGACGTGATCGCTGGCGTTGATCAAGGGCGTCCCCAATTCAGCGCCGGTGCCACAGACTACCTGGAACAGTTCAGGCGGCAGGCCGGCTTCGACCAGCATGGCCTTGGCGGCCAGCGCGCTGAACGGAGTCATCGAATCCGGCTTCAGCACCACGGCATTACCAGCCAGCAGCGCCGGCACCGCGTCTGAGACAGCCAGGTTGAACGGGTAGTTCCAAGGTGAGATGATACCGACCACGCCCTCAGGCACGCGGCGCTCGACGGCGCGGGTCAGCACGGGGATGGCGCCACCGCGCGATCTGCTGGCGAGGTGCTTGGCGGCCGTGCGCGCGTAGTATCCGGAGCACAGCGCCACGTCGAGCACCTCCTCGAAGGCATGCAGCCGTGACTTGCCGTTTTCCAGGTGGATCAGGTCGAGCAGCGCCTCGCAGTTGTTCAGGATCAAGGTGCGGAAGCGGTCGGCAACCTTAGCACGCTCGTGCACCGGGCGCGCCGCCCAGATTGGCTGGACGCCCCGGGCGATCTTCACTGCGGCTGCGACGTCGTCCGGTGTGCACTTGGGCACCTCGCCGATCGGTTTGCCGTCCAACGGTGAGACGACGGTGCGGGTAGCGGAATCTGGCCGGGCAAAAGCCCACTGCGCCAATGAGGCGGGATCAAGGTTGGTCATGCTTCTATATTGACACTTCCCAGCCAAACATGCCATGTGAGGTTCCACAATCCGGTGGATTATCTGATGGATATTCCGCTCCTTTGACGTTGCATTGGTGATCGGCTGCTGCCGGGCAGGTGGCGCCGCGCGCGGACTCCAGCCATCGCCGCCCAGCCAGTGGCCCGTGTGCAGTCTCTTCCGTCGCAGGGACGTTCCAGTCGGCGTATGCTCCTTCGTCGCATTGTCACGCCTTCTTCCACTCGACTCGCTCCAATGCCGGCGCGTCGCTTCGCGCCACGCAGCGGGCCTTTCCGCTCCACGCCCTGCTCGTGGAAGACCCCGCCCCCGTGCCACCGGCAGGAATGACAGGTTGCT
>Ga0123354_10014987_pt1 | contig 12083 bp, 7 predicted proteins | sample TergutLab28metaG_2_FD_97872 | JGI IMG/M metagenome (GOLD analysis project Ga0123354, IMG submission 97872) | Labiotermes labralis P4 segment gut microbial communities from Petit-Saut dam, French Guiana - Lab288 P4 | ecosystem: Host-associated > Arthropoda: Insects > Digestive system > Gut ... | reverse complement strand
CGGCTCGCGGCAATTGGTCACGACCAGCGGTGGCACCATCCCAGACCGCGGCCTTTACGGTGTCTTCGTGACGAACGACAGCGGTGCTCACCGTGGCTCCCGGCGGGTCGGCGAGCTGGACGAGGAGATGGTCCATGAGTCACGCATCGGCGACATCATCACCCTTGGCACCAGCTCATGGCGCATCGAGTCGATCACCCCGCACCAGGTCAACGTCACACCGGCGCCGGGGGCTCCTGGGCGTCTGCCATTCTGGAAGGGCGACTCAATCGGGCGCCCCTTCGAACTAGGCGTTGCCATTGGCCAGTTCATCGCCGACCCGCAACTAAGCGGCACTGGGCTGGATGAACGGGCGTCGGCCAATCTTCTCCGCTATATCACAGAGCAGAAGCGCGCCACCGGCGTGCTGCCCAGCGATACGACCATTGTCCTTGAGCGCTTCCGCGACGAGCTGGGCGACTGGCGCGTCTGCCTGCACGCACCCTTCGGCCTTGGTGTGTTGCGCCCATGGATGCTGGCCGTGCAGCAAACGTTGATGGCACGTTACGGTGTGGACGCCCGTGTCATCGTGCACAACGATGGTGTCATTTGGCGCTTGCCAGGTGGCGACGCCGACCCACCGGGCGCTGCCATGCTGGCGATCAGGCCCGACGAGTTGGAGCCGGCGGTGACACAGGCGCTGTTTTCGTCATCGCTGTTCGCCGCCCATTTCCGTGAGTGCGCCGCCAGGTCGCTGCTGCTGCCAAGGCGCAACCCAGGTGTGCGGACCCCCCTTTGGCAGCAACGCCTCAAGGCGTCCCAACTGCTGGAGGTGGCGGCCGGCTACCAGGGCTTCCCGATTGTCATGGAGGCAATGCGCGAGTGCTTGGACAACGTCTTCGACATGCCTGCGCTGCTTAGCCTGCTGACCGGCATTGAAGCCGGGCGGGTCGCCCTGGTCGAGGTCACCACACCGGAACCATCGCCGTTCGCGCGCTCGCTTCAATTCGGCTACGTCGGCGAGTTCATTTACGACGCAGACCAGCCTCTGGCCGAGCGGGCCAGCGCCGCCATGGCCATAGACCAGCACCTACTTGCCGGGTTGCTGGGCGCAACTGCGGCACAAGACAGCCTTGACCAAGAGGCGGTGGCCGACGTCGAAGCCGGGCTGGCGCGGCTGCGGCATCCCGTCACGTCCGCCGAGGCATTTTGGGACGCCCTGCGGCGCATCGGCCCCCTGACAATAGCGGAGTGCGCCTTGCGCTGCCCCGCCGAATGGCTGGACGACCTGGCGGCAGCGGGCCGCGTGGTCGCCGTGACGATCGGCGGGCGGCCAGGCTTTGCCGTCACCGGCGACGACGCGCTGATTGATGACGCCGCCGGCGGCGATGTGGCGGCCAGGCAGCGATTGGTGACGCGGTGGCTGCGCAGCCATGTGATCGTGACGCCAGACGAAATCGACGACCGATACGGCTGGGAAATGGGTGTGGCCCAGCCGCTGCTGGAGACACTGGGTGCGCGGCGCGGCCGATTTGACGACGCCCGGCCAGCCATACAGTATGCCTGGCCAGATAACCTGGCGGCTGTGGCGAGGCGTCGCGCCGCTACGCTGCGGGCGGCCACAAAGCCGGTTGATTCCGCTCACATGGCGTCATTCCTTGCCGATTGGCACGGCTTGCAACACCTGGATACCGGCAGTGACGCCCTGTTGCGCGCCGTCGAGCAATTGGCTGGCTGGCCGGTGCCGTCATCAATGCTGGAAACGCTGGTGCTACCGGCCCGGGTGGCAGACTACAACCCTTCGTTGCTCGACCAGGCTCTGGTGGAAGGGCAGGTGATCTGGACCGGGGCCGGCCGGATCGGCGACCGCGACGGATGGGTCACTCTATGGCCAGCTGATCTGGTGTTGACCCAGCCACCAGACGACATCATGGCATGGCTGGGTGACGACAATGCGGGGACCAGCGTCTGGCAACGCCTGGAACAAGGCGGCGCCTGGCGGGTTTCAGATTTCGGGCTTGACACATCCACGGCGCAAGCGGCGCTATGGCGGCTTGCATGGGGCGGTCTGGCGACCTGCGACACATTCGCCCCGGTGCGAGATATGGGCTCAATGCCGGGCTCCGCACAAGCCTTCCGGGCACCCCGGACCCCCCTCCCCCGCCGGGTCGGCCTGCGCCAGGTGCGGCCATACCTGCCAGCGCTGGCCGGGCGCTGGTCGGCCGTGCGCCCCACAGCAAGCGATGAAGCCACCCGATCAGCCCAGGCCGTCGCCCTAATACTGACCAGGCACGGTGTGCTGACGCGCGGAGCTGCAATGTCTGAAGCCGTTGCGCCAAGCTACTCGGCGGTTTACCAGGTGCTCGGCGCCATGGAGACGCAGGGCCTGGTGCGGCGCGGTTACTTCGTCGACAATGCCGGCGCCAGCCAGTTCGCCCTGCCGGGAGCGGTCGATCGCCTCCGGGCGACACCCGCCGATGACACATTGGTGCTGGCTGCCTGCGATCCGGCGAACCCATACGGCACCACACTCGACTGGCCGGCCACCAGGGGCCATCGCCCAGCGCGGCGGGCGGGCGCGATCGTCGTACTTAAGGCCGGGCTGCCGATCTGCTTCCTGGAGCGTGGGGCCCGCACCCTGACTACGTTCGAGGGTGTGGACGATCACAATTTGGCCCTGGCACTGGATGCAATCGGTGCCGGTGTCGATGCCTACAGGTTCAGTCCTGTAACCATCACACAAATAGACCAGCAAGGCGTACTGGCTGACGCCAAACGGGTGCCCCTGCTTCGCGAGGCCGGCTTCAAACCGACCCCACAAGGGTTCATCCGCCGGCCATCTGATCGGCCATCGCCGTAACGCTCGACTCGTAGTCGGCAGCAGCTGCCCTGGTGGTCATGGCCAGAATCTGCCAAAGTGGCATCTCCAGTGCCTGACAGATTGCTGCCAGCATCTCGGACGAGACCTCTTTCGACCCTCGTTCTATCTCAGATAAATAGCCCAGGCTAACGTTCGCTCCCTGTGACACTTCCCGTAGTGTCTTGTGTTGTTCCGCACGAGCTGCCCGGAGTACTGCTCCGAGGGTCACTCTTAAGAGCGACGGACCTGGGTGCGCTTTTGCGCTCCCATCATTCCGCATGCCCTATTAACACTGGAGTAATCTTGATTATTCCCACAGCTGATTGGATTGTGGAATATTTTTGTTTGCGTCTGCTGGAATACTTGTTGGGATGAACCATCCCGCCAGCCCACTAGTCAGCATCGTCACTTTGGGCTGCGCCCGCAACGATACAGACTCCGAACAGCTCGCCGGCCGCATCATCTCCGGTGGCATGGGTTTGACGGACGATCCGGGCAAAGCAGATATTATCCTTGTCAACACTTGCGGATTCATCGAAGCCGCTAAGAAAGATTCGATCGACATGCTGCTGAGCTTGGCGGACGCGCGGCGTCCCAAAGCCAAGATCATCGCCACCGGCTGCATGGCGCAACGTTACGGCGCGGAACTGGCTCAAAGCCTGCCCGAGTTGGACGCCGTTTTTGGGTTTTCTGCCTACGACGACATCACCGCCGCGCTGCGTGGCGTGCTCGGCGAAGGCGAGACCACGAAGGTGGCGTCCCCAAGTATTGTGCGGGCGCGACTGGACGCAGGGCCGTACGCGCCGCTGAAGATCGCATCGGGCTGCGACCGGCGGTGCGCGTTTTGTGCGATCCCAGCGATCAGGGGCGCTTATCGCTCGCGCCCCATCGCGGATATCGTGGCAGAGGCAAGGTGGCTGGTCGACCAGGGCGTTGCCGAGATCATGCTGGTCAGCGAGAACTCCACCGGCTATGGCAAGGACATCGGCGACCGGGACGGGCTGGCCCACCTGCTACGCGAACTGGGCAAGGTTGACGGCCTGCCATGGGTGCGGGTGTCGTACCTGCAGCCAGCCGAGGTGACGCCAGCGCTGCTTGACGCCATGGCTGATGTGGCAAATGTCGTGGGTTACTTCGACCTGAGCTTCCAGCACGCCAGTGGCCAGCTGCTTCGCCGCATGCGACGCTTCGGCGACACGGATTCGTTCCTTGAGCTGCTTGCCCAGGTGAGGCGGCGCTGCCCCCGCGCCGGGGTGCGCACCAGCGCCCTTGTCGGCTTCCCCGGTGAGACGCAGGACGACCTCGCCCAACTGCACGACTTCCTGCAGCAAGCGCGGGCTGATGCCATTGGCGTCTTTGGTTTCTCGGATGAAGAGGGCACAGAGGCGTACGGGCTGGACGGGCACCTGCCAGCAGATGTGATCGACGAGCGGGCCCGGGCCACCAGCGAACTGGCCACCTGGTTGATGGAGTCGCGGGCCGCCGAGCGTCTCGGTGAGCGTGTTCAAGTGCTGGTCGAGTCAGTGGACGACGTTGTCACGGGTCGCGCGGCACACCAGGGCCCGGAGGTCGATGGCACGACGACGCTCATTTCGACTGATGACCAGCCAGTACTGGCCATCGGCGATCTTGTGTGGGCAACTGTGATTGAAACTGATGGAGTTGACCTGCTGGCCGCCTGCCAAAAGCTGTGAACTTCTTGAGAGATGGACCAGGCGTTGGTACCCTGTTAGTGCCTTTTCTCCAACGATGATCAGGAGTAACAATGAGTGACGTGAGCCAACCCGGGTTTACCCCAAAGCCGACGAAACAACCATCGCAGGTGGCTTTGATTCTGATAATCGCGATCTTGGCGGTGGCACTGGTGGCCGTCGGCATCTTCGCTTACAGCGTGACCCGCGGCAGCCGCAACCCAGAGATAGAAACCACGACGACGCCACCCACCACAACAATCCCAACTCCGACACCGACGCCAACGCTCACCCCGACACTTGTCGGCCTAGCCTGCGAAGGTGGCGACAACAGCACATGGCTGTTGAGCTTGTGCGGCAGCGGGGACGAATCGATGGACACTGTTGCCGTCAGCGGCAACGGAATAATCTTCGCCGCAGGCCAGACAACATCCACTGATGGAGTGTTCGCCAGCTTGCCTGCAACCGGTGACACACGAAGCTATCTAGCCTTGTTCGACGACAAGACAGCAACAGACCTCCGCGGTGATATCGGCAATATCAACGACATCAAAGCAACCCCAGATGGCGGTGTTATCACAGTGGGAGACGCCGGCGATAACCACACCGCAACCTTGGTCAAGTACGACGCTGACGGTGCGGTCGCCTGGCAGGCCCACTACAGCGTCAGGGGAACATTCAGCAGCTTCTCTGGCGTCGCCGTAGCCGACGACGGCACAATCGTGGCCATCGGGCAAACAAGCCCGGTTAAGAACGGCGTCGCCGGCGACCCAACTGAATCGTTCATTGCCAAATACAATGCCAGCGGCAAGCGGGCGTGGCTCAAGCACGACGATCTGATGATCATGCGGATGAACGGTCTGCCGAGCCAAATAGCCATCGGGGCCAAAGGTGTTATCGTGCTAGCCGGCACCAAGTACGCTAACTTCGATAGCCCGGATCTCGGGCTGACCCACAGCTTTACATACACGCTGACCAGCAGTGGAGCAGGACAGGCATTCGCCGAGGGTGGCGGCAGCAATGCGGTTAATGCCTACTACGACGTGATCGCCACCCCGAAAGGCGACTTCATGGCGGTTGGCATGTTTTGCTCAGCAGACTCCGGGTTATCACCGGGAGGGCGCTGCACTGGCGTGATGAGCGAGGTGACCGCAAAGACAGGATCACCCGTTACGTCCTGCTATTACCAATCTGACTACCCCTCCAGGATCAACGCGGTTGCTATCACACCAACAGGCGACTACGTGGTGGCTGGTGCCACCACCCAAGCAAACTCCGATGCCATGATCGCCCTGGTCTCGCGCCCCACTGGCATGTACCAACCATGTCCAATGATCTGGGGCGACACCTTTGGCGGTCCCGGTGACGACTCTTTCCAGGACGTCACGGTGTTGCCAAACGGCGATATCGTGGCTGTGGGGCAAACAAGCTCAAAGAGCGGCGATCTGCTGCCGAGCATGGGTGGCAGCGACGCGTTCATCATTAAGCTGACGGCGGACGGCGACACAATCGCGCGATAGGCCTATAGTTGCCACTATGGCCTCCATCCTCGACCGGCTCGCCGGCTTTGGCATCATCCCCGTCGTTGTCATTGACGACGCCACCCAGGCGGAGCATTTGGCTGACGCCCTTGTCAAGGGCGGGCTGCCCGTCGCGGAAATCACATTCCGGACGGCCGCCGCACCCGCTGCCATCAAGGCGTTGTCTTCGCGGGGTGACATGCTGGTTGGGGCCGGCACAGTCACCACCGCCGACCAGGTGGACGCCGCCATCTCAGCCGGAGCCCAGTACATCGTCTCCCCCGGCACCAGCCGGGCTGTTGTCGAAAGGGCGTTGGCCCAGGGCGTCCAAGCAATTCCGGGGGCGGTGACGGCCACTGAAATCCAGGCGGCACTGGAACTTGGTTACACCACGGTGAAGTTCTTCCCGGCAGGCGTCAGCGGTGGCCCGGCCGCCATCTCCGCACTTGCCGCGCCTTTTAGCGGGGTGCGTTTCATACCAACTGGCGGTATTACCCCGGACAACCTGGCCGACTACATGAGGATGCCATCTGTTGTTGCAGTCGGTGGCTCATGGATGGTCAAGCCGGAGTTCATCCGGTCAGGCAACTTCGGGCGCGTCTATCAATTAACGATCGACGCGGTCGCCCAAGTGACAGCCATCCGGGCCAGCCGCTAGCCGACCAACATGGCCAGCACGTCGTCCAAATCGTCTGGCCGCTTCAGCACCTCGCGCGGCTTACTGCCCTCCGATGGGCCGACGATGCCGCGCGTCTCCAAGATGTCCATCAGGCGCCCGGCCTTGGCGAATCCGACCCGCAGCTTGCGCTGAAGCATCGATGTCGAGCCCAGTTGCAATGTGATCACCAGCCGGGCAGCCTCCAGCGCCAGGTCGAGGTCATCGCCAATGTCGTCTGCCACCTTGCGCTCCTGGCCTCCTGGTGCCACCACGTCGTCGCGGTACTGCACCTCAAGCTGGGACTTGACGAAATCGACAACCTGCCTGATTTCAGACTCAGAAACCCAGGCGCCCTGCACCCTTGTCGCCTTGGACGCCCCCTGCGGCAGGAACAACCCGTCGCCCTGGCCGACCAGCTTCTCGGCGCCAGGCTGGTCAAGGATCACGCGCGAGTCGATCATCGACGCTGTTGCGAATGCCAGACGGCTCGGCACGTTGGCCTTGATCAGGCCCGTCACCACATCGATGGACGGCCGCTGCGTTGCGATGATCAGGTGAATCCCGGCAGCGCGTCCCAACTGGGTGATCCGCACTACGCAATCCTCGACGTCGCGCGGCGCGACCATCATCAGATCACTTAATTCGTCGACAACCACCACAAGGTATGGGTACGGCGCCAGCACGCGCTCTGATCCCGGCAATGGCTCCAACTGCCCAGAGACTATGGCCTGGTTGAAGTCGTCGACGTGCCTGAAGCCGAAGGCCGCCAGATCTTCGTAGCGGTATTCCATCTCCTTGACGGCCCACTGCAAGGCCTCAGCAGCTTTCTTCGGGTTGGTGATAATGGGCGTCACCAAATGCGGAATGCCCTCGTAGCGGTTGAGCTCGACTCGCTTCGGGTCGATCAGCATGAGGCGCACCTCTGACGGCGTCGTGCGCATCAGCAGCGATGTGATCATCGAGTTGATGAAGCTCGACTTGCCAGAACCTGTGGCGCCGGCCACCAGGAGGTGCGGCATCTTGGCGATGTTGGCAATCACGTAGCCGCCCTCGACGTCCTTGCCCAGGCCGATGGTCAGTGGATGGTGGTCGTTGCGGGCGCGCTGGGAGCGCAGCACGTCGCCAAGGCTGACGATCTCCTTGTCGCGGTTCGGTATCTCGATCCCGATGGCGCTCTTGCCCGGGATCGGCGAGAGTATCAGCACATCTGGGGACGCCACCGCGTAGGCGATGTTGCGGCTGAGCGCGGTGACTTTCTCGACCTTGACGCCCTGGCCAAGCTCCACCTCGTAGCGGGTGACCGTCGGGCCGCGCGTGTAACCTGTGACCCTGGCGTCAATTTCGAATTGCGCCAGCACGTCAGACAGCCGCCGCACCACTTGGTCGGACGCCTCCGAGCGGGCCTTCGGTACCGTGCCGGCCTTCAGCATGTTGGCATTCGGCAGCTGGAACAGGCGTCCCGTGTTGCCCCTGGGACGCGGCAGCGGCTTTGGTTCCGGGGTAGGTGGCGTGGCCGGTTTGGCCGGCTCGCGCGACGGCGCTGCTATGGCGTGTGTGGTCATCATCGACTCAGTGGTGTGCTCGTCGCCATCCACCGGTGGCAGCGATGACGACTCGTCCGCGCCCGACTCGCCCCCGCCAAGCCATGCGCTCAGGCTGCGGAACCCACCGGCAATGCCGGCGCCTAGTTCACGCACGGGACGCCCGATGATCACAAGTATCCCGAACACTGAGACAACCACCAGCACGATCCCGGCTAGCCAGTCCGGCAAAATCTGGGTGAGCAGAGACGAGCTGAGGTATCCCATGATCCCGCCGGCGCCACGCACGTCAACCATGTCGGTTGGCGCAGGGACGCCCATGAACAAGCTGATAAGCCCCGCCACCCCAAGAAGGCCGACTATCCAACCGACGATCTGGCGGCCGACTTGGCCCGGACTGCGCATGGTGCGTATTGCCAGCACCAAGAACAATACCGGTACCACGTAGCTGAACCCACCGATGATCGTCCCGAATGTGTACGTGATAGCGGTGCCAAGCTTGCCGTCAATGCTGAACCAATACACCAACCCAACCAGCACACCGAACACGATGAGCGCCAATCCGAGCCCGTCGCGGCCGGCCACCGGGTCCGCATCGGGGTCATGATGCCCGATCGCCCGCACGCCGCGCCCGATCAGGTGGGCAATGCCCATGTAGCATCGCCCGATCAGTACGAAAAAGCCCTTCACGGCACGAACGAACAGGTTCTGTTGCTTTTTCTTGCCCTTGTGGGCCGTCGACGTATGAGACGTCGTCTTGTGAGCTGTGGATGTGTGTGAGCGCGTGGACGCACTTGGTCGCGTCCGCGTCGGGGAAGACACGCGGGATGCCATGGGAAGCATGCTACCAATCAATTAGCCCTGGCGCACAATCCCGCGTGCTAAAAATGGCTCCAGCCGCCGGCGGCACCGGCCCAATCGAGTCCGTCGACCAGCACGCGGCCCTTTTCGGCCGCCCCTTTTGGCAGGACTTGCCCGACGACCCGCCAGGAGTCAGGCACGTCGGCATCGTCGAAAACGGCTGCCAAACTGTGGTCCTCACCGCCGGTCAGCACGTACGACAATGGGTCGACGCCAAGAGCCTGCGCCACCGCCGCCACCGGCTCCGGCACCTCGAACAATGCCGAATCCAGGTCGATGGCCACGCCGGATCTCTGGGCGATATGGCCCAAATCGGCCAGTAACCCGTCGGAGACGTCAATCATGGCAGACGCCCCGGATATCGCCGCCTCACGCCCTTGCCCATACGGCACCGCCGGTATCCGGTAAGCATCGACGACGGCCTTGGGCGAGCGGAACCCGCGTCCCAAAGCAGCCAACCCAGCAGCCGCCCAGCCAAGCCGCCCGGCGATGGCCACCACCTGGCCGGGCCGCGCACCGCTGCGCTTAACCGGCAGGATGCCTGCCGTATCGCCGATCGCTGTGACTGAAACCGCTATCACCGGCGCCCCGGAGACGTCGCCGCCGATCAGCCCGGCGCCAGCCTTGCGGCATTCAGCGCGAAGCCCCTTGTTGAACAGTTGCACCCAGGCAAGCTCTGTATCCCGCGGCAGGCTTAGGCCGACAATGATGGCCAGCGGGTTGGCTCCCATGGCCTCTACATCGGCCATCGCGGCCGCCACCACCTTGTGGCCGACGTCGTCTGGCTCGCACCAGTTGCGGCGGAAGTGCACGTTTTCGATGAACATGTCAACGCTGATGACACATTCGCCATCGACCGTGAAACAGGCGGCATCATCGCCCGGACCGATGGAAACATCAGGGGGCATTGTCAAGCCGTCGGTGAGGCTGTCGATGAGCGCGAACTCGCCAACCTGCCCCACTGTTCTTGGGTCATTTTCAGGCATGGTAATAGCTTAGATCAGGCCCATTGTCAGCGGTGCCAAACCGGGCGCGCCAGGGCCTGGTCGATCAGGTCGGTGATCAAGTCTTGGTAACTCATCCCATCGGCTTGCCACATCGTCGGATACATCGAGATGGGCGTGAACCCCGGCATAGTGTTGATCTCGTTCACCAGAACGCTGCCGTCCGGCATGACGAACGAGTCGACACGCGACAGCCCCTCGCCACCGATCGCCTCGAAGGCACGAGTAGAAATGCGGCGCACCAGGTCCAGCAGGTCGTCTGGCAGGTCGGCCGGCACGACCAGCTCAGCTTCGTCTGCCGCCAGGTACTTGGCCTCGTAATCGTAGAAACCACCCTTTGTGTGCATGATCACCTCGCCCGGGCGTGTGGTCCTGATATCACTTGTGCCCGGCGCCGGGCCGAGCACTGAGCACTCGACCTCGCGCCCGCCGATGGCGCCCTGCTCGATGATCACGTGCTGATCACAGGACCTGGCCACCTCGATCGCGCCGGCCAGGTCGGCGGGATTCTCCACCCTGGTGATGCCGACCGATGAGCCACCTCTGGCCGGCTTGACATAGAGCGGGTAGAGCAACGCCGAATCGTGCACCTCCTGCAAGGCTTGCTCAATGGTCCAACCGGGCGTCTCCAATGTGATGTAAGGCTCAACGCGCAACCCGGCGGAGGCGAATGCCACCTTCGAGAGGTGCTTGTCCATGCCGACGGCACTAGCGGAAACCCCAGCTCCGACATACGGCAGCCCGAGCATCTCGAATTCACCTTGGATGGTGCCGTCCTCACCGAACGGGCCGTGCAACAGCGGGAAGGCGACATCGACCAAGGTGGCGTCCACCAATCGGTCGCCCTGGCGCGTGGCGAGCCAAACGTCGGCGCCGTCGCGGTAGATGACAGCGGGCGGGAACGAGCTGTCTACCGCCGGCTGGCCGTTAGCCGGGCTGCCATTCAGCTCCAGGATTTGGGACGCCGTGTACCTCACCCACCTGCCATCGCGCGTAATGCCGACGCCATGGGCGGTGTAGCGGCCGGCGTCGAGGGCGCCCAGCACACCGACGGCAGTAAGGCACGATATCTCATGCTCAGTCGACTGGCCGCCGAAGAAGAAAACAACATTGGTTGGCACGGGTTACACCTTACTAGAACATCACCAACATGCTTGCTCGGGCGGCACGTAGCACTCCGCTGATTTCTCCTCCGTCTTGGGAGACCCCCAAGTTTTGCGAACAAGTGGCATCATGACGACACCCATGTAGTGGGCGACGTCACCTGGGGATGCGTCCAGCGCAACGTAGGGCAGGGAAGGCGCCAAGCAGCCCACCATGGTGAAGTCCAAGGCCACCAGCAGCAGAAACCCGGCCACCGCATGCCACCGCCCAGGGTACGGAAGGCAACCATAGTGACGTCGAAGGTGACAAGCTCAGTGAAACTGAGCCAGCAGCGTAACCATAAGCCAAGCCCGGAAGGGTGTACTCGGTCCATCGCGCGAAGCCGATGGGTCGGGCGGACGACCAGCCTGGCCACAAACTAAGAGTATCCGCCCGGGCATGCAGCCAGCCAAGCCAGCGATATCCACCTAGTGGTCGAGCACATCCAAGCCGGTAGTATCCACTCGGATGCAACCAGATCACCAAATCAGTAGATTCTCAACCCATCCGGGCCAGCCAGCAGCATATCTACTGATAACGTGACCAACTACCACCAGTAGAGCCCACGTTTCCAGTGGATTCTATACTGACAAGCCAAAACCGTGCCAGAATCTGCTGGAAACGTGACCCACCCCAACGCTCTGCACCCTTCACAGACGACAATCCCAACCATCACCTGGACCTGCCACCCCGTCGCTGCGCGCCACACCGAGGAGCAGTGAGAGCAGACGAGCTTGCTCGTATGCCGAACGCGACGAAGGTGTGAGAGGGAGCTTGCGACCGAGCCACACAGAGGAGCAGTGAGAGCAGACGAGCTTGCTCGCAT
>Ga0123354_10014985_pt1 | contig 12083 bp, 10 predicted proteins | sample TergutLab28metaG_2_FD_97872 | JGI IMG/M metagenome (GOLD analysis project Ga0123354, IMG submission 97872) | Labiotermes labralis P4 segment gut microbial communities from Petit-Saut dam, French Guiana - Lab288 P4 | ecosystem: Host-associated > Arthropoda: Insects > Digestive system > Gut ... | reverse complement strand
TCTGGTATCATCACACTCTGTAGGTGGCCGCCCCGTGCACGGGACGGCTACCTACAGAGTGTGATGATACCAGATGCTGTATAATACAATTTTTACCTCCTGATGATGAGCACATAGTGCTCGAAATATGTAGAGGAATATAACAAACTTATTATAAAACAAGAATTTGTGCATTAAGTTGGTCAGTTACTTACATTATACTGAGATCCCCGGTCAGCAAAACATCAAAATTTGTGATGTCATTTGTCGGAGATATTTGTGGCAGTTTTCAGTAACTTTGTTACATTTGGCTCTTGACAGTGTTATTTGTCGTGACGATGTTCCTTTACACTTTTCACAGCCTCTGACTTTTATAGGAAAAATCACACGTTTTAAAATGTCGTTTATAGACGGAACTCAGTGGGTATATTAATAATTGTAATTAATTGTATCTCATTGTAAAGGGTTGTCATGTAAAACCTGTAGACACCATTGTAATTTTCCTCGCAATTTTCCACAACGTCTGTCTTTTAGAGACAAGTCACATGTTTTAAATATCGGAGATGGTTGGAAGTCGGTGGTTATATTAACTCACTGCAGTTTTAGCTCAGTGGAAATAGCCCAATATTCATTTACGACCGGATATTGTGGTCCGCAGTCTCTATCTCTTTGTGGTGAAAAGACAGATCACTGCCCGTTTTCACGAATCGGAATTTCGTCGTTTAACCTCTGTCCATACATTGTGTTGAACTATTTCAGCTGTCTGTTTCTGTAGGTTTTTGAACATTTCTTAGAGTCGTGAAATGGATTATAATACCTTGCAAGTGTCGACCGCTGTCAAAATATTGCTTTGGGTTGGACCACGTGGTGAAGATGTAAGATTATTCACGGCCACAGAGAACACTTCGAAAGTTATAGGTCGTCAGAGACGCAGATAAGATAAAGGGCAGAGGTAATTTTGCGAGGGCATAGCCACCTTGAAATATCGAAGCAATAACGACGCTTCTACAGTGGAGAGAAACAGGCGTGAGGAGTCTGTCTGGTGAAGTTGGGGGGGGGGGGGGAAAAAAAATTGGGAAATATTTTAGTTTTTTTGGGGGGGAGAACACCACTCAAAAAAAGAGAAAAAAAACGGGCGGTTGAGGGGGAGGAGAAAAAGGGGGGGGAGGGTTGGGTGGTGGAGGGGGGGGGGGGGGGGGGGGAAAGAAATCTGGGAATCATTTGATATTAATGAGGTAGGAAGAGTCGACATCGGGAGATTAAGTTGCAGAATGGATAAACCGAGGATGATGATTTAATAACAAAAGCATAAGGGGATGGATATTAATCTTGGAAATGTTATGTGTGTATTATTAAGGTTGAAAATTTACTTGGCCCACAGACCTAAGGTATTAAATTAGAAGGCAGTTTTAAATATACTTTTACGTTTTTATTACGTCATATAGTTTATAAAAATATACGAAATATGTGTAAAAAATTAGGAGCGTGTTTTCGACATCCCATAAATGTTCCGTATTTCAAGTATTATTTTGTCATGAAGTGTGAAATTTTAAATCTTAGCAGAAACTGAAATCACATTTTCTGCATTCCTCCTAATTTCAGCTATTTTTACTTTGTGAACAAAGCTGGCTTCCGTGGTAGTACAGTCATTGTTGATGAGCTCCTTGTAGTTCAACTGTGAGTGAATAAGTAATTCCAGTGTTTTGAAACCCGAATTTTCAGTTCAGCATGAATCAGGGGCTTTAAGGACTAGAAGTTATAAAAGTTTTAAGTTCTGGCGATGAAATCTTTTGATTTACCACGTAACCATACCAAAATATTACCAGTACATTAACTTGGTCGGTGGTTGGTAATGGACAGCCTGACTTTTGTGTTAGTTTATTCCAAAACTCAACGAATCTGAGCGTGTAACTGTCCTGCCGGTGTATTGTCGGTCTGGCATTTTGCTGAGTTTTATGCAGTTGTATTTGTTAGTGGGCGGCTGTGATATTCTTGCAACACGAACCCGGTTGTGAGACGACAATAGAAGCAGTGCTGTCTTATGTATGATATTGTCAGGATTATAGTGGTTCAAAACACGAGAAGAACACAACATGAGAAGAATGTTAGTGCTCAAGAGATGTTTCCTTCTTTCTACATGGTCAGTATGTCGAGGAATTGCTGTTGTGGTGGATTATTTCCAGTAATCTTTTATCTTGTACTGGGGGGAGGCAGAAGTGCCAAAGTGCATTTCCTTGTAAATGTAAAAAATTCGGTCCCTTCCAAATAATTCAAAAAGTTCCATTGCGTAGGAAGTATCAGAAGCGTTTTGTAAACGCAGTGACGAGGAAAAGTCTTGTTTTTCGTTTCTTACATAGTTTTATGAATGTGTGGAATGACTATTAAATCGTTCAAATCCGTCCTTACGAGCTTTTTGGAACCTGTATTCACCAGCAGCAGTAGTAGTAGTGGTAGTGGTAGTGGTAGTGGTAGTGGTAGGAGGAGGAGGAGAAGGGAGGAGGAGTGGTGGTGGTACAGGAGGCATACACCGTGTTATATCTTACCGGTAACGCCTTTCAGATTTTATATATACTGTATGTATATATATATATATATACACTATATATAAGGGCTATAAGTAAAGTCTGTGTGTGTAGACATACGCCTGAACTCACAGAGGATTCATACGCCCAGAAACCTGCTAATACAGGGTGTTTGTTTTATCCGACAATATCGTCTCTCCCTTGCCGCTGTTCTTCCACCCCTCTTGTGACACTCGACTGGAGCGGACTACGTTAATACAAAGAGTGAACCGACAAGAATTTACACGGTATGTGTTATTTTGAATGGGAGCCAATATACTGTATTTTTGTTTTTGTCGTGTAATTGCATGTTTTGAAAGTTGTCTGACAAGGTAGCTGTAGGATGGCGGGGGGTGTGCAATGTTACAGAATAGACAAATAAAAGTGATGCGAAAGGAGTTTGAAAGAAAGGAAGTCCGTTCAGGAAGTGTAGAGATGACGGTTGAATTTTAAACGGGAAATACATTAATAAAAACTAATAAATACAGGAAACTTGTTTAAGAGCGATAGATACATAACAACGAAGATATCATTGACACAGTTGACTCTCTGGAACCGTGAAAATGTATTGGGAAATTTTGTCCGAAACTTCGCTGACTGTTTAATCGATGTGACTCATATCGAAGGAGACTCAAGATGTTCATTACCACCGCTACGAAAACCACAAATTTTACAAACATGTACAACTTCAATAGACAAAAGATAAACGTCCTGTGGTATTGTTTTATTTAGAAGTCCCTCGTTAAAAGCAAGTCTAAGTGTAATGTTTGGTTTCCCTAATCGGGTTTTACTGCACACACACACACACACACACTCGCGTGCGCGCAAACACCTCCCCCCCACCAACGCATGCCCTTAATATTGGTGATGCAGTTTTTGTAGCTTCAGATGTCTACTAGAGTATTTCTGGGCCCCCGTTTTAAAATACAAACTCCATATACATCAGAGTAATGAAACATAAGGCATAGCGTACGTTAGCTACATTTGTAGTGATCATAGATGTAAGTTTTCGCCTGGGTATGATTCTGTTCTTAAAGTGTATCCCAGGAGAGCGGGGTTCTCATATACGTCGCGTCGGAAGCCTGAAATCACGCATAGTATACCTCAGTGGGGAACTTCTTAAAGATGGTACAGATAGGTTGTCCCGAAACGTCGGTACCTAATGGCATTGTAGGCTGCGTGATATGCCGGAAGCTTGCAGACCTCATCTGCTTCGCTGCGGAAGCCTGAAGTCAGGAAACTAAGTAGTTCTACGGAGAGGACGGGTTGCGGACTGTTGCCACATTTTTCTTATTCATTTGTTTCTGTAACTTTTTTAAAGTTCACATTTATATCTCTGGACCATTATTTTTTATATAAGGAATAACGAATATGGTGCTTCTTGGATACAAACACCTCATTTCCCATTATAATGGGAAATAAAAGGACAATCTTAGAGCTTTGATAATGCCGTGTACTTCCTTGGATTATACACAGCTCCTTTTGTAATACACTAAAACCTTAAAGTAGAAGAAAGGAAATATGGCGACATTACTCCTTGTTAAAGTGGATAAACATATATACATATCCAATATTCTACCACGGAGAAAAATAAGTACGAAGAAGAGTTTCTGCATTCTAAGATGTAGTTTGCCTTTTTCTGCTTGGGTTTTACTTTCTTATTAAATGGAGAAATGAGAGAAAGAAGATAAACCATACAATGCAGGCGGAAGGTATATTAAATGTGTGCAGGACCCCCTGCAGCCAGGACTTGGATAAACAATATTTTGCTTATTAATTGTCGAATCTTCTGCCCCCCTCCCCTCCCCTTTCGGAGAGTAAAGTTTGTAAATGTACACAAAATGCTTGTGTTCAGTTCTTTTACCTGTCGTATCAAATGCAACAGTATGATGTATTCCAGTGCAACACGGGTTAAGTATAAACTTGACACAGGACGTAATCTATACCTGTACCCGTGAAACTACTTTACTGTTTTTTTGACGTTTTGCTGACCGTGCATCTCAGTATATCTATCTCAGTATTTAACCAACTTGATGCACAAACTTTTGTTTTACAATAAGTTTATTTCATACCTCTACATGTTTCGAGCACATATGCTCATCATCAGGAGGTCAAAATTTCATTACACAGCCTCTGGTATCATCACACCTATAGGTGTAAAACAAAAATTTTGTGCATCTAGTTGGTTAATTACTGAGATAAACACTTTACTGTATTGGCTGTTACACTTCCGCGTTTGATTAACGCACTATAGCCAGTTCAGGAATTACAATCTCTCAGAATCTCTCTTCATATTATTTATTTTCTGCACATCATTGCTCCTTTTCTACTTCATTTCCTATTACACATTTTTTAAAATTTCTTTCTTTTTGCTTGCGTTTCACATACTGTGCTTCTTACTTCGAATCCATGGTCTTGGCGTGTAGCATCTGAGCATATCACAGTCTGGGCGTAGGAAAAGTAGCTGCTTCATTGATATGTGAAATAGTGGCATGACTATTCGCCAGTTGTAGACATGAAAGACTCTACTGCTTGTTTGGATGATGCAATACAAATTTGTGGGTCGTTGTCTGTACGCACTTGTACAGTCCACGAAAAAGTCTTCATTGGCTTAGCCGATAACGATCAAGACTCAGTCCGAGTTTCTTTTGAATACAAAATTTCCTGGCTGTTTATTTTGCATGATACTCAGCACACTTTTATATCTGAGTCCATTTCAAACGCGCTGTTATACGGTATGTAAAATAGAGAATTTTGTGTGGGCCTATATTTTGTTTCGCTGAAGAATAAACAACCAACTAGATATCCCTTATTATTTTATTGTACTTCTTATAGGCTCAACATGTTTCGGGCATTAACTATGCCCATCATCAGAAGCTCGCGACTATGATGTTGATTACCATATTGATCGTTTCGTTCTTGGGTTGCTGTAGGTTGGAGGTTAGGTGCGGTTAGGCTGGAGTAGTGTCCGGGCTGCAGGCTAACCGCACCTAACCTCCAACTTACAGCAACCCAAGAATGAAACGACCAATTTGGTAATCAACATCATAGTCGCGAGCTCCTGATGATGGGCATAGGTAATGCCCGAAACAAGTTGAGTCTATAAGAAGTACAATAAAATAAAAAGTGACATCTAGTTGGTTGTTTATTCTTCAGATATCACAATGATGCGCGGTCCAATAAACATCAGATTTTGTTTCGCATTTTCCTTAAAGACACAGATTGTATGTTAATGCCAGAATATGAAGCAGAAAATTTTTATAAATATGCTTTCTGTTTTTTCGTCAGCTCCGTAGTTTGAATTTATTGAAGCAACTGATCACTTGTGAAGGGGAAACAATACATAAAGTACCTACGCAGTACCTGGTGATTCTTGCATGCGCCTGCGAAGTCCCTGCACTGTGTGACTAGTGCGTGCTTGGAGGATACTTCTTAAGCGAAATTCGTTCCTTTTGCAACCCTACGCTCGGTCATACTGAGCATAACTCTGTGCAAATTAGCCTTAGGCAGAGGAATGCAGTCAGTTGTGTTAACTGGCCCGAAGGATTTGTACAACGTAACATGTCAGATGATAGTAATTAAACAAGAAAACGTGCAAGTTCGACATACGAACCGGCCTGTTTGTGCTTTGTTACAGAAGTCTGAATTGAACTCAAGTTTATAGTATTAACGCAGTGTGGGTCGGGGCAGCCTAAGCAAAAAGCACGAATTGCCTTCGACGCACTGCAAGAAATATGGTCTGTCTTATTTGAAGAATTAAACCCCAGTCTTCTTGAACTTCAAGCATAAGAACCTTTACGATGTCCTCAAATCAGCGTTAAAGAAGAAGGGTTATTTAAATAAAGATAAACATGAAGTACTCGAGAATGTTACGGTGTTAGCTGGGATGTGTAAAATGGAAACAGAATTAGCCATAACGTCTGGCAGTTGTATTTACAACCGAAGAACAAATTTCTTAATGTGTGATCAGTGAAAGTTTTTAAAAAACGAATTTCTTTTAAGACGCTACCGATGTTTCAGTTATGGTGTTTTCTTATTGCTTACTTACGAAAATTTTGTTATTTGACGAAGTTACGTCACGTTAAAAGGACAGAGAAATTAGTATGTACTGTGCCGAACGAGCGAGGCTGTCCGCTGGCGTGTTTTGAACGGCACTAGAAATGTTCCGAACATGTTTTTACATTTTTTCGTTAAATAATGCTATCTAAAATTATTTCAAGTAAACTCCGGTGTTTGCAACGCGACGTGGTATGTATTCCTTTTTGCCAGTTGTGAGATTTTCATAGCGGAGTATCGAGGGTTTCGGTGTTCCGAGGTGTGACGAAGCAGCTAATGCAGTACTTGATATCCTAGTACCCACCACCTTTAATTCCTTGTGTTGTGTGCCCGTTTTATGCAGCTGATTGCTTTTTGTCGCGTCACAATTTCCACTACTAGCTTTGTTTATCTAATTTCGCGTGTATCCTAAACTCCATTACATCTTGTTTCGTCACTCTTCATTTTAAAGTCCTCTTCCACCCATTGCTTGTCCCACTTCTGCCTATCTTTTGCCGGGCGCCTTTGTTATCTCTGTTGCTATTTATAGCACCTGGCACGTCACACTTCATAGTCCAGCTTAATGGAGCAATCAGAAGGCTAATCTTCCGTACAATTCAAGTCTCTTGTTTAATTGCTACCTTTTTTGCCCTCTCGGATTTTCTAAACCATGTAAATGAGTTGGTAGTGCCGAACAAACATGGAAGCAAAACGCTGGAAAAGAAAATTTGCTAGTTTGTTTCTTTCTCTTTCTGCATCTCTTTTATTTCTTCTTCACTCCCTGCCTAGTTTAGTCTTTGTGAATAAGCTATGCAAATAAAGTATGCAAAATGCCCACTAAATTTTAATAAAGGATTGTGCTTAAGAGATACCACCCTAGACGTTACCGACATCACTGAACTTTGTAATGGAAGTTTTCAACACATTTTGCCTACAGCCTGCTCACTATTAAGGCTCTTGGTCATTAAAGTAAAGTTTATATGTATATTTTTTGTGCTTTTTTTTTTTTAAATTTTAAGTGCAGTATAAAACAAACGAAACAGGGAAGTGTGCAACAAGAATAATGTTGTAAGAAAGGCAAAGTAATAGAAAGATGTTAAATAAGAGTCAAAAAAAGGTTTTAAAATCCTTTTTTTTTTAGGTTAATTTGTTTACTCTTGAAACATTTATGAATCCCATACTTGACGAGCGTTTTGAACTGCTCCTTTCTCCTTTTGTATCTGTATCTGTGTGTAACTGTACTGCATCAGCAAAACATTGATTTAAGGCTGTAGTGTACTTTGTATTGTAGTGTACTTTGCAGATTTATGTTGTTTTTAAGAGCTGCACAATATCACGTTTCTAAGGGATATTTCATTACGAAGTTGCTATAATTTTAAGTACTGAGGTGAAACTTTGTAAAACCGTTTAAATCCCAAACTGTCTTAAAGTGGCTGATGCTAAGTAATTGGCGACATATAGAGGATCCTTCACATTGGGTAACGACACAAAGTGTCGTATACGCATTAAGTAACTATAAATTCTTCCTGGAATATTCTGTAACACCGAGGTAATGGGTCATTTATTTATTGACGAGTCGCAAGTAGAAGAGTAATTGCTCTGATGTCAGTATATTACACGTAGGATTAGGCGTACTTGATTTCTGGTCTTTGTCTTCCGTCTGTTATTCATAATCGAGTAAGGGATATAACTCAGTCGGTGTTTCGATTCAGCCCAGAGACAATAGAATTTTCTCTCCTCCAAAGCGTCAATGTTGAATCCGGGGCCCATCCGGACCCCTATTGAGCGGATACCAGTGTCTCTTTCTCCGGAGGCAAAGCGACCGGATGTGAAGCTGATCATTCTCGTCCATTGGACCCCTATTGAGCGAATGCCAGGGTCTCTTTCTCCGGAGGCAAAGCGACCGGATGTGAAGCTGATCATTCTCGTCCATCGAGTGTCGAAGTCAAGAATGAGTGTACTTAAATCTCCACTTTCCCTTATGACTTCATGTTGATCGGAGGGACAACTTTACCTTTATACAATATTCCTGTAGGGCATCCATTCTTGTCCGTAGGTGAAAATTTGCAAATTGGGCCATCATAACCTAATATTGTCGTTTGACAATCTATGTAAATTTGATGCTGCTATGTTAAAGTAGGGTCACGTTTTGTCGGAGGGAGATGAACGGAAAATGGCCATTAAAGTGTAGGATTATCATTACGGTAAACTTGTGGGAATGCCCAGAATTGCCTGAAATTATGTGAGGAAGAGAATTTGAAATTAATAGCACGACACCGTAACGGTAAAACAACCCAAACGTATTTAGTGAAAAGAGACGTCAGCTTAACGTGGCATATTACCCACTGTTCGTAGCAGAGATGTGTAACCTGCAAGTTAATTTAAGTGATATAGGAATGAATAACTTAAGAGATCCCTCGATTTTCTCTGTTACTAGCTAGTCCTCATTTGTATCATTGAAATGAATATTTTAGAAATTTCTTGACTTTTTTGTATATTTGGATTTATGGTACCATGTACGACAGTTCTCATATTTTCTACCCGTGCTGTTAGGTCCAGTTTGCAAACTCTGATGTGATTCCATCCTGATTACCTTTCCATTGAACCCGCTGCGTTAATATAAGATGTTTCTAGAAGGGCCATATCACAAGAGCCGCAGGGAATGATTCTGTAGACACAGTGCGCTGCTTTGCCGACTCTTTTCTGTGCGGTTTCCCGGGACAAAATCATATTCGTGCATTTCATTCAGAATACTGCCTAATATAAAAGTTTTCGTTACGCTTGAACTTAAAGAAATTCCCTTAGCACAGGGTATAAATACAGAAACAAGAGGCTTATATATTTGTTCGGACAATTTTTTTCTGTGCAATAGTCAATACTTGAATACAAGCATCGTTTGCGATATTCTGAGCTGAATTTCGCGTCTTAGCTCATTAGCTTCATGGAGTAGGTCTTGGCCTCTTTAAATATGACAGTGGTTGTGCATTCTAGACCCTGAACATCTCATCTTTAACATGGGACGGACTGTTAGATCGAATGTTAAGGTACCAAGCCAGTATGGACAGGCGTTCTTAGTGACGTGAACGCCCAGACGAGGAATCGTGTTTTCTGGAATCTTCTCCATGCTGAATGGGGTGAAGTTCTTGCGCTGTTTATTTAGTACAATACTTGTAAGCTGTTTCATGTGCTCAGACTACATATTCGCATATCACTTGCATATCATAGACCTAGTGATGAATTGCAGTACGCCGTATCACGCTGGTCATTTGCTGCCGGACCAAACCAAGCGACAGAGCCTAGCATCCCGAAAAATTTAACTTCAGATCTGTCACGGACGAAACCGAGTTGGTGCATCGCTTCCCATCACCCGAAGAAAGGAACGGAACTAATTTCCAAGACGTGTTATTTGCGAATACGAGACAGTGGACAGTGTTCGGAAACTATAATTTTGGTCTGTAAGGGTTCAAGTAAACCTAAATATTTGTATACTTCTCTGACAGACTGTTATTTGAGGATTTTATTCTTCTGGGATATGACGCTGCTTCTTTTGGTAATCATTTGGCGACGTTTCGGAGGAGCGTACTGCCTTGATCTTTTCTGTTCTTGGGCGCCTAGACCCTTGAAAATTAAGACATTGCTTTCTTTCGAAATATGGGGAATGATTACCCAGCGACGCAGCGTCCTATCCTCCAACACGCCGGTGTAAAGCCTCAAAATTCAATACACGATTTGTTACTGAAGAACAACGAATTGACAGATGGCGGTACAAGTCACTTATCTTTCTTCAAGCAGTGTAACTTTTAAATCTAGAATTTTGAATGCTTCTAAGCAAGAAATATCAATTTTACCATCAAAACTGTCAAGACTAGCTATTTTCGGATAAACTCACCATCGCATTTTAAAATACCAGGCACAGCTTTGTGATTTGTTGGACGGAGGGTAATGGGGTACAAAGAGAAGGCAAAAGTGTGAGGCACCTCCGCTTTCCACGGGAGACGGTTTGCTTTTGTAAGCTTTAACCTTTTATGTAATAGGCTTCGAGGTGTGGAGAGGGCGTGCCTCGACAGTACTTCATTAACGCTAGACAGAGAGAGAGAGTTGCACTACGAAATCAAAGGGGCACTAGTTCCAGAGAGGGATCAGACAGAATCATAAAAAGCTGTAGATTTTTTCAGGAAACTATTGTGGAAAGTGGAACAGAGTAAAAAAACAGTAGAACATTTTGGTCTGTAGCCCCCCTCCCATTTACCCCACATCCCGCTTCATATCACTAGGCGTAGAGGTTATAATGATTGCGTGCTGCTGTGCAGCGCGTTTTGTCTTTCTATCTTCTTTCTACGAAAATAAATATTAAAATACGAAATAAAGTTTTTATTTTACCTGTGGCCCTACTGGGTACTGAAATATCTGTAACATGCAGTCCTATATCTTCGCCGATTACATATATATTTTTTTATTTGATGGAATGAATGTTTGGTGACGATTACAACTTATAAAGTCTCTCATCACGTGCTTTTCTCTGCCTTCTTATTACGCCCTCTTTTACATCCGAATCTTAACTTCAGGGCCTTCCCTAAAAGTGATCTCCGTCTGGTGAGTCTCTTTACACGGCTTCCAGAACTAACTGTCGAAGTTACTTGAAGGTTAGGTAACTTACGAGGTGTCAGTAATAGACCCTTGAATCACGTTATATTTGGGATTGATTTTAAACGCGTTTTATGATCTTTTACTTGACAGCCGTAATAACTTGCCGTTAACATGAACTTATGTAGTTAAAACTAATGTTGCATTAAAAGCCCTTAGAAATGATTTTTGGAATATGTCCGGCTGTGGTGAAAAAGAAAGAAACGTGTTCTGACGTTGTCTTTTATGTTTCTTAATTAAAAGTATACATTATCGCTAGTTAATATTGTGTGAAATAGCCTGAACATTCCTGTCATGAGCTTATGGTGTGTTGGCAGGAGTGTTACGGTTTCTTATGGTGTGTGTATCGTTTATATAAATGTTAAATAAGGCAGGACCTCACAGGGTGCCTCAGGAGTCTCTTACCATAATTAAAGACACAGTTGCTTAAAAAATCGTCGTGAATAATGCTGTTCTGTTTGCGCTTTCTTCAGCCTTGGAATTGTGTTGAAAATACCAAAGAGAGATCAGAGTCTAAACGAAATCATCCCGTTGTGGTATAAAGAATTAAACTTATTTATTGTAAACTTACAATATGTGTTCAGTCAACACAACGAACATTAGAAAGTTAATGTGTTATCGCAACATGTTTCGACTCCTGGGAGTCATCATCAGGCTGAATATTTAAGAACCATTAAATACATATCCTTTATAGTGCTGTGCCTGCAACTATTGTATTAGGGATCCCTTAAGGATTATATTGAGGGGGTATAAAATTTGATTTTGTTACTAAATTAGAAAGGTAAAAACTAAGCGCAGGGGGGGGTGGAGTTGTGGCCGCCTTTTTTCCGTTCTTCTCAGGGGGGGGGGGGGGTTCTCCTTTCT
>Ga0123354_10014984_pt1 | contig 12084 bp, 7 predicted proteins | sample TergutLab28metaG_2_FD_97872 | JGI IMG/M metagenome (GOLD analysis project Ga0123354, IMG submission 97872) | Labiotermes labralis P4 segment gut microbial communities from Petit-Saut dam, French Guiana - Lab288 P4 | ecosystem: Host-associated > Arthropoda: Insects > Digestive system > Gut ... | reverse complement strand
CTAATGTGGTTTCCTTGGATGTTGGTAAGTCAGATGTGTATAGCACATAGAGAAGAGGACCAAGAATGCTCCCTTGGGGTAAACCGGAATGGATGTGGAAGCGGCTTGAAGTTTCTCCATTGATTTTTATTTCGAAGTAGCGTTCATATAGGTACGATTTCGGCAGGTTGAAATAGCTTGAGGGTAAAATTTTTTTGATTTCGAATAGTGGCCCTAGGTGCCATATTTTATCGAATGCCTGGCTTACACCTAAATATGTGGCTGTAAAATGCTGCTGGTTTTCCATAGCTTTATTGATGACATCTGTTATGCGGTGGCATTGTTGCACTGTGGAGTGAGCCTGTCGGAATTCAGTTTGATGCTTTGGAATCCAGTCTTGCGGGTTCAAGTATTTATTGATTTTTTTAATATAATCTTTTCTAGTACTTTTGAATTTGTCCGTAGTAAGCTGACTGGACGGTAGGATGAAACGTCCATTGGACTTTCCCCAGGTTTGGATATCATTATTATTTGTGCAATCTTGAATGATTTAGGCCAGTATTCGAGTCGTAGTATGGCGTTGAATATATACATTAGGTTTGAGAGTCCTTCTTTTGGTAGTTCTCTTAGCATTCTGGCAGCAATAAGGTCGAGACCTGGTGCCTTTTTTAGTTTAACATTTTGATTTCATCTTATAATTCTTTTAAAGTGAATGCTTTAAGGCGTTCTTGCAATTGAATGAGTGTAGCTAGGTCTTGTCCCACTTCCTGATCCTAATCATTATTATGCAGAGAGAAACTTCGGAAAGATATTCTGTGAATATTTCAGCTTTTTCTTTGTCGCTTTTTGCCCATGGTTCCGGAGGTGCTGAATATTTGCTTATTGGGGGTGAGGTTGTTTTGGGTTTTCTCCCGCTTTTTATAAGCTTCCAAACAGAGTTATCTTCCCTTTTGAGTTTAGATACGTATTTTTCAAAGGATTCATTCCGCATTTCTTGGAATTTTAATTTAAGTTTGTTGCTTATTCGGTTATATTTTCTTCTGCTGTCTGTTGTATGAGTTTCGGCTACTAGCTTCTTAATTTCAAAGGGTATGTTATTTGTTGGTCTTTGGGGATCGCTGTTTGGGGTAGCTTCTTTGGCAGCATGCTGGATTAAATTGAGTAGGTTGTTAGTTACTACTTCTATATCTTCGTCTTCTTTAAATTTTATTGATAGATTTTCTTTGTCTTGTATTATTTGTCTGTAGGTATCCAAATTTGTTTTTGAATTGTGCAAGCGTGCTGTTGATTTTCTGACTATTACTAACATGCTTAATGTTGCTATTATTGGAGAATGGTCCGAGGTTAATACGTAACTTGATTGCATGTCTGTGTATGTTGAGGAGATTCCATTGGTTACAAAGAAATCTGGTAGATTCGGGAGTTTGTTTTCTTCGGTAGGCCAGAATTTTGGCGTTCCAGTTGATAGAAATGAATAATTTTTCTCTTGGATTACCTTTAAAAATTCTCTGCCTTTTGTTGTTGTTAAACGTGAATCCCATGCAGTGTGTTTGCTGTTGTAGTCGCCTAGTCTAAAAATTTTGTTCCTAGCATTTGAAAGAATGTCTCAAACTGTTCCTTGTTTGGGTTGTGTCGGGGTGGACAGTAGACGGCTGTGATGGTTATCTCATATGGAAATTATTTCACTTTTATTGACGTAGCCTGAATGGAGTCTTCTTCGCCTTTTAACAATTCATAGTGTTCGATTGTTTCTTTTATACTTACCATCGTACCTCCGTGCGCTGTGTCATCAGGATGATTGGTGTAGTATAATTTGTTTATTGGTACTAAAGTAATTTTTGTCTGTAGAATATGTTTCACTGATTAGGAGTATATCTATGAAGTTTTGAGTTAAGAATAATATTATTTCTTCTTTATGGCTTTGCAAACCATTTTCTTTCCATTGGGCTATTCATAGGGACTTATAAATTTTAATTGATCTTATTGATTAATAATTTAAGCAATTTGAGTATCATGCTATTTTGTTGTAGCAGTTGATTGAATAATCCTTGAAATTCATCTAAAAATTTGGTTAATGTGATGGCTGTGTCTTCGAACTGATTTGTGTTACTTTTGGTTACATCTGCGTAACTTCTTTGTTTTTGTGAGTTAGCACTATGTTGCACGTTGTTTCTATATATATTAGTATTTATTGGTGGTGTGTGTTGGGTATTATTTCAAAATATGTTTTTTCCTTTAATTAGGTTATGGTAATGTTCGTAACGTTTGTAGTTGGCAGAATGATTGCCTCCGCATAATGCGCATTTTGCTGGTGTTTCTTTACTTTTTGCAATGTTTACTGTTATGAGACCGAACATATTTAACGCATATGAGTGGTTTGTTACAGTACGATTTTGAGTGGCCATATTGTTGGCATCTCACACATTGTATGATATTGTTCTTATTTACTCGAGGAGGCTCTGTTTGTATGGTTTTGTTGTGTGATGCTTTTATGTTGTATATTTCCCTGTTCTTTTCTGCATGTTCTAAGTCTACAAAGAACAAGTTTAACGGCTCCTTGGTAGTTTTGTATTGTGCATTTATAATGTTTCGGACATTGTGTCCTAGTTCATATAGTTCCTGTTCTATATCTTCAATATTTGTTGAGTGGTGTAGATATTTAATGGCAAATCTGTAGGCTTTTAGTTGGTATATTATTATCTTCGTATGTTTCTGGTGTTACTTTAGTAACACTGTTTGCCAGACTTTTTGTACAATACTGTTCATCTTCGGCTATGTCTCTTATTCGTTTTATCATTTCACCGTAGCTTATAACACCATGTGCGAATACTGGAGGAGGTTTTGGATTTTCGTTGAACTTGGATTTCCGTCAATGGAATCTTAATTTGTTTCATTTGTTAACAAGCCATATCGGTTATGTCTTTCTATTTTTGTTTAAGGGATGTTGTGTTGTGTCCTGTGTATTTTCTTCCTTTCAGTGCGTCTTATAACTTGCCATTCATTTTGGCTGTTATTTTGTGTTTCTTCTTCTTCCTCGCTTGTAGATGTCATTCTTAGGAATAGTTGACTAGTGTAATCTTAACTTGGATAGTTATGTATTGGTAGTATCATGTGGTGTTGCACTGGTGCAATAAAATAGTTTGTAGGCACCTACTGACCTGATGTAGGTTGTAACATTGGATTATGGCACAGCAGGATTGTTCACTACTGGTTGCCATTGCGCGTTGGCCTGTTGATACATTCGATGGGTGTTCACGGAGTTACCTGATTCTGGTACATTCCCAATCGTTAACATTATTTTGATATGTTTATGCTACTTGCGTACGTGAGCGAAGCGTGCACTGCCACGACTGTAAGGAGGTCAAAACACAGACCTCGAGCACAACACTAAAACGGTCTTGCTTCGCCAACTGCTCACGCTTGACTGTGTTACGCCAGTTAAAATTTATATTAATAAAACTGCTCTGAAGTTGAATGAAATTTAATGGCACTTTCTTTCTGTGTGGTGGCAGAAGTGAAAATTGTTTGGACAAGGCAAATATTTCAAACACACACACACACACACACACACGCACAAATATATATATGCTCTTGTATTCACACACTATGCTACGCACCACGCGTGCGCGCGCGCGCGCACACACACACACACACACACACACACACATATATATATATATATATATATAACTATAAGTAAGTTTCAGGTTCTTCGCCTGTATAAAAACATCTGTTTGCAGCGGAACTATGCCTTCGAAGGCAATGTCTAGTGTGGACATTCATAGTCAAAAAAGTGAACAAACAATATTTGATCGGCTGTACGACTATAAAGGGACTGTCTCCGTAATTCGAACCGGACATATAGAGGATGTCGACGTCATTGGCTGTATAAACTAATATTTCTGAACGTTGTTTGCAATACTTGTGGCGAAGTTTCTTAGCACCATTCGCCTAAGATGTAAATGCGGATATAACGTGCCAGTATATTAAAAAATATTCATTTACTTTGGCGACACAGCAATGTGTAGATACATACGTACTTGCACGGTCTCACATAGACGTCATTTAGTGACTTTTATGAGCAACACAGAACGGTCGTGGACTCCCGTCTCGACTTTGTGAACTAAGCAGATGAATGCTTAGTTGACTGGTGCAATTTTTGAGAATAAAATTACGTAAGAACTTCTACTTTTTTATATTTAAGGCCTGTGTGACCACTGGTAATTAGTTTTAGAATATTCGGATGAGTTTAAAATGTTATATCTAGTTCTGGCTGAATAAATTCCGCTTATGAAAACAAGACTTCTTTAGCTTTTAGCTTTGTGTATCATGGAACAAGGTCATCTGCACATTTCACAGAGTGAATTATTTGCCTGCCTATTTTGAAGTCTGCAAACCCTTCCAGAGCTTCCTTGGTAGGGCTTTCGCTGTTCAAGTTGGACAGAATTGGTGACAAACAGCATCCTTGTCTAACTCCTCTTCCATTCTTCACACTTCTTGTCTCCCCTCGATTCAGTTGCACTTTAACACCCTGAGTCATGTACAAGTTGCGAATCAATCTTCTTTCACGACAGTCGATAACAGTTCCCTTTATAATCTGCATTAATTTGGTCAATTTGACTCGGTCAAACGCCTTCTGCCAGTCTACGAAGCGAACACACAGTTCCGCATATATCCTCAAGGTTCGTTATGACATTCTCAGCATCCCAATTGAATCCATACTTCCCTTTCCTCTTCTAAATCCAAACTGATCTTCTCCTAGTACATCTTCAATTTTCCTTTCAATCTTTCTTCTAAGTACCTTCGCTACTATCTTTGCTGTATGTGCAATAAGGCTGACTGTGCAATATTCGCTGCATTTCTTAGCTTCTGGCTTCTTCTTTAAGGCAATCATTGTAACTTCTGTGAAGTCCTAGGGCCACTCTCCACTTTCATATATGGATTCATACTGTAGAGATTGTCTTCATCTTCATGGTAGGAGACCTGAAGATTGAAGCAGTCGGTTACTCTGGAACGTTGCTAAGTCTGTGTCAGACTACACGGTGTTCTAAAGTGGATAGAATTGTCCATGTACTTACAGTGATGCCGTTAGTGTGTTTGATGTGGGAGATATTTCGGAAGTTGAACTGCAAATATCAAACTGATTTCACGGCTTGCCATTTTGCAGAGTAGCAACCAACTCCGGAACACACAAGCAATTTCGTGACGCATTTAGCCTTGTACCGTGATGTATGTGAAGAAGTTGGTTAGATTCACCCTACCTGTACTTCTAACTGCAAGCATTCTTTGTGTCCAGAGTGGAAAAACGCTAGCACCGAATCGGTGGAAATGTTGTCCAACACAGTGTGACATTTCTTTCTGAAAATCCTTCGATCAGTTTATCGACAGCCCACGTTAAAATCGTACGTACGCACAGAATGTAGCATATTGAGCGTAGGTTAAAAATCCACAGATCTGAGTGTTAACTAATGCAGAATCAACTACATCTGTAGTCAGGTCCGTAGAGTAGATATGTACTTACTGCAATAGACAGACAGTTGTTTTATTTAACGACACTGTCAAAGGCTAAGGTTACATGTCGTCGGTGGTGGCAGAATTACATGAGGTTATGGGTCATTGGTGGAATTATAGTGACAGGAATAGAACGAAGAACTCGGAGAAAAGCCTCTCCCAGTACCAGAAGGTCCACATTGACTGACCTTGGATCGAACTCGTTTCTTCAAGGTGAGACGTCGACAAATGAAAGCCTGCACCCAGCGGACGCGGTGGCCATTGCTACATGATGGCGTGAAGTGCTACATTCAAAATAACTATGTAAAAACACTCACCATCTTATCTACACACCGTCCATGCTTTTATCTCTGCACAATCAGTCGACCAGAAAGAAGTCTGCAGTATCGACGCTGCTGTACGATTAGGCAGTCTGTCGACTCAGAACCGGCGCTTGGCTTGTGATGCGCGGCGCTCCTCGTCACTCGGCCGTTTTCTTACCAGTGGCGGCCATGTGCTCCCGTGCGTCGCCCGCGTAGTGCCGCGTCTGTGATCGGTGAAACGTGACACAAAAGGCTATGTGAATTCTGTGGAATTGTGAGATCGGAGGGAAGTCGTACTTTAATTGTGGCTCTTAGTGAATGTTTCTTGCGTCCAGTTCTTCGTTCGAATTTGCTGTACAATGATGCAGGAAACTTTCTGCTTCGAAATCGTTTCTTCATGAAATTGCTACAGAGTGCTACGCTTTCGGATAAATTTAAGTACGCACTTCACTAAACAATAAACTTTTCGACCCCCTCATTACCCAGTGCTGCTGCTCCTGTAGCCAATGAAAGGCTCGCATTTGACATCTCTTACAACATCCACCCATTTTGCTGTTAGCCCTACATTTCTTGGAATTAAACATTCGGTCAGAAAAATGAACATTTGTATCGTAATCTAATTTCTAGTAAACACAACCTCAGACTCCAGTGATAATCGATTTGGTAAGTCTAATATTTGTTACAGACAGTAAACAGAACGTATCTTCAAGTCAGTAAACACGTTCCGATAATGTGTACTCTTCAGTGGAAATCTTCCATTTGCGAGAAGGGGTTCAGGGGCGTTGAACCTGAAGGCAACTGACTTATATCCGTTAAAAATTAGCAGTATTATTCAGAATTAAAATTGATCTCAGTCGACTTGAAGTGGCATTATCTTTATCTGGGTTCTAGATATATTATCTTCAGTGTGCGTTCTGTTGACGGGGATATGTGAAGACAGCTGGTGCAGAGCTGTGCAATTTAATGAAATTATGTTTCGTGAAATATTACTATGCCATATGTATGCACATTGGATTATTAACTTTAATAAAGTGTCCACAAGTGGCTGTGGAGTGTAAATCAAATATTGCCTAGCGATGTGGTTCGACGCTATAAAACCTGTTCTTGAGAGAAATGTGGCATTCCACGACCACCAGGGCACTGTCGGACTGAGAATCTAGTGCGGCTTAACAAAGATCGTGCAAATGTCTGCCGGAACACAAGTATCAAACACTTTTCTTTAGCAGCAGTATCCCGTTGTCGTGTTCTGTTTCCATTCAGCTTCTGCACTGTCATTTAAAACAGTGGTATTTTCACTGCGAGTTCAATAAAGAGCAGCAATTGGTGTTGGAAGGACGTGCACCAATTATCTTTGAAATCGATAAAAACTGTCATTGAGCGTTAACGACATTAACAACATTTTGCTTCGACCGCCTCAGTACAATGGAGGACGGTCACATCTTCGCATGTGAACATCGGACTGCCATGTTGCTCTGTGCTCTCCTGTACTTCCTAACAACTGACACAGCAGCAGCAAACTGGACAACACATCTGAGCAATCTTAATCAGTCCTGTCTGGATGCAGACTCATCAGATCTCAACCGAGACTGTCCGGTACGTACCTTTGTCATGAATCAGGTTAAGGACAGAGAGTGTCCGGTACGTAAATTTTTCATAAATTGAGTTACGGAATGAACCTTTTCCGGTACGTACCTTTGTCATAAATTAAGGACAGAGACTGTCCGGTACGTACCTTTGTCATGAATTACGGACAGAGCCTGTCCGGTACGTACCTTTTTCATAAATTGATTTACAGAATGAACCTTTCCGGTACGTACCTTTGTCATAAATTAAGGACAGAGACTGTCCGGTACGTAAATTGTTATGAATGAGGTTACAGACAGAGACTGTCCGGAACGTTCATTGCGGTTATGTTGTACAAGCAGAGACTGAAAACATTGCAAGTGTACTGAATTGTATTCACGTGCAGCGTACATTCTTCGTACCATGAGTTGACTGTTGTTTAAATTGCTGAGAAAGTTGCACTGAGACGAACCAAAATTGAATTTTGTCGGCGGCATGCTGTAGACATCCAATAAAGGTATCAATCTGTAATTGTCCATGTGCAGGCCATTGGGGTGTGTGTTGTGTGTTGAAGTGGAAATATAGCTTCTAAACCACGGCACTAGATGGTGAGAGTGCAGCTTCATGTTCCCGTCGCCATGCCTTCCAGGGAAATATCTCGTGTGAGTTTCTGACCGCCGCTTTAGAGAAGATGTAACTCTCTTGCCCCTACCAGAAACCAAACATTTCTGCAGACATCAACCCGTAGCCCAGTCAGATTTCCAGCACGAAATTTGATAAAATTCCTTTAACTGGAATTGAATTGTAACGGGCGACTTGCATACATTCACTCAAGTGGCAATGTGTCATGAACTGGATAACCGCGAACAGAACTGAGTCACACTTGTGTACCTAAGTGCTTGTTGTTGTTGTTGTTGTTGTTAACACGTCCCTACTTCTAAGCACTAATCAATATAAACGTACAGGTTTTTTTTAGGTAAATTTCCACAGCTTCTTAATCTAGTCACTTTATGTTGCAATGAATAGTCACCTCCTTTGCTTTGGTTATCTTATCCTCAGTAGGAAGTTGGTCTCAGAGACGCTCATTACGAAATATTGTTGGAATTGTGATAGCAAGGATGATAAAATGGACAGGGAATGTAGCAGGCATGGTAGCAATGAGAAAGGAATAACAAATTACATTATGAAAATTTGAAGGAAAGATGCTTCGTGGAAGACCTATCGGAAGTTGAGATGATAATATTAAAGCTAAACTTAAAGGAATAATTTACGAAGTTAGGCACTGGATTTATTGGTCACAGGAAAGGGACCAGTGGAGGGATTTTTTTTAGAAACTACAAGGCTTTTTTAGAAACTATAATGAACCTTCATTTTGTAAAATAATGTGACCATTATCATCTCAAACTTCAACGAATCTCCTCCATGCAGATACTTCAGTAAGCCTCCTGCTCCAAATTTCGTCCCTGCTGACACAAAATCAGCTAATCCTTACATGCATTAACCAACCATGTATATTCAACTGTTTGTTTCTTTGTTTAACAATGCTGTATGAACTTCTGATGTTGTTATCATGACAGGGGAATTCAGGGATTATGAAAGAGGAAATTTTCAATTTTTTTTCGACAGCGAAGGAATATTTGGTGTCAGGGAGTTTGGGATATTTTGTGTGCCGCCGTGCCGATGTGTATGCCGAGGCCACGGAAAGGAGTCGCTCGGTTTGGCCGCTCTATATCTCCTTGGAGCACTGACACATGCCCCTCCAGTGCAGAGAATACCAGTATTGATACACACATGATTCTTGTGAACGAGAAGTGTTTGAAAAAGAGCACATTACTGTAGGTCTAACTTTCTGGAATTTTATTTTGGAGTACACGTTTCAAATCCCGGCCTGGACGCCGGTTATCCTGAAACTTTTCGTGTTTTTCCTCAGTCTTTCCAGGTAACTGCTACGATTGTATCCAAAATTAGTCCAAAACCGCTTTCTTTCATATCCTTGCAACTTTATTATTCACTAAATCCTCCCATTATTTGAGGCTACTGACACAGTAGTAAAACAAAATAAATAAATAAGCTGCTTGCTCCTTGCAATGTTATGTGACGGAGCAGAAATGAAAAGAGGATTTCCGAATTCAATAGAAGCTCGCCAAAATTTTATTACCAAACCAAATATTGTCAGTATCTCTATTTATAATATTCTGTCTCTTTACTGACATGTCAGTTAGGCCTGCTCCTCTGCCACGTAGGTACTGAATTGAGCTGTTGGTCTCCGGAAGGTTTTTCAGAAAATGAGTCCTCTTCAGACTACTACTTTCACGCTTTTAGCAATTGAATGGACAATTACCAGTCAGCATTGTTCTATAGTACCGCATTCTCACACTGGATGTGTTTTGCAACAAAAATCTTTAAACATTTACCACAAGGTATAAACTCGTTCTCCCAGCAGCGATAAGAGGGAGTGTTTTCATTACTTCCCAAATAGAGATTGTCACGCGTAATAAAAATAAAGAATAGAGCCATAATAATATTAAAGTTATATTCTTAACTATAGTTTCTATTTTATATTATATCTCTTCTATACAGGTATGCGCCGCATAACGACGTTTCGGTCAACGACGTACCGCACATACGACAGTGGTCCCACAACATTATAATATTTTAACTCCATTGTGTTACAATTGCCTGCAGCATTCAGTACAGCAACGTGCTGTACAGGTTTGTAACCTAGGAGCAATAGGTTATACCATACAGTTTAGGTGTGTAGTGGGCTATACTATCTAGGCTTATGTAAGTACACTATATTACGTTCGCACAAGGACGAAATCGCCTGACGACGCATTTCTCAGAACATTTCCCCGTCGTTAAGCGACGTATTTCTGTAGTTAATACTTTTAGTTTTTCTTCTAAGTTAATTATCCTATTGCTTATTTCGAGTCATACACGTTTAAAATATATTATTTGCTTGCATGTATCATCTTTCATTTATTTGATTTTTCCATCCGTTCATTCAAACTGTGCTTAGTTCTCCGTATCTGTTTCATCAGTTCATACTCTCATTAGTTCTCATCCTCCGCCTGTCCCACATGTCTATAAAATAACGATTTAATTTGCAGCGAAAACCCGCGCTTAGGTTAGCCGGTTTCCCAGCCGAAATTGAAAGCTGCATCTCCAAAATACAGGAGTTCAACTTTTCCAATACTCCGCACTTCTGCTTTGTTGGCATGTTGTCATAAACACACGGTCCATTGATCTGTGAATTGGAGCGCATTCCGTCCTGAGAAGATGTAGCTCGCTCACCTTGTCAGTAATTGTCCTCATTTTATGTAATCCGAAAAATAACTGACACATCCACACGAGCCCGCCACTGGGTCTTATTCTTAATAAGTCCATACACTTATAAATTACCCCTTAAGATGTATTTTAATATTATCTACACATTTAGGCCTGTGTTCGCAGCTGGTGTCATACTTTCAGAAAATTCGACTACAATTTTAATATACATGCTATATTCGCCATCCGTCTTGATCCTTGAAGATGGGACCGATATGCTGTTCCGAAAAGTCCGCTCCACACCAACATACGTTGCGTAACATGTCAGAAGATCGAATATCTCTACACCACCGTGGCGGAAGCCTAAAACCCTGTGGAGCTCCTCACTGTGCAGTTTTTTTTTTCCATTCTTCTGTTACTTCCTTTACTTTGGTTCCAAATGTTCTCCTCAGCACCCTGTTCTCAGGCAACCTCCGTCTGTGTGGTTCCCTTAAGGTAGGAGATTACCTTACATTGTCATACAAATCATTCCCCTCACTGAAGTACCACGTTGTTATCCCGCTATATACGGGGTTTTGAACGTCCATAACAGACATGCTGAACTGCTTGACGAAATTTGTCTATTGTCATTTTTAGGCGAATTCGCAAAATGCGAAAAGCGACTATTAGCTTCGTCATGTCTGTCCGCCTGGTACAACTCGGCTCCCAATGGACGGATTTCCATGACATTTTATATGTTAGTGTTTTTTCGAAAATCTGTCGTGAAAATTCAAGTTTCGTTAAAATCGGACAAGAGTAACGGGTAATTTCCATGAAGATCAACACACATTTGTCATCATATCTTGCTCAGTTCTTCCTATAATGCGAAATGCTTCGGACGAAAGTTATAGAGAAAATAAAAAACACATCGTACGACTTTGTTCGGTAACTTTTTTCGAAACTCGTGCTGTTTAAGAGATAATGTGGAAAAGTGTGGTACAGCCAGAGAGACCACAGTAGACAATATGGCGCATGCGCATTTTACGCTGTGTACCTAAGGCTACAAACACAAACTCACGGAATATGTAATACTCATTGCTTTTCCACTACAACAATGGTTGCACGAATGCGCCTCAATGTTACGTTATATGTACATTGGCTGTATTGTTGCTTGTTTCTGCAGTTTTCTTCTACTAGCGTGTTAAGACCATGCCGTTGAAAGCACCGTTGTCGTAGCGCAATTTTATTCCGATAATTACAAAAATACTTGTTACAAATATAATTATTGGTTTATTGTAAGAATAACACAATGGGATGAATCATGTGAAGACAGTTTTCTTGTGTGTGTGTGTGTGTGTGTGTGAGTGAGTGTGAATTAGTGTGTGTGTGTGTGTGAGTGAGTGTGAATTAGTGTGTGTGTGTGTGTGTGTGTGTGTGTGTGATTTTGAGTGTGTGTGTATGTGTGTGTGTGTGTGAGTGAGTG
>Ga0123354_10014983_pt1 | contig 12084 bp, 8 predicted proteins | sample TergutLab28metaG_2_FD_97872 | JGI IMG/M metagenome (GOLD analysis project Ga0123354, IMG submission 97872) | Labiotermes labralis P4 segment gut microbial communities from Petit-Saut dam, French Guiana - Lab288 P4 | ecosystem: Host-associated > Arthropoda: Insects > Digestive system > Gut ... | reverse complement strand
GCGGAGGCTTGTGAGTGCGGTAATGAACCTTCGGGTTCCGTGAAATGCGGGGAATTTCTTGACTAGCTGCAAACCAGTTAGCTTCTCAAGAAGGACTCTGCACCATGGAGTAAGTAAGTAAGTCAAATTATGGCGTATGTTGATTATGTGATTGTTATGGAAAGAAGATTACAAGATGTTGAAGAAGTATTTACATCACAAGTTGAAAAAACAAATAGCACGGGATTAGAAATAAATGACAAAAGACAAAATTTGTAATACGATGATGAAAGCCTTACCATGAAACTGGATATGTAACACTTGGTATATATATATATATGTGTGTGTGTGTGTGTGTATGTGTGTGTAATTTTGAGATAGCGAAAGACTGTACATACCTTTGTGCAACTGTAACAAATAAAAATTCATTGAAAAAGGAATTACGAATGCAAATAGAGCATATTATGAGCTTCTACCTTAACTAAAAAGCCAATAAGTATTCAGAGCAGAAAAAAATAAAGATCTATAGGACACTAAATAAGACCAGTGGCAACATACGGGGCAGAATCTTGGTTATTGAATAAAGATGTTGCTAAATGGCTGGCTGTTTTTGAAAGAAAAGTTTTAAGAAGAATGTTTGGCCGAATTAAGGTAAATGAAAATTGGATAAAGCGATATAATAAGGAAGTAATTCAGCTCTTTGGAGATTTAGATCACTTTCATTTTTCATAACAAGTCGTCTGACTTGGATAGGTCATGTTAATAGAATTGATAGTAAAAGGAAAGTAATTCAAATATTTAACAATAATTATCAGCGAAGTAGACTGAGGGGAGGACCAAAAAGCAGAAGGTTTAGTTGTGTACAAACAGGTATTAATAAATGCAAAATCACAAATTGGGAAGAAGCGTCAAAAAACAAAGTGACTGGGAGAAGTCCGTTAAGGAGTCGAAGGTTTGAATTCGACTGTAGTGTCGTCGAAAGAAAAGAAGAAGAATCTCTAAACCGTGATACGGATATGCAATTATGTTTGGTATTCTTCACCAAATATTATTTTTTGGTGATAATTTTAAGGTAGAAAAGGCATGTGATAAGAACTGGATTGATGGAATATATATATATATAAAAGTTTGGTCTGAAATTATTAAATGAAGAAGAAACTTGGCAGACCTAAGCGTGGATGGAAGAATGTTAAAGAAGGGTTTCATAAAGAACATATCATTATGTGGACTGGACTCATGTGACGTTCGGTGTGTTCTCACAGCCGAATCCTATGGTCACGAGAGTGAATCTTCAGCTCCCAGAGAAGACATAGAATTTTTTGACCAATTAAAAGAGTTTGGTATCTCAAATGGTAGTTTCCTTCATGAAATTATTTTGCGTGGTTTGTTGATCATTTACTGTGAAAACACATTAGTTTGTTTGTAGTTACTATTTATACTTCCTGTGCCACATTTCTGTATTCATTGGGCCTGGGGACATCACTGCTAATAGCCTGCGACTACGGCAAGCCTTAGGCAAGGTCGTCATCGGCAGCAAAACTGGACCGTCTTTCGCTTGGTCGACCGACGTTACTTCTGCCTGTTAATACCTGGTCAGGTGTGCGTCGTTCATTTTTAGTAGTCTAATACTTGCGTCTTCTTGCGTTTATTATCCACGATGTCACTTCAATGTATGTTTATTTCTTCTCTTTCACATATTTCTTAACTTTATTTATGGTCACACAATGAATAAATATGTAATAGTGATATGAAATAAAATGACGTGGTAAGTGAAATTAAAGTTGAACTTTGATATTCTATTACAAATTTGTTCGAGGAGGTGATATGTTTTGTGTATTAGATGTTTATATTGACATGATTTTCTTAAGTCAGAAATAATAATTAAATAATGAGCTTAAGGTCTGAGGACTTTGCACATTTTCTGTTCATCAATGGCACAACTGAAAACGAATAAATCCAGAGGAAAAGTAATCAGCTCCTTGGGGCACTGTCTGGGCTTTGAAGCCCGAGGGAAGGTGACGTTTATTGTGGTCTAGGAACGGCGGCGCGGAGCTGGAATTGCTTACGGCGCTTATCGCGAAGGGCACGGATTTAGCTTACGTATTTAGATGTGCGCTGTAAATTGGTATTCTATATTTTGACGTTCAGGTGACTGCGCATTGTGATAAATTTTTATAATAAAACCAACTAGATGCACTGATTTCTCAAATTTATTTTTGGAATAAAACTCTACATGTTTCGGAGAGTTTCTCTTTGCATCATCAGGAGTTTTTCATTGTACACACAGCAATGGTGTATGACATATAACACTGCTGTGTGTACTGTGAAAAACTCCTGATAATGTACAGAGGAACTGTCCGAAACATGTAGAGTTTTATTCCAAAAATAAATTTGAAAAATTAGTGCGTCTAGTTGGTTTTATTATAAAAAGAATCTGTATTCTGTAATTATTTTTTAAGGTGTTGTATCGTCAAAACTGGCCCGGGTGTTAAATTTAGCATTTGAGAGGATTTACGTTTTTTTTTAATATGCATAGAACCGTCAGTGCTTTAGATGTGTTGTGCACGTCACTCTCTTCTTAGACTTGGCGATATCATCACTTACATTATAATTATTATTACTATTCTCTTGCTGTACTATCCAAGAAGGACAAGCGCCTCCTTAGTTGTTCTTCTTCACCCATCCATCCCTACCCTGCGCTATTTTTCTCCAATTAGCAATTCCCATGTTTGTTACGTCATTATTTACATTCACCACGTACATGTTACGGGTAATAGATCCGAAGGTAGCCAGACAGCATCGTCTTCGATCAATATCAGCGTTCCATGGGTACTTGGCCAATCGAACTGAACTGTTTTTCCTGTGACAGGTTTAGTTTCAGGATTTTGTTGGATTGTTAATTTGGCCTATCTAAAGGTTTACGTATCGTATATTCGTATATTCATACACAGGATAATAAAGGTACTGCTTCTCTTAAACCATTACCAATCGAAACAGAACAACTCATGTCACAAAAATGAACACAATTGCAGAAAACCAAGTAACAGAATGCCCAAGTACTTAAAATTGAACACTGTCATAGTCCTTAATAAGAACAGTGTTACTTTGTACATTTTGAAACTGAGTTCGTTTAACATAGTGACTCATACACACATAATTTATAAAATATTATGATCAGGTGAGATCCCTTACAATACACGAACTTCAGTAGTAATACAGTTTGTGGTATGAAATTTTAAACTAATTTTAGCTGTCAGGAACAGAAATATGTGTTCTTGTATTGAATTTTCTGATTCGTGAGGATGAATTGCAAGTGAGAGCTGTATCATATACAGGGTGTTTCAGGAGGAATAGTAAATATTTTAGGAGGTGGTAGTATGGACTGTTCCGAGTAAATAAATTCATATAAACGTGTGTCCAGTTTTTCAATGGGAGTGGAGATACAACTGTTTGAATGTTACGCATAAAAAGCCTTACAAAATGTATGAAGGAAAGGCAAATTACGTATTGATTGCATTTATTGATTATGTAAATGATCTCAATAAATTACATCAGTTCAAAGTAAGTGTTCAAAAATCCCACCATCGACTTCAATGCACTTTTCAACCCTCTTGGCAATAGTACGTGTAGCTCTCCCGTGGTAGTCTTGGCGTTCTTTCTTTATGAGGGCAGCACTACTCATAATGTCAGCGACCAATTCGCCTCTTGTGTTTACTTTTTCTTTGTAGACTTTGTTTTTCATCCATCCCCAAAGACAAAAGTCTCATCTGTACGCGCCAACTTCAAACAGTTGTATCTTCACACCCATTGAAAATTGGACACATATTTGTATGAACTTATTTACTCGGAATAGTCCATACTACCACCTCCTAAAATATTTACTATTCCTTTTGAAACACCCTGTATAATACTTTTGATTGCGTTTTGTAGTTTTGCGGTGTCAGGTGGGGGAGAGAAGCAAGAATATCTAAATGTAAAACTGCTACATGATGCTAAACGTGACCTCAGCCATTGTGGAACCTTGTGAACATGTGTTTGGAACCCTGTGAACATGTGTTTTTACAAGATGGGTATTTGTTGACCAGCTGAGCTACACTAATTATTTAAGGAATAAATGTGCTGCACGAAGTCAGTAGTTGGTTAATTGACCCAACACTTTCGCATCCATTTTCATTTACCTTTCCATCTTTTCTCATACCTCTTGCAAGTTCTATTCTTTTCGGTTTTTATGTTAAAATTTCTGCTTGTATAAAACATTTCATTCTATAAAGATAGAAAAGTGACAATTTTCTTTTTCTACATGCGTCTTTTATATGTTACAAAATTTGGTTAGGTAGCTGTAGAGTGGTTTTGTATTTAACCTTTAGTGCAAAGGGCGATTGATATTAGCTGAATAGACTTCCAAGCAATTGAAGCTGCAAAGCTATATAATCGATGTTAGAGGCCGCTCTAAGCTTATTTACGGCATGACTATAGACGATAATGAAAGCGGACACCATATTAGTTGAAAACTGATGAATAGGGGTTGGGGTTAACGCGTAAGGGGTTAAACTGTGAACACTTGTTTTGTTTAATTCCTTTCATCGTTTGGAAGCTTATGTGGAAGATTTAAGGAAATTTCTACTCTGGATAGGCTAATAAACAACCATTAGTGATTTACATTCTAAGAAGCAGCAAGGCTGTCGTGGTGCAATTGTATTCTGGAGCCGAACTATTGCAGTTTGTGTGGGTGTATAATATATTCAATACTGAAAGTTAATATTTTATTAAAATTATAACTGCCCCTGTGAGTGCCATGAAGGCATATGTGGGAGTTGAAGCATAGCGCCACTCATTCTTAACCTTGGTGTTGTGTTGACGTATATGTTCAGGTTCATGGCCGGATCCCTTGTACTTTCGAAGCAGAAGAGACATGCATTCAGGATTTTTGTTGGAAAACCTCAGGGAAAGAAACGACTTGGAAGACCCAGGCGTAGATGGGATAGTGATAGTAGATTGGATGTTAAAATTAGTCGAATGGGTTAGTGTAGACTAGATTCACGTAGCTCAGGACTGGGACAAGTTGCGGACTGCTATGAATAAGGGAATGCGAAGCGGGTTCCATAAAATGTGAGGAATTTCTTGACGTGTTGAGGGGAATACTAACTTCTCAAAAAGGAATCTTTCCCACGGAGGTAGTTACTTCATATTCAACAAATCTCTTCTTACATATTAATTACATTACGAGTTCTTTTGAAAGGAAATGAAAACGAATTACGAATACTGTCTTCATAATGTTAAAGTAATATCACAGATGAAAGTTTTGATGAAGAGCCATGTAACTTCCAAGTGATTTATGGTGAAGACAAAGACGTGTGAATACGAGTTTTGTGAAGATCTGTTTGCTCCTTAGTCCATTATTCAGAGACGCGGTACGCGTACTCCCATATTATGTGCATTTGCAGCAAGCAGGGCTGTTCAGAATATATGGTGTTTCACGTGATTGCCAATGTTTGTCAGCTGTGTCATAGTGCTATGCGGGTTCCTTAACAAATAACAATTCTTTTTACCAGGTAACAAGGAAAGCTCTTCTAATATCTTAACTCCTCTGCTTCTTCTCAGTTGCACTATGTTGCAAGTTATGTCAGTTCTCAAGAGGAGGCTGCTAAGAATCTTAAATTAACCCTTTAAGGACGGAACTGTAGCCGTCTGATTTGAACACGGAGGTCGTACCGCGCAGTAAACACTTTCTGCCTCGGTTATAAAAACCGATCAGTTAATGCTGTAAAGAGAAATAATCGCTGTTTATTCTGAGATCAACGTAAAATACGTAAATGAATTGTGGGCAGAACACAGAATTTCTGTACGTTAAAGCTGGTGGTACATACTGTAGATAGACTTTAAGCATTAAAGGTTTAATATTGGAATTAATAAAATATTCCATTTTCATAATTTTTACCACCAATTTAAAAATAAATGAAATTTTTTTTTTGAGTATAATAATACCAACGTCTCGCAGTGTCGTAATGTTTGTTAAGCATTTACTTATGTAATAAAACTGATAAAATAAACCGCAGCTGGATTTGTTATTTATTGCCAGGATAACGAAAATAAGATTTACAGCCTCAGTGGCCAGTGAAACTTTCATCCTTTTCGAATATTCACCGTGTATCTGTGTGTAAATACATGTAGGGTCACTTTGACCGAGGCCCTTCCGTTCTTCGGGTATGTGACTTTTGTCCGCAGACTTTTGTTGATTTGTTGAGACATCTTAGACGAGAAACGACCGGTCTCAATGTCTGTACCAATACAAACAAAACAAGATGCAGATGTGACCCTACTAATTACGTCTCTTCCAGTATAGCTTCGTCTGTTTACGGACTAGGCTAGGGTCTTGACGTCCGGGGAATCGTGTGTCGATTCCCCGGACTTCAAGAAGGAAGAGATTCTCTTCTCCAGAACGTTCGGTGTTGCTCTAGGTACCACCGAGCTTCCTATTGAAGCGGTAAAGTGGGAGTATAGCCGGGAGTTAGAAGAGAATGAAGTGACCAGGGCGTCTAGCAGACTTCTGAACTACACCCAGTGCTGTGGTTGAGATTCAGCGGAAATAACCCACTCGCATTCCTGGCGTGCAGAGGAGCAACTTTACCAATTGTTGCGGCCACGTATAGAATCTGCCATGCCTTTTGCTGCTGTAGGCTCACTTTAGCCTTTAGACGTTAATCTCATGTATGAAAAATTCTGTCATCGTGGATGTGACGCCCTGTAGGTTGGTAGAAATTTATCGATGTATCGGAGAATCATGCAGGTTCCATCGTTTTGCTACATTGAAATTGGCGGCAGCTGGTTAAGTGGGAGTTACTGTCAATTTGTACCAAACTGTGACTTCATATCGTAAAAAAAAAATTGCTTAGTCATTGTGCTCATTCCTGCGAAAAGCGCGTATTATCTTTGCCATGTACGTTCGTTCGTCTGTCCATACGCCCATCCGCTTGTATCGATCCGGCTGCCATTGAAGAATTTATGTGAAATTTGATGTTGAAGATTGTCATTAAAATCTCTCAAGAAATTCCTCTTTGCTTACGAAAACGTCGGACACTTGACACAAAAACGTAAGTACATTGTATTGCTACCGGCGACGTTAAATTGCCATAAAAGCGCTCTCATCGGGTGAGATGGTTTCAGTCTGCTAGTCCGTCCGTGTGTCCGTCCCTCCTCATGTATCAGCGCGGCTCCGACTGGATGGATGTCCGTAATTTGACATTGGGTACATTTGTGAATATCTGGTGAGAAAGTCCACATATTTTTAACATTGGGTAAAAACTTAGAGCGCGTTATGTGAAGGCCTAAGTCACTGTTTTGTTGCCGACGACATAAAATCTTAGAGTCAAATGGTATCGGGCTGTTAGGATCGCCGACGAGGTATAACCTCAGGCAAAAAGCGACACAACGCCGCGTTATACCTACCTACGTTGTCTATCCTGTTACACGTTTCTTCAGCTTCTGAACCCTGTTGCTATTGTCCTGGAAGCCAACCATTGGTTTCTTCTCTTCATGTGACCACTTGAAACTGCCAAATTTTGACAATGACTCGTAAAATCAGTTGGTTTGTCAGCAGTATCACTGTGCAATGCTCTCATGGCCTTTTCCTTAAGCATGTGCGTTAGTGCTGTGCCTGGCCAACTATCCTCCAAGCTGGGACACTAATCCTCCTAATCTGCAGCCAAGGAGCAGAAACGGTTGTCACCTACAGTATGTTCATTGGCTGAGTTAAATATTTTACTTAATCATTCTGTTGGCAGTCTTCACCGCTGAGGCCCATTCGAAATATACACGATGCGATTTCAGGCTTTAAAGTTCAAACGAGTATCAGTTTTGGTACCTAATTTGAAGGACTCGCCTTCACCGAATTGTACGGTAAGGTTGCCTTCGATGGACCAGTTTAGCAGTGTAGACAAAATTAAAGAAACTTGTTGCGTACGGAAAGACATCAAATATTACTTTAAATACCTTACTTGGTTCTTCTCTTAGTCAAACAAATTTCGCGAATCTAATTCGTCGATAGTGGGCCAGGTACCTCAGTCGGTATAGCGACTGACTACAGGCTGGACGGTCCGCGATCGAATCCCAGTGGGGACGAGATTTTCCGCCCGTCCAGACCGGCCCTGGGGCCCACCTCGCCTCCTGTAAAATGGGTACCGAGTTTTTCCCGGGGGTAAAGTGCGGCCGGGGCGTGCCGCTGACCACTCACCCCCTTCTAGTGCCGCGGTCATGGAAGAGTATAGCTATACCTCTACTCACCCTCAGGGCCACATAGGGTCTGTAACGGGATCACTTTACCTTTTACCTTTTAATTCATGGATAACTCTTCACAAAAGAATATTTTATACAACCTTGCAACTGGTCCATTCATTGCACTTGGGTCCTATATTTCCAAGGGTTGAACATTGGCAATCCTACTATACAGGTTACCTTCTTCAAACATGTATTTTCTGCATTATTTTCTTTATTAAATTAATAAATTTTCTCTGTCAGCAGTAATGGAAATGTAATTCCAATATAATTTCAAATTCTTAATATTTTGTCCTTCGAGGACAGTCTAGAACTCAGTACATGTAATGCATTAAAGTTCTTGCAATAAATGTTTATGATGATGAAGATTATAGGGGTAGTGTTATTCTGTCCACTGGCACTGCTTCGTCAAATGCATCACTTTGTAGTTTTAAGACTGTCCACTGGGCCTGCTTCGTCAAGTGTGCCAATTTATATCAGCCACGGATTACGAAGCCGGTGACTGTGTACCATGTTCTAATGCAACACCGATTGACAGGCGAAAACAGAAGTAATTTCAAATACAACGCGGCCACTTTCTGCAACACCCATTCCAATTTATCCCTCTTGGTACTATGCCGAAACAAACATTAAGTGAACAGAATCTAGCCAAAGAAGTTTAATACAAGAGAATTAAAATTTGAAGTCACTTTCTTCTCGAGAGACGATATTTTAAATAATAAGTTGCTTGAAGTATTGTGGGTAAGTATGTGTCTTCTGTTTGCCAGTTATTAATTTCTGTATACAAAGACATATTAATATTTTACTTAAATTAAATGACTTAATGTCAATTTAACATCAAACAGAACGCGTTGGAATTTTGTCGCCGTTTTGTGCTGCAATAGGGACTGTTACTGTGCCTGACGGCCAAATGTGATACCCTAAATCCACGAATTAAACACAGGGCCTTTTTTCAGTACAATAAATTGGGCAATACCTGAAAATAATTACAGAAACAGACAGCCAGCTGCTTGTTATATAGTGGCAGTCCAGTGATCGGGATTCTGCCTTTCATAACCAAACTGGAACTACATATGTTTCTCAGTTCTATTGAGTTATGACTGATTGTGAGCCATCAGTGCTCGGTTTAATTCTTATAATAAAACCAACTGGATTCACAAATTTCTCAAATTTATTTTTGGAATAAAACTCTACATATTTCGGACAGTTCCTCTGTCCATAACCAGGAGTTTTTCACTGTACACACAGCAATGGTATATGTCATACGGGTTTGCTGACAGCTGGCAAGCAAGCTGTCAACAATCCTATATGACATATACCATTGCTGAGTGTACAGTGAAAAACTCCTAATGATGGGCAGAGGAACTGTCCGAAATATGTAGAATTTTATTCAGAAAATAAATTTGAGAAATTAGTGCATCTTGTTGGTTTCATTGTAAGAATTTATCATGATACACGGTCACCTGAACGTCAAATGCTTGGTATAATTTGGATTGAGTATCTCTGAAGAAGGCAGGCTGTTTCTCTGAAACGCCTGTAACTCTATAAAGCTACACGGCGTCGTGTGAGATGTATGACGACATTTGGAAGTCTCCATCTGCAGAGTTTCCTTGTACGGTGTAGGCCTATACATACCAAAGTGTCGTTGACTATACAGCAAGCTGTACGATAAGAGAAGAAAATAGACAGCGAATTTGGAGGAGATACACCTAATTAGGGAGATAGAGAAGTACACGTACTTCTGACGGTTTCTTGGAAGTTTTCTATTAGAACAAATTAGAAAATTTAAGCACATAGTAAATTAGCGTAGTCAGTATAGTGACGGCTCCTGGCTGAAACTTCGAGGAATCGCGTATCGATAGCCGGCAACGCAAGAGATTTAAATATTGTGGGAAGCCATTACACCCCCGCAGGAGGGGAAAGCTACACAGGGACAGAAGCCCGCCCACTACTGCGAAGAAGCCGGCAACCGTCTCACAAAAAACTAATTAGACAAGACGCAACCGATCCAGAACAGAAAGCAGTAACAGACTAAAAAGAACAAGTGGACAGGCACACCACCCACCCCCACCCCATCCACCGGAAAACTAAAAAGCAGGAGAACCGATACAACCACAACAGACATAACAAGCAGAAGACCAATCAGTGAACAACGGTCCCAGGAAACAGCACACGTCACGTACTTGACCCTAATATAATTGCAATAGTGTAATAGATATGTCATGTTATGTACATGGTACGAATCACAGCACAAATTGTGAGCCGTATGGGATCCCAGATGCGAGCACCCACGTTGTAAAGAACTTCATGGTTCTTAGCTTAGCCTGACGATGACTTTTTAAGTCGAAACATGTCTAACTTATGCTTTTATTATATAGTTGTGTTGACTGGAATATATATTAATAAAGTGAATATATAGAATCAATACACAACGGGATGACTTCGTTCAAATTCCCCCAAAGGGTTCAGATCAGCTCTGCGAGACACGCAGCCTCAAAATGGGTTCCCATCGCCCTGGACGTAACGTTGACCACCTGCCACCATCTAGGGAGTAAAGCTAATCCTTAACTCCCCGTGGACCTTCATGGCGTGCAGAGAGGACTTTACCACTGGGCAAATGTAACGAATATCGTGCGCTTACTTCTCCTCCCAATTATCTTGAAAATTTTGGGACTTATCGAAAATTCGTATGTTAAATGCAACTTTTGACACAAATATTTTCGTCCTGTTAGGCTCATTAGCCATCTACTATCTACGTACACACAGGCTCATTAGCCATCTACTATCTACGTACACACCAAAGCAGTATTTATTGTTGCCAGAATTTAAGGAAAGTTGGAAATTTTCCAAAACTTCAGTTATACTCCTTAGTATAGAACATAATGCAAATCGTTTCGACGGTGTTAGATTTGTTTCGTACGAACAGACGGCCAGACCTAACATTTTGAATAGGCATTCCGCAGGGATGTTAAATATCGTAAGTACTGGATGATAATGTCGTACCAAATACGGCGCACAACGAAGGTCGATACTAATTACCCACTCCGAACAAGCGATACACGGACAAGATAACAAGTGCACGGATAATGTCACATTGAGGCTTGTGCGATTCACTGCATACTGCCTGGCCGCAGGCGAGCATGAAATGCGATTACACTGGGTGCAGACATTTTGGTATTTACAGATCTACAACCTTGGTATATTATTATTGCTATATTCGTATATGCTAACATTTTTATTTTGTTTATTTGAATAATCTGTTATTTATATCAACGTTGATTTTTCTGTGTTAAATGTGTCAGTTATAACCTCGAAGTTTTGCCCAATCGAAATATCTTGTAACTTCTGACTTAAAAGCAACATTTTTTATGTATTTTACGGATATATTCATAATGTACGTGCACACCAAATTTTGTTTTCATAGATGTAAGGGATAAATATTGTAGCCGAACTTCAGCAGTCTACCGGACCAGCCGCTGTGGGAAAGCATTTCTATCCCTCAACCCTGTCGCTTTCACCCCTGTCCATCCAGGCGTGACAGCTTCCAGACGAACTGCGAGAGCCCAGTATTTGGAAATTCAGCAAGACATTTATTTTGACAAATTTACGGTTTTATTTCGGTTAAGAATTAGCGATTTTCAGTTATGTTGTGTTCATTTCTTTCTCACGAAAATTAAATTTAAACTTTAGACGCCTAACGTCAACTATAGCTGACGTACCGCACCGCTAACCTCCAAAGTTGCATTTTATATATTTATTCAACAAATATAGGTACCGAATATTTTAAACGTGGTATATACTCTCCGTTTTTTTCTCTTCAAAATGCAGTTTGTT